>Ga0207051_1015_pt1 | contig 36668 bp, 32 predicted proteins | sample Alteio_BWMinCont_61_FD_153292 | JGI IMG/M metagenome (GOLD analysis project Ga0207051, IMG submission 153292) | Enriched cells from forest soil in Barre Woods Harvard Forest LTER site, Petersham, Massachusetts, United States -... | ecosystem: Environmental > Terrestrial > Soil > Temperate forest >...
AACTTTTGGCGATAGAGTCAAATTGAGGCAGTTGAAGGATGTTCAAGAGCCCTTCCCAGGACAGCAGAGAAGCCAGCATGGGCCGTTTGGCTTCGGCCATCAATACAGGTAAAGAGATGATGGTCCCAATCTCTTTATTTTGTTCCAAGCCTCGCTGCAATCTCCAAAGTTTTTGGTAAGACTTATCAGTATCAAGCTTTTCACCCGTGGCTGTTTTGATTAACAGAATCAGGGGGCTGCTGCCTCCATGTTGGTCAATATAGGTCAAATCCCTTTCAATTTTGCTGTTTTTATTAAAATAGGAGAGCAAACTGGGATCGGTATTGGCCATCCATAATCCCGGTAAAGCCAGAATAAATAAGCTAAAGATACCTATTACGGCCAATTTCTTTCTTTTTTCAAGAAAATTTTGGACCATGATTTGATAACGGTCAAGACTGTTATTTTTTGAAGAGGATGGATCAACTAAACGAAGAAAAGCAGGATAAATAATGTAGGCCACACTGATGGCAACTACAGCACCGACCATGCCAGAAGCCCCCAATTCTTTTAAAGGCTGGGCTGGAACAATAAGAAGGCTTAAGAACCCCAGCACGGTTGTCATCATGCTCCAAAAAGAAGGCGAAAAAGTCAAATGGAGGGCTTCATCCACCGGGGAAGGATGCCCTTGTTGGGAACAGACATATTTCCAGTTATAGGTCAAGAAAATGATATGGGACATGGTCAAAACAAAAACAATAGTGGCTAAATTGGCTGTCATCAGCCCGATTTTTATACCTAGCATATTGATAATCATCAGGGTCCAGATCGAGGCGTTGATACAACTGATCACTGCTCCTAAGAGGATTTTGGTGGAGCGAAAAATGAACATGATGACTACTCCAAATATGATTAAGACCAGAAAGGTAAAGACCCTGATATCTTTGAGCAAATAGCGGCTGACTAATTCTACGATATAGGGTGGGCCGGACATGATTAAATGAAAGTCATCTTGGGAATATTCACGGATCAGCTTTTCGACATTGGGAATGAGGCTTTGAGGAATTGGATCTTTAAGGAAAAGAATAATATTAGTAGATTTTTGGTCTTTGGAAATTAAAAGGCGTTCCCATAAGGGGCCTTTGATGGCATCTTCCAATCCGTTGGGCCCATTCGTTATGCTTTTGATCACAGCAATGCCTTCTAATTTCAAGAGGGAATCACTAAGGTCTTGGTCTTTTTGCATATATTCTTTGGAATCAATGCGGCCTGCGGCATTGATGATCAATATGGAGTCTTTTCTTTTAAACAAATGAGAGATCAAATTTTCGTCTTGGAATTGCGGGTCGGTGTTTGAAAAGAAAAAGTTATTGTCTACGCGGGGGACAAGATTGACGTATTTAAACAGGACCAGGGCGCTGATGATCGTAAGAAAAATGAAAGCCCATGCTTTTTTACTTAATTGAGGAGATTTGAGGGTTTTCATCATTCACATCTTATTGAAAATCAAGCTGTGCGTCAAGTGGGTAGGCGCAAGGAGTGAAAATTAATTTTGGTTTCATTTTATTTTCATTTTCCTTTTGGTAGCGTAAGGGCAGGAGAAACGTGGTATCAATGGTAAGGAATGAATAGACGAAAGGAGAACATATGCGCCAACACAAAAAATTATTGTTAATGTCTTTTGTTTTAGCTTTGGTTTATTTGAATCAACCAACGCGAGCCTATGCCTGGTTTTTTGATTGGGGATGGGGGGATCATCATGAAAATCGGGGGTATAGTGCAGTTATTGTCGGTGATAATAGGTATTATTATAATGACGGCGTTTTTTATTCAGGGGCCCCGGGCAGTTATGTAGTTGTGGGAGCGCCTGTCGGAGCCGTTGTTTACGACGTTCCTCCTGGTTTTGCACGGGTCGATATTGATGGTGATGATTATTATGTATACCACGATGTTTATTATAGGCCATATGGTCGTGGGTATCGGGTCGTTGAAAGGCCGCAACGGCACGAACATGAGGGGCAGCGTGATGGCGAAGAACGGCACGAACAACGAGATGAACACCATTAGGGAATGGCTAGGTTAAGATACTTTCCCTTATAGTTCTCGAAAGGGGGAGTTCTATGAAAAGAATAAATTCCTTAAACGATTTATTAATGGAAGAGTTGGCTGATTTATTAAATGCGGAAAGTCAATTGGTTGAAGCATTACCTAAAATGGCAGACGCCGGCCATTCCTCAGTATTAAAATCAGTTTTGGAGGACTGTCTGGCCGTTACTAAAGAACACGTCAAACGATTGGAGGATATTTTCAATACTATCGGGCAGGAGCCCCAAAAATTGACTTGTAAGGCTATGAAGGGGCTTCTCACAGAGAGTGAGGACATCGTCAACAAAACGAAGAAGGGCCCGGACCTTGATGCCGACATTATCAGCTTGGCACAACGGGTACAAGAATATGAGATCGCCAGATACAAGGCAGTACGCGAGCATGCGGCTGATCTTGGCCATTCAAGGATTGTAAAATCATTTACTAAATCCCTCAATGAACATCGGGCGATGAATTTTCATTTCAACGAAATGGCTCAGGGGATGATAAACGTCCAGGCAAGCGGAGGAGGTTTCTATATACCGGAAGGAAAGTTTAGCAGAAAAGGCATCATGAAGAAAACTAAAAGCACGGACGTTTCCCGATTTATCAGCGAAGGAAACCCTAATATACAGGACCAAAATTTGTAGAATCCCCAACAGCAGGGAGATTTTTCATAAGGAAGCGAGGATACCTATTGAAAGGGTCTGATTTGTTTGTTAAATGCCTGGAAAATGAAAGAGTTCCTTATATTTTTGGTCTGCCGGGTGAGGAAATGGAAGATATTCTGTTCTCTTTGGAAAAATCTTCCATTAAGTTTATCCCCACCCGGCATGAGCAAGGGGCTGCTTTTATGGCAGATATGTGGGGTCGTCTCAGCGGACAGGCTGGCGTGTGTTTGTCCACCCTGGGTCCTGGTGCCACAAATTTGGTGACGGGTGTTGCCGATGCCAATTTGGATAAAAGCCCGGTGGTTGCCATTTCCGCCCAAGCCGGTGTGCAGAAGCTTCATAAAGAAAGCCACCAGTATCTTGATCTTGTTAACTTGTTTCGTCCCATCACTAAATGGAACGGGACAATACCTAATCCGCAAATGATACCGGAAGTGGTCCGTAAAGCATTCAAAATAGCTGAGAGTGAAAAACCAGGTTCCACCCATATTGAATTTTCAGAAGATGTGGCAGGTATGAAGGCCGAGGGATCGCCCATTCTTTCCAAGCGGGTACGCAGGCCTGATCCTGATGATTCCGCTCTCGAGGAAGCGGTGGCCTTGTTGAAAAAAGCACGTTATCCCATGATCATCGCGGGCAATGGCGCGGTACGTAAAATGGCATCACAGGAGCTCACGGAATTGGTCAAAAAGCACCATATCCCGGTGGCGCATACCTTTATGGGACAAGGAGCACTGTTGGATTCAGAGACACAGTCCTTGTTTACCATCGGTTTTAGTTTTCGTGATATCGTCATGGATGCCGTGGACCAGTCGGATGTGATCATTGCGGTGGGGTATGACACGCCCGAGTATGCACCGGATGCCTGGAACCCCAGGAAGAACAAAAAAATCATCCATATTGATTTTACGCCGGCAGAAGTGTACACGCATTATCAGCCGAATGTAGAGATAGTAGCGGATATTCCAGCCACTTTAAAGGCACTCAGCCAAAAATTGGACAAGGACGGAGTTTCTTTCGACAGCCATTGGTACAGGCCCATCCGTGGGCGTATTATAAAAGACAGGGCTTCCTATGTTCTTAAAGAAGGCCAGCCATTTACCGTTCCGGGAGTGTTGAATATCTTACAGACGATCATGCGCAATGATGATTTGCTTATCAGTGATGTCGGCAGCCATAAAATATGGATAGCCCGGAATTTTTCAGCATGCTGCCCCAATGGATGCATTATGTCCAACGGTTTGGCCAGCATGGGTATTGCTTTGCCGGGAGCAGTGGCCGCAGCTTTGCAGTCACCTAGCCGTCGGATAATCGCGGCCATGGGCGATGGCGGTTTTTTGATGAACTCCCAGGAATTGGAAACGGCCAAACGTTTGAATTTAGGATTTACGGTCATCATTTTTAATGATAATGATTATGGGTTAATCAGCTGGAAACAACAGATGAGCCGCCATCAAAGTACCGGAACCAAAATAACCAACCCGGATTTTAAAGCTTACGCCGAGAGCTTTGGTATCAAAGGTTACCGGCCCGGCAATGTGCGCGAACTTGCAGGGCAGTTAAAGAAATCTCTTAATTCAAAGGAATTAAGTGTTTTTGAAATCCCTATTGATGTCAGCGTCAATCAAGCTCTGATCAGAAAATTAGCAAAGGGGCGGGCCTATGCAAAGCATTGATCCAACGACAGGTAAAAGAATAAAATCTTACCAGGAGTTTTCATTGCCTCAAATAAACACTATTTTAAACCGCGCTGAGAAATCTTTTCAATCCTGGCGCCATTTGTCATTCAAAGAGCGTGGTTTATTCATGAAAAAAGCGGCCGTCATTTTAAAGACAAATAAAGATCAGTATGCCCGGCTAATGGCCCAGGAGATGGGCAAACCGTTTACACAAGGCCAGAGTGAAATTGAAAAATGCGTTTTTGTATGTGATTTTTATGCCGAGCACGCAGAGTTTTTCTTGACTCCGGAGCCTGTTCGCAGCGAGGCCAGCAATAGTTATGTCACCTATGAACCTTTAGGTGTTGTCCTGGCCGTGATGCCCTGGAATTTTCCTTTTTGGCAGGTTTTTCGTTGTGCCGTGCCCACCTTGATGGCCGGCAATGCGGTGGTTTTAAAACATGCCTCTAATGTGTGCGGTTGCGCCCTGGCCATTGAAAAGATTTATAAAGAAGCAGGTTTTCCGCCGGCACTTTTTTCCAATGTATTTGTCTCAAGTTCTAAAGTCATTGATTTGATTGAACATCCTTTTGTACGGGCGGTGAGCTTGACCGGAAGTACGGGCGCGGGCAAAAGCATTGCTACCCATGCCGGGGCGGTGCTGAAGAAAACCGTTTTGGAATTAGGAGGCAGCGATCCTTACATTATTCTGGAAGACGCTGATTTGGAAAGCGCGGTGGAAACATGTGTTAATTCCCGTCTGATTAACGGCGGACAAAGTTGTATATCCGCCAAACGTTTTATTGCTGTAACTTCCATTTTTAAAGAGTTTGAAGAAAGGTTTACCGCCAAAATGCAGATGCAGCGCATGGGCCCGCCTTTGAATGAAGGTGTTAATCTGGGACCCATGGCACGTCACAATTTGCGCGACCAATTACATAGGCAGGTTGATAAAAGCGCCAAACAGGGGGCCAAGCTTCTCTTAGGAGGTGCTATCCCTCTGGGGCCGGGCGCATATTATCCGCCGACAGTGTTGACCCGTGTGCGCCCGGCCATGACGGCGTATCAAGAAGAATTATTTGGCCCGGTGGCCGCCCTCATTGAAGCGGCTGATGAACAAGAGGCCATTCAAACGGCCAATGACACTGTTTTTGGATTGGGTGCGGCTGTCTTTACCCGTGATATCAAAAAAGGCGAGCGCATCGCTGTTCAGGATTTACAGGCCGGATGCTGTTTTGTTAACGAAGCTGTCAAATCCGACCCGCGCTTGCCGTTTGGCGGTATTAAACAATCCGGGTACGGCCGCGAGTTGGCAGAGTCAGGGATACGGGAATTTATTAATATTAAAACGGTCTATATAAAATGACCCCTTGAGTTATTCTTACACGAGGGGGTCATCCCCGAATGTTTTTGTTGGGGATCCATGACAGGGGAAAAATATGATCAAAACGTTAGGTGCCCGTTATCTGGGTGATAAAAGGTGTGAATTTTGCGTCTGGGCCCCTGATTTGGAGAACATATTTTTGCATATTGTTTCTCCTGCAGACCGGGTTATACCTTTAATAAAAGATGAGTGGGGATATTGGAGCATGGTGGTGCATGACATTGCACCCGGTGCCCGCTATTTTTATCAAGTAAATAAGAAAGATATCCCTGATCCCGCTTCTTACTTTCAACCTGAAGGTGTCTTTGGCCCCTCCTGTTTAATAGATCACAGTGCTTTTGGGTGGAAATTTAAAAATTGCAACAGCTTGACGTTGGAGACGATGATCATCTATGAGATCCATGTGGGGACATTCACGCCGGAAGGAAATTTTAAAGGCGTTATTTCCAAGCTAAACTATTTGAAAGAATTGGGAATCAACGCCATTGAGATCATGCCGGTGGCACAATTTCCCGGAGAGCGGAATTGGGGATACGATAGTGTCTTTCCTTTCGGGGTGCAAAGTTCTTACGGGGGGCCGGATGATTTAAAAGCTCTGGTGAACGCGGCCCATGCCCTGAAAATAGCGGTCATTGTGGATGTGGTTTATAACCATCTGGGGCCGGAAGGCAATGTCTTAAGTAATTTCATGCCGTGTTTTAGCCAACGGTATAAAACTCCGTGGGGAGAAGCGATCAATTTTGACGGTGAGTATAGTTATGGGGTTAGGAATTTTTTTATTTTCAACGCGCTTTATTGGTTTGAATATTACCACGTGGATGCCCTGCGTCTGGATGGCATTCATGGGATTTATGATATGGGCGCCAAGCATTTTTTGACCGAACTTTCCCAAGAAGTGGATAAGCTCGCCATGCAGCTGAGCAAAAAACTTTACCTGATCGCTGAAAGCGATTTGAATGACGCGCGCGTCATTTTGCCCCGCAAGGAAGGCGGTCATGGCCTGGACGCGCAATGGAGCGATGATATTCATCACAGCATCCACGCTCTTTTGACCGGCGAAACACAAGGTTATTACGCCGATTTTGGGGAAATCGATCAATTAGCCAAGGCGTTTAAAAACGGTTTCGTTTATACAGGGGAATATTCCCGCTATCGCAAACGCTTTCATGGTGCTGTTTTAAAGGCAGCTTTGCCTGGCCATCAACTGATTGTCTGTTCTCAAAATCATGACCAGGTGGGAAATCGTCAACTAGGGGAGAGATTATCCAGCCTCGTGACTTTTGAAGCCCTTAAATTGGCAGCTGCGACGGTGATGTTTTCGCCGTTTATCCCTATGCTTTTCATGGGTGAGGAATACGCAGAAGATTCGCCATTTTTGTATTTTACTAACTTTTCTGATAAAGAACTTGTTGAGGCTGTGAGAAAGGCCAGGAAAAATGAGTTTAAAGAATTTGGCTGGAAGGGCGAAGCTGCTGATTCATATGAGTCCCGGACTTTTGAGCGTTGCAAACTCCGTTGGGAGCAACTCGATGCCCCTTCGCATAAAACTTTACTTGGGTTTTATCAGCATATCATTTCATTGAGAAAAAATATACCTGCCTTGTCTTGTTATAGTCCCGGTGATTCGTTGGAAACAAAGGTGATGGAAGAGAAAAAAATGTTAAAGCTTACCCGCAGGCATGGAACGAGCGAAATAAAGATTTTTCTGAATTTCAACCGCTTCCCAAGCCCTGTCACCTGGAAAAACCCCGACGAATCGTGGAAATTAATTTTAGATTCCAGCCATCAGCGCTGGCTGGGGCCGGGGGCCCAAAAATTGCCGGAGATTTTAAAGAGTGAAGAAGAATTCTCCATCAATCCTTTAAGTTGTGTCTGCTACGAGCGGATTTTAGGCGAATACCATTTTTGATCCTATCTTTTTTCTCCTTTTTTCTACCTTCTTTCTACTTTTTTTCTTGCATTTTTTATTTCTATCGTTTAAAATACATTTGTTTGAAAATAATTTAGGGTAGACATGTTTTCCTTGCGCTGATCTGGCATGTCTATTCCTGCGATTACCTACCCAAGAGGCGCAGTTTTAACCAACCCAAACCAACAGCAGTTAAAGTTATTGTCCCCTAGCAGGCATCTCTATCTTTTTAAGAAGCCTTTATTTGCCTTAAGACCTTCACTGGCTCAAATCCTGTAAAATTGAGCCAATCTCTCTGGTTTTCGGATCAAATTTAGGTGAAATCGAATATCATCAAACATAATGTGGAAAGGAAACAAACGATGAGAACAAATCAAATGTATGGAAAAAACAAATTAACTTTAACCGTCATCATGGGATTAATGATGGGCATCATGATCGGTACAAATCCCGGTACTGCCATGTCGCAAAGCATTTCTTTCAGCGGCACAACGATCCCTTCAGCAACGCAGATCGTAGACAGCCTGAATAACATATGGACATTGTCATCTTTAAAAACGGTAATGAAGAACGGCAGTCCTGCGGGGTATTCAAACAATGTTTCTTTGATACTCTATTATAATGGCGTAGTGTACCAGGAAAATTTAGCAGGCGGCTGGTGGTCATGGACAGCTGGGGCTTGGGCAAACGCCAGTGATCCCAGAGTAGGCATATCAGGGGTCTGTGGGAGCGCCAACGGGGTTGCCGTTAACAGTGCACCAACAGCAAATTTGTGCAATAGCGGGACATCAACAGCCATTAGCGGCAGCGGTCCATGGAATTGGAGTTGTAATGGTACTACGGGTGGCAGTGACTCATTCTGTTCGGCACCTTTGTCAACGGTCACCGTTTCTCCCAGCGGTTCGACAATTCCTCCGGCATCGCAGATCACTGACAGTCAGAATAATACATGGACACTGTCATCTTCAAGCACGGTATTAAAGAATGGCAGTGCGGCAGGGTATTCAAACAATGTTTCTTTGATACTCTATTATAAAGGCGTAGTGTACCAGGAAAATTTAGCAGGTGGCTGGTGGTCATGGATAGCCGGGACATGGACGAATTCCAGTGATCCCAGACCAGCCGTATCAGGTGTCTGCGGGAGCGCCAACGGGGTTGCCCTAAGCACTGCACCAACGGCAAATTTGTGCAGCAGCGGTACTGCATCAACAGTGACAACTAACGGAACATTATGGAATTGGACATGTAATACAAGCTCATGTTTTGCACCCGTACAGCCATCTGCTGTCAATGGAGCATGCGGTTCATCCAATGGAGTTTCGGTCAGCACAACGCCAGCAACGAATTTGTGCAGCAGCGGCGTCGCAACCACTGTAACCGGCAGCGGTCCATGGAACTGGAGCTGCGATGGTACCAGCGGCGGGAACGATGTGTCCTGTTCAGCCCCCCTGAAGCCGAGTGCTTCTGCAAGCGGCACAACGATACCATCGGCAACTCAGATCGTAGATAGTCAGAGCCATATTTGGACTTTATCATCCATAAATACAGTATTGGAGAATGGTAGTCCTGCGGGGTATTCAAACAATGTTTCTTTGATACTCTATTACAATGGCGTAGTGTATCAGGAAAATTTTTCAGGTAGCTGGTGGTCATGGACAGCCGGGGCTTGGGGTGGCTCCAGTGATCCCAGATCAGGTGTCTGTGGAAGTGCCAAAGGGGTTGCTGTCAGCAGTGCACCAATGCTAAATTTGTGCAGCAGCGGTACGTCAACAGCCGTTACCGGAAGCGGTCCATGGAATTGGAGTTGTATTGGCAGCAATACTACTGCAGTTAACTGCTCGGCGCCTTCCACAACTTCTCTAAGCAATCTCTTTGGTGTTAATCTGGCCGGTGCCGAATTCGGCCAAAATTTCCCTGGGACGTATGGAATGGATTATACCTACCCCGCGGCAACCGAATTGGATTATTACAAAAGCAAAGGGCTGACATTGATAAGAATGCCATTTGCTTGGGAACGGATGCAGCCAACCCTTAATTCACCTTTAAATACAGCAGAGGTTGGTTATATGACCAATTTCCTCAATGCCGCTGACGCCAGAGGAATATCGGTGATCCTTGATGTGCATAATTATGGACGATATGGCACCGGATCGTTTAGTGATTTTACTTATCACGGCAGTATTATCGGATCAACACAAGTCCCAGTAACAGCCTTCTCGGATTTTTGGTCGAGGATGGCCACGCAATTTAAGGGACATTCATCCTTGCTTGGTTATGATATCATGAATGAACCCCACGATATGGGGGGGGCCAGCGTTTGGCCGACGGCGGCGCAAGCAGCGGTCAATGCCATAAGGAGAGTCGATACTACTCATAAGATATTTGTGGAGGGTGACGGCTGGGCAGGTGCTTGGTCTTGGGCGACGTACAACTCTAATCTTAATATCAACGATCCATCCTCGCTTCTGGTTTACGAGGCTCACCAGTATTTTGATTCCAATGACTCAGGCACTTACACAAGCAGCTATGATGCAACGGGAGCCTATCCGGCAGTGGGGGTTGACCGCTTGCAGCCTTTTGCCACGTGGCTTACGGCACATGGATATAAAGGGTGGGTTGGTGAGAGTGGCGTCCCGAATAATGATTCACGATGGCTGACTGTTCTTACCAATTTTTTCACCGCATTAAAAAATGATGGCATATGGGGGACATATTGGGCCGGCGGTCCTTGGTGGGGCACCTATACGCTCTCATGTGAACCAATCAACGGTCAAGATTCTGTGCAAATGAGCGTTTTACAAAATTATCCTAGCGCATAGGATTTGCTAAGATAGCTTAAAGAGGGACAGTAGCAAATAAGGAGACACAATACTTAATTCTAAGTGAATTAAGTATTGTGTCTCCTTATTTGTTGGCGCTGTCCCTTTTTTATTGCCTTTTTTTAATTGCAAATTCATCCCAACTTAATTTTCTCCATGTTAATGTTATGGCGTTTTAGAGACATCAACTCAACACAACCTTACAAGGGAGGTAATACTATGAAAACAACTACGGCAAACCCTAAAATCAGGACCATACTCAAGGAAGAGCTCGCTCAAAAAATTAGAAATGCAGAACCCATTCAGATAGTTAATGTCCTTGATCCGGAGCATTATAATCTAGGTTCCATCAAAGGTTCCAGGAAAATCCCGTTGGATCAATTAAAGAACCACCTGCAGGAACTTGATAAAAATATAGAAGTGGTGACTTACTGCGCAAGTTATGACTGTCCAGCTTCCGGTAAAGCTGCTGAAAAGCTCTCTTCCTGGGGTTTTAGGGTAAGGGCTTATGAGGGGGGCATTAAGGAATGGAAAGAAGCGGGATTACCAACAGAATAAATAAAGAACGTATTTAAAGGGTATTTTAAGGAAAGGAGATGGATATGTTAAAACAAAAGCATAAAAACAGGCATCAATCACATGGCTCAAATGATTCTGCGATTTCTATTCAAGATATTGAAGAATTGGCTTATCGGATTCATGAAGAAAGGGGAGGCACAGATTTGGAAAATTGGCTTGAAGCCGAACAAATACTCAAAGAAAGATATTGCTCATGAATCGAACTTTTCGTTCAGTAAGTTGGATGGCTGTTTCTGTGCTGATTGTAATCGGCACATACTTGATATTTAATGCGACGCACACTTTTTATAAATTTTACTTATTGGGTGGGCGCTATTATGAAGAGGGCCAATATTCCCGTGCCTTGCCATATCTGCTTTCCGCCTACCGCATGGATCCTGAGAATAAAAGTATAGCTTGGAAGTTAGTTTGGACTTATGGACATCTTAACCGGGAAGGTGAGGGACGCCGTGTCCTTGAAGAGATAAACAACAGGTTTCCAGCTGATCCAAAGGTGAGTGAATCTTTAGGCGATTTGGCTTTTTCCGAAAAAGCTTACGGTCTTGCCCAAAGGTATTATGGACGGGTCTTGGCACGAAAGCCATCTGTGAGCGTTCGCAGGAAATTGGCCAATGTGCTTTTAGCGCAGAAAAAATACGCTGATGCCATTGGCCAGATGGATATTTTACTTTCCTTTGCCCCTGATGATATTGATTTGCGTTATCAACACGCGCAGGTTATTTCCGCTGCGGGAGACCATGAACGGGCTGCAAGAGAGCTTCAGGCTTTGTTGGATGATGGTGAAACGAAAAAAGAGGTGATCACAATGTTGGGGGATGAGCTTCGTCTCCTTGGCAGGGATGAAGAAGCCATAAAAATTTATAAGAGGGCGGAAAATGGATAATAAATTGACGGGCATTACTGTATTTACAATTTTTTTAATGAGTTTTGTCATCCCATGTTACTCGGAAAGTACGGTTGCGGTAGATGATCGGGCAAAACTGGGGGAAGTCTACAGCCTGGAGAGGCTCAAGCAATACGATACAGCAATGCCAACGATAGAGGATTTACATCAACATTACATAGATAACAGGGAGGTTACGTGGACCTACGTACGGGTCTTGGGGTTTGGTGGCCATTGGAAAGAAGCGATAAAAGCTTTTGAAGAGCTATGCGCTGCCAAGTGTGATGAAGAAATGTTTGTGACCTATGCCCATATTCTTGAAGCACAAGGCCCTAAAGCAGAAACATTGGTGTATATAAAAAATTTGGCTGATCAGCATCCAGACCAATTAGAGATCCAATCGGTATACGCGGAAATATTGTCTTGGAAAGTCCAAAATCCCCAGGAACGGCAGATCATTGAAGAATTGAGCACTAAATACCCCAACGATCTGCAATTAGTTGAAGCCTTAGGAGACATCGCTTACTCCGCCAAAGATTATGTGCTGGCACAACAGGATTACGAAAAGGTTTTAGAGAAAAACCAGTCTTCAGGCGTTATTAAGAAATATGCCAATATATTGGTGGCACTAAAGAAATATCCTGATGCGATCGCTCAAATGGACACCTTACTTTCACGCAGTCCTAGGGACAATGATCTGCGTTTTCAACATGCTCAGATTGTTTCTGCCACAGGGGACCACAAACAGGCCGTCAAAGAGCTTCAAGCTTTGTTGGATGATGGTGATACAAAAAAAGAGGTTGCTGTCATGCTTGGTGATGAACTGCGTCTTTCAGGCCGGAATGAAGAAGCTTTAAAAATTTACAAGGAGGTGGTTAATGGGAAATAGGCCGTTATTTTTTCTAATGTTTATCCTGGCGTATTTTATATGCGCATCCTCCTATGGAAGCACAACAGTGGATATAAGAGACCGGGCCAAATTAGGAGGGGTTTACAGTTTAGAGAGGCTGGGAAGGTATGCTGAAGCCATACCTGTCATTACTGATTTATATCAACGTTACCCCAATGATTTGGAGGTCAAATGGACATATGCCAGAATTTTAGGGTTTGGAGGTCATTGGAAAGAAGCTGTAAAGGCCTTTGATGAATTATGTTCCACTGAATGCAGTACAGAACAACTGATGACTTATGCGCATGTTCTTCAGTCACAGGGGGCTGATCCCGAGGTATTGGAATATATGAAAAAATTGGCTGACGCTCACAAAGACAACAAAGAGATAGAATCGATATATATCAGCATGTTGACCTGGCACAAGCAAGGCCCAGATACCTCTTCATCAACGGGCGGTATGAAAATTGTTCAGCCAATCACGACCGAAACTCTGGTTGGAGAACAAAAGTTTGATGAGGCCCTGAGCCAATTGGATGATATTTTAAAGACTTCACCTGACGATGAAACCGCCTTGTTATGGAAGGCGCGGATTTTAAGCTGGCGGGGCAAGACAACTCTTTCGGTCAGCGTTTATCAAAAGTTAATACAAGACCATCCGGACAATGTGCTTTACTACCGAGAATCGGCGCGTGTCATGGGCTGGGCGGGTAATACTTCAGGATCGATCGCTTTATATGATCTAGCCTGTCAGCGTTTTCCTAATGATCAAGCGCTTCATACAGAAGCCCTGGCCAAGAAAGCGTATTACAATAACTTATTTTTTCACGCAGAACAGGCATATCATCAATGGTTAGCTCTTGAACCGGATAATCCTGAGGCGCTTTTTGACCTTGGGCAAATTCATGCCAGAAGCCATCAGTATGGCGCCGCCAGCAGGGATTATGAAGATATTCTATTTAAATACCCAAACAATCCTCAAGCCCAAGAAGTCCTGGACAAAGCGCGAATTTATGACCGTGATTGGCGTGTTGAGGGGGGATTCTTAAGGGACGAACAGAACGGTAAAACCCGTCAGGTGGACGCTCGTCTTTACGACGCTTACGAGCATTTAGAAAAATCTTTTTTGGGCAATATGACCTTTGGTATTACAACAGATCAAATGGAGTATTCTTTCCCGGGTCCGCTTTCCACTGTTCAGCGGTATCGTTACGCGGCAACTTTAGAACAGGATTTTCTCCCTGACACATATTGGAAAGCAGGTTATGGATTGAGTAATTCCTCCAATGATAACAAGAAACTGCAATATCCTAACGCCGAAGTCCAGTTCCCGTTTTTAACGGAACGCTTGTTGTTAAACCTTTCCTATCAGCGGGATGATTTTATCCAGAACGAGGCCATGCTGGCAGAGCATCTGCAGGAAGACCGGTACCGCGCGCGGGCCACTTTCACACCTATCAAACCCATTGAGATCGGTGTTGATGAAGCCCATTCGCATTTTACCGATGGTAACAGCGAAGACAATTTTGGCGGTGATATCGGCTGGAACATCCTGTACGATCCTAACCGTTTGACAGTGCGCTACCGCTGGCAGGAATGGCGTTTTAAAGAAATCGAGCCCAATTATTTTTCACCCAAAGATTTCCCCTCACAGCGGATATCATTGGAATGGGAGCAATTTTTAAACAAGAATAAGCTTTACTGGGGCGCCAACAACTTTTCCTATTTTTTACACTATGAATATATTATGGACTCCGGCAATCAACGCGGCCATGCGGGTGGTATAGGATTTAACTGGGCCATCAATAAAAGGTTGACACTACGTATTGAGGCGAAGCGTATTTATTATGAACATCCGGGGATTTATGCCGATGACCAAGAAATCATTTCTCTCAAATTTGTTTTCTAAATTCCTCCTTCCCCCGCAGGGTAACCTTAAACCGGCCCCGGCGCAAGTACTGGTGATTACGGTGTTGATTTTTCTCATCAACTACCTGTTTTTCCGGTGCATTTTTTTGTACTACGTAACTTGTAGCCCATGGGAGAGGGTCTTGGCCTTGGCTTTTTTAGGCTCAGAATTTTTTATCATGTTTCATGCCATCGGCTATTTTTTCAATGTTATGCGCCTCGATCGCCATCCGGATAATTATCAGGTACAGGACTTAGTCGATGAGCCATCTGTAGCGATTTTGATACCTGCCCGTCATGAACCGAAAGAAGTTGTTGAACGCACCCTGTTGGCTTGTTACAACTTGAATTATAAAAATAAGACAATTTATTTTCTTGATGATTCCTCCATCGAACAATATAAAGAGGAGGCCCGAGAGCTTTCAAAGGAATTCGGCACAGAAATATTTGCCAGAGAGGTGCACCGGGGCGCCAAAGCGGGGATCATCAATGATGTCAACAGAATCATAACGGAGAAATACATCGCTATTTTTGATGCCGATCAAAACCCCATGCCGCATTTCCTTAAAATCCTTGTGCCCATTTTAGAAAGCCGTGAGAATCTGGTCTTTGTCCAGACCCCCCAATTTTATACCAATTGCTCTTCCAACAGGGTCTCACTGACGGCCAATTTTCAACAAGCAATTTTTTATGAATACATCTGTGAGGGTAAAAACACCAACGGGACGATGATGTGCTGCGGGACAAATGTTCTTTTGCGCCGGAATGTGCTTTTGGATGTCGGAGGGTTTGATGAAAACACGGTGACGGAAGATTTCGCCACCTCCCTGAAGCTGCATATGAAGGGATGGAAAACCCTTTACGTGAACATGCCTCTTGTTTTTGGCATGGCACCGGAAGATTTGGTGGAATATTTTAAACAGCAATCCCGGTGGGCCTTGGGTAATACCCAGGTTTTTAAGAATGTCATGAAAAGTTTTTTTACCAAACCATGGCGTTTAAGTTTTATGCAATGGTTTGATTATATCATTACCGGCACCTATTATTTTATCGGGTGGGCATACCTGTGCCTTTTTTTCTGCCAGCTTATTTTCACTTTTTTTAATGTCCCCGCGTTTTTTATGGACCCTTATGTGTATTCCCTGACCTTTGTCCCTTATTTTTTGCTGGCACTGGCTGTTTTTTATTCGAGCATGGGTTTACGCCACTACAAGTTCTCTTATATTTTAAAAACGCACCTTTTAACGATATTATCGATACCTGTTTATATAAGGGCAACATTGTTTGGGCTTTTCAATGTCCCTGTCGGCTTTCAGGTGACAAACAAGACCGGTGCCATGCAAGTGGCATACAGTTTTTTGTGGGTGCAAATTCTTCTGTGGGGGGTAAATCTGGTAGCTATGACGTGGGGGATTTTAAGGTGGGTTTATGAACGCAACCCTGGAATACTTTGTAATGTTTTTTGGTTGTTTTATCACGCGCTCGTATTCTCTGCCGTGTTCTATTTCAATGAAAGTGGCGGTTCGGAAGAGGCCGTGGAGGAGTTATGAAGAAAATATTTTTACTCTTACTTTGGGGGTTTGGGGCTTTTCTTTTAATCGCCTGGGTCATGTCGACACAACAGGGGGGAGACGTGCGTAAGTCGTCCCGTATTCTTTCTGAAACATGGCTAGGGTATAAGGCTTATTTTATACAATCTGACGGCAGGGTCTTGCGGCCCCTCCAGCAAGATACCACTTCCGAAGGCCAGGCCAACGGTATGTTAAGGGCTGTATTGATGGGAGACCGTCCGACGTTTGACAGCTTGCTTAGATGGACCGAAAACAATCTTTCACGCCAGGAAAAATTTGGCGACCATCTTTTATCATGGCACTATATTGACGGTTCAATTCGTGATGGGATGCCGGCTACTGACGCGGACATTGATTATGCCATGGCCCTTATCATTGCTTCCCAACAATGGAAGAATGATTCTTACGCGGACATTGCGCGCCGGACTCTCAAAGATATTCTTGATAAATTGACGGTTGTTTTTAAATACCACCGCTACCTTCTTCCCTGGATCATCGATGCGCCTTCCACTCTTGAGAAAATCCCGCAAAATCTTTCTTATTATTCACCGGCTTATTTTAAAACATTTTACGCCTTTGACCATGATCCCCGATGGCTTGAGCTTGTCAATACTTCTTATATTCTAATAGCACAAGCCCAAAAGAATTTTAATGGCACACAGGGAGTTGGGCTTGTTCCTGATTGGGTCAATGTTGACCGTAATGGAAAACTTTCTTTATTTGAGGGGAAATCCGGTAATTTCGCCTGGGAAGCTGTACGTGTGCCTTTACGGATCGGTATTGATGCGTTTTTCAACAGGGACCCGAGGGCGATGGAAATATTATCCAGATTTTCCCATTTCTTTGAAGAGGAATTCAAAAATAGAGGCAAACTGATGAGCGGGTACGGCTATGAGGGTAAACCTTTAAAAGATACACAGGAAAGCCCGCTGCTGTATGCTGTTGCCTATGCCACATTTGAGTTGACAGATAATCATGATCTGGCTGTAAAGGCACTCTCTAAATTGCGTGCCTCTATCCATCGGGGGTTTAAAGGCTCTTATTATCAAAACTCTCAGGAATATTATATTAACAGCCTTGTCTGGGCCACAGAACTTTTAAATCAGGAAGAAACCAATGACCAAAGATGAATTATTAGTTTTTTTAGAACAGGGCCGCAAGATCGATGAAGCTCTTTTGCTTTATTCAGAACATATCAAGAATACACTCTATCTTTCGGGATTTAATACAAGTTTAAGGAATAAATCCAAAGAGATTTTAAATACTCTTCACCGAGAGAGTTACGAACACAAAATATTTTTGCGGCAATTACTCGACCAGGTCAAAAAAGGAGAAAAAGATGTTTACTGAAGAGATTTACCGGCAGTATTTTGTGGAGATCCATCGTAAACAGCGCCAGATGATTATTCTACTTCGTCATGGGCTTGGGCAGATATCGGATGACCGTATGCAAAAAGCCCTTACCTGGCATATGAAGAGGGAAATCCGGCTGGCTGTTTTGATGCAGAAACTTGTGAGATTATTATCGCCTGGTACCAAGATTGAGAAAGAGCAGGATACTCGTTCTGACTTGCCTGGCGATAACAAGTTTCCATTTGAAGTAGGAATTGAGGGGCCAAATGAACGATAAAGAGGGGGAGATGGTTGCAATCGAGCGTTTAACACCAGAGGACATTAAGAATCGATTTTCTTTAGTCTATTCAGACGCGTTGTATTTTTTTGTTTTGATCGCTAAATATTTATGCGTTCGTACTGAGCCGGTACTCGGGATAAACGACATTCCTTCGGCATTATTAAATAGAGAAGCCAGGCAGGAAGCTTTTGGGGTCATCGATGGGAAAGCTCTGTTGGATGATCCGGAGAATAGCAGCATAGCCAGAGAAGTTCATGTGAGGGTGTTGCAATTAAAAGGAGGTCTAGGAACATCTTTTAAACGGACGGCAACGCTAAAAAGACTGGTAGGCCGCCACACACTTGCTGATAAGGGCACAGATTCTTACTTTGAAAATGTCACTGTTGAAGGTTTTGATGCTTGGGGGCAGCCAAAACAAAGTAACGAGCATATTTCCGTCGCGGAATTAAAGCTGCTTCATTACATCCATTTGGCCCATCAAAAAGTATTTTGTGAAATAGAGGTCCAGGAGCTTGTCAATCCTGAAAGTCTTGACGCGGTTAGCAGCTTTTGGGACACGGTTTATTTAGCCCATCGCGTGGATGATAGAATTCCAAATGGTGAAAAAAGAACTTATCGTCAAATTTTTGATGAACCAGGAAATGGACTTTGTTTTAATCCTAATTTCATAATTCAAGGCGTTTTACCGGTCATTGATGCCCAAACGGGAGCATACCTTGATAATGATACCTTGCGAGCTCCGGGCGGGCACGGGGCGTTTGTTGCTTTAACAATGGATGACAATGCGCGTAACCAAAAAGATTTAAATGTTGCGCGAATCACGGTATTTACTAATGGTGACGGGGTCAATAATATGCTGCCTGAGGCTGTCGCGGGCTGGATGGTAAAAAAACAGGTCCCCATTGTGATGGTGACAACCACTAAACAACTTTTGGATTTAAAAGGCGGACTAATCACATTGTTATCAGAGACGGAATTACCGGCGAGTATCCAGGAAAAGTTAAATCAATTCGCGGCATTGTCCATGGATGAGATTGAGGGATTTCAAAATACCTTATATCCTTATTTGCTTGAGATGGCCCAGGCTAAGCTCGCGGACCAACAAGACATTTTTCAACATATGGGGATTGCTCTTGGCGAAAAAAGCGCGCAGTTCTTTAATACAAATTTGCACGCGCAGAACCACAATATTCTTGATCCATTCCTGGCTGACTTACGAAGCATTATCGGTAATGAGAAATTTTATGAAATGATCGGGCCGGATTTGATTTTTAACCCTAAAGAAAAAAAGGTTGACGGTAAACCGGTTTCAGTTATCCAGTTAGAGGGGGCCAGCGGGTCAGCATTATTGTCCATGAACAGATTTATTTTAACCACTACTGACCCGAAGATCATCGCTTTAAAGGAAAAGCATGGGATTGAACGGTTGGTTTATTTTGTGAATTTTGACGAACAATTACGCTCCGAAGTTTTTACGCCGGAGAAGTATACTTGGGACCATTATCTTTATGCGTTTACCGACCTTTTTTCAGTTGATCCGATTAAAGGGCGTTTAATCCTTACTTCAAGTCCGGGACGCAGCACATTACCTGGTTTTGATTTAGATGCCCCTTATGAAGATTTGGAATATGATATTAACGCTTTTGGGCGGAAGTTGGGAGTTAAAGAATTGGATTTTCTGGCTATTAAGGGAGAGGTACGTATGGCTGATGTCATTTTAAAAGGCGGGGTATTTATTAGAAATATGTCCGGTAAAGTTATAGATCTGACTACCGAATTAAACGGTTTATCGTTTGAAGGCTGGCGGTTGGTTTTAAAAAATATATTTGTGGATATTGATCAAGATGGAAATGTTACAACAACACCCGCAACTGATTTATTGGAAGCTATAGGTAATTTTGAGAATCCATAAAACAGGTTCTAACCTTGTCCCTCCAGTGTTCCCAATTTTTTAATAATATAATTCTCTACAACTAAGTAAAAAATTTTACCTGTTTTAATTATATCTTCATCTTTTTTTAATCTTTGCTTTGTTATATTGACGCTGTAAGCAGTGGGTATGACATAAGCAATTTAAAAGAAATATGAAAACTATCTTGTTAACTGTAATCACTCCATTTTATAACGGTTTAAGACCCAATGAATAATTTAAGTAAATTAGTAATTTTTTATTGGTTGTGTTTTATTTTTATGATTTCCCCAAGTTCATTAACTAAAGCCTGGGGTATCTCTTTAGTGAAAACTCAGGATATCACTCATCAAATAATAGAGGATCAGCTTTCACAAGTGCCTGTAAATATGTCTGCGGCCCCCAGGTCACGCGTTCCGGAACCTTCAAGTTTTTTGCTGTTTGGCGGTGGTCTTTTAACAATGGTGATTACTATTCTTAGAAGAACATACAATATTGCCAAAAGGGGAATGGATATCATGATTGCTAGTTTCGCTTTAATCATACTTTCACCATTATGCATAATGGTAGCCACTTTAGTCAAACTTACTTCCCAAGGGCCTGTTTTTTATACCCAAATACGTTCAGGAAAAGATGGCCAAGCTTTTGAAATTTATAAATTCCGTACTATGAAAATAGATGCAGAAAAAGATTCCGGTCCAGTGTGGGCTAAACTTAAAGATAACCGTATTACACTCATTGGTAAATTCTTGCGTAAAAGCCGTATTGATGAAATTCCTCAATTTATCAACGTATTACAAGGGGATATGAGCGTTATTGGGCCCCGGCCTGAACGACCGGTATTTATAGAGAAATTAAAAAGCCAAATTAGTGACTACCCCAAACGCTTGTCTGTTAAGCCAGGCATTACTGGTTTGGCTCAAGTGTATCATCGCTATGATGAGAGCATTGCTGATGTGCGTAAAAAAGTTAAATACGATATTCTTTATATAAAGAAGATGTGTTTTTGGACTGATTTACGTATTATTGGACGTACGTTCGGAGTTATTCTTACTGGTTTTGGCGCCCATTAATTTTAACGCGGGCTGTTTGGAAGGAACGACCCCGGCAATAGACTTGAGCAAATGCTTTCTAAGTAATTAAAAAGAAAAAGTAGATTAAAAAGAAAGGAGAATCATCATGAATTACAAAAAAGGCATGGTTGAATCTATCAAGGATAAAATAACTGAGATCGTCAAAGGAACAGGAGACGTATTCCATTCCCTTGTTTCGCTGATAGGGGAAGCGGCTAAAGATGTTGTGACAACGAGCGGTAAGACGGGGGCATCTTTAGTTGAAGCCCTGGCAGATATTATTCATGCGGTTATTCACGGTGTTATTGAAGTGGGTGGGAATTTAGGTGTGGCCATCAGAGGTCTTGTGGTGGGGATTCTCAAAGCCTGCCACAATCTGGGAGAAGAAATATTCCAGACCATAGGATCTCTCGCCGGCCATATTATTAAAACGACAGCGACATTAGGGGGAGATGTGGCTGTTGCGGCCAAGGCTGTTATTGAAGGAGTCATTGAAGCTGCCAAAGCATTAGGCATCGATGCGACTCGCGCAGCCTCGGAAGCAGCCACGGCAGCGGTGAAAGCGGGTTATGAAGTCGGTTCCATCGCTGGGGATAAAGTCAGGGATGCTTTAGTAGGCACCATTAATGGAATAAAAATTGTTCTTAAGGAACCATTGGGAAAAAGAGATAGAAACAATCAATGAGTTCTCACTGGTGCTAAGGGGGCCTCGACTTGGCCCCCTTAACACCCCAATTAACTCACAAGGAGGGTAGAAGCATGGAAAATAACACTGTAGAGTACTGGATGTGGTTTCTTTTAATCGGCGGGGTAATCGGATGGTTAGCAGGGCTTATCACCAGAGGTCGCGGGTTTGGGATTATTGGAGACATCGTGATTGGGATTGTTGGAGCTATGCTTGGCGGATGGATGGCCGGAGTATTGGGTCTATATACCGGTAGTTCGTTTGGCGCTTTTTTGCTCGCGCTGGTCGGTGCGGTGGTTTTAGTGGGCCTGACTCGTTTCGTTGTAAGGCACATATAGGCGGCAGGTTGCAAGTTAGGGAGGAAATATGTTTCTAAAATTTAAGAACACGTTACAAATATTGGTCGCTGTTGTTTTCATTCTCCAACTGGGAGGATGTATTTTTGTGGATCGCGACCATGACCATGACCATGATCGTGATAGGCATTATGAGCATCAAGAACACCATGACCATGATTCCGGCATTGATGTGCATCTGCATGGGGAGTAGAGGGGCTCAATGATAGAAGCCCAGACATCTGGATTTAAAGAAATAGAGGATTTCTATACCAAGGTCGCTCCTGTCAAAGAGATGTGCGTCTTTGCAGTATCAGGAATGCATGGTGTTAGAAAATTGAAAGCTCTTTGGGCTATTATCCAGCCGGATCTTGATAATTTTAGAAAATTCGGTGAAGTAAATCTTCGTTCCGTTATCAAGGAGAGATTTGATAATGCCTCGCAATCACTTCCTTTTAATAAAAGGCTGAAAGGTTTTACTATTACCCTTGAGGATTTACCGCATACTCAAGCTGGTGAATTAAATAGGTCCGCAGTCAAGGAAGTATATGAACCCAGAGTAATAGCGGGGAAAGAAGGAGCTCTACCGGTACCAGTAGAGCTTTCGTCAGAGGACATTTTGTTGACAGAATCCGTGGTTGGTACGAGAATTTTGAAATGTCTAAAGCAACAAAGCGGTATTAGAAGACGGATCATACCTGAGGATTCTTTAGAGCTGGACTTAGGGATTGATTCATTAGGAAGGATAGAACTTACGTCTGCCCTTGAGTCAGCTTTTAGCGCTGATTTAAAAGTAGAGACAATCTCGAAAGCCTTTAGTGTAAAGGACCTCATTCTGGGAATAACCGATGCGTTAAGAGGTGCTAAAGACATCCCTATGGAGGAGCAGGGGATATCGTCAGGGCCGGATTACTGGAAAGAAAATTTAAATGTTTTGCCGAAAAAAGAAACTCTCCAGATGATTGAATTGACTAACGGTTATTTTGCCTGGGCTTTTCGGTTTATTTTAACAGCCACAGATTGTTTGATTTTTAAATTGTTTTTCAGTATTAAGGTAGAAGGGGCAGAAAATGTGCCTAAACAAGGAGCGTATATTTTATATGGTAATCATACGAGTTTTCTTGACGGGCCGGCCATTGGTGCCAGTCTGCCGCGCCGGCCGGGGTTTCAGATTTTTTATTTTGTTTTCGGGCCGTATTTTTTCAGGCCGTTCGTCAAATCCCGTGTATTAAGGAATCTCGTTAAAATGGGAAGATTTATCCCCTTTGATTTTTCAACGCATTTTTTGGAGGCCTTGCGCAGCTGCTATTTTGTATTGAAACACGGCAAGGGCCTGTGTTTTTTTCCGGAAGGGTTACGCAGTGTTACCGGTGAAGTCGGAGAATTTAAAAAGGGTTTTGGTATCTTGGCTAAAGAGACAGGGGCAAAGCTGGTACCTGTAGCTATAGAAGGGGCCCATGAAGCCTGGCCCAGCACGTCAAAATATCCCAAATGTCACCCGATTAGAGTGAGATTTGGGTTACCCCTTCTAGTTGGAGATTTGGAAAAGGAAGGATTGACTATGGGGACACAAGATCCCTATGAAGCCATCTGCCTGGCAGCCAGAAAAGCGCTTGTAGAAATCCAGAAAGACTGACTATGAATATTTTAATAATGACTAACACCTATAAGCCTTTGGTGGGGGGATTAGAAAAATCCGTTAGTAGTTTTACTAAAGAATTTAGAGAAGCGGGGCATCGGGTCATTATTGTGGCTCCCGAATTTCCAGATATGCAGCCGGAAAAAGATGTGGTCCGTGTTCCGGCAATGAAGAATTTCAATGGGACAGATTTTTCTGTCGAACTGCCCATTCCGGGAACATTGACAGAGGCTTTGGGTGATTTCCATCCACATATTGTCCATTCCCAACATCCGTTCCTTATTGGTGACACCGCTCTGCGGATAGCCTCCAAATATAATGTGCCTTTAGTTTTTACCCATCACAGTTTATATGAAGAAAATGTTCATTATATTCACGAAATGAGACAACGTAACGAATTCGAAGCCATTGGGCCCTTTGAAGAAGCTCTCAAACGTTTTATGATTGAATTATCAACCGGTTATGCCAACCTGGCTGATCATGTTTTTGCTCCCAGTGAGAGCGTTTGTCTGATGATGAAAGAAAGAGGAGTGACTACTTCTATTGATGTGGTCCCCACAGGAATTTACACAGAGCAGTTTGCAAAGGGTTCTGGAAAAACTTTTCGCAAGAAATTAAATGTCCCATCGGACGTTTTTGTGGTGGGCCATGTGGGACGCTTAGCCCCTGAAAAGAACCTGGAATTTGTAACACACGCTGTTGCCCAATTTTTAAAGAAAGAACCCAAGGCCCATTTTTTAATAGGAGGTGCGGGCCCTTCCGAAGAGTCCATCAAAGAGATCATGGCCAAAGAAGGGGTTGCAGACCGTTTGCATTTAGCTGGTATGCTTAAAGGAAAAGATCTGGTGAATGCCTACCATGCGATGGATGTGTTTGTTTTTGCTTCGCAAAGCGAAACACAAGGGCTGGTTGTGACCGAGGCGATGGCAGCGGGCATTCCTGTGGTGGCTATTGATGCTCCCGGAGTGCGGGAAGTCGTTAAAGACGGTATGAATGGCCGTTTAATCCCTCAAGAATCCATTGAAGACTTTGTTGCGGGCTTAGTGTGGTTAAAGAAACAACCTGCTTCTCGGATCAAGAAAATCAAAAAAGCGTGCAGAGAAACAGCTCAGGGGTTTTCCATGAAAGATTGTGCTCAAAGGGCTTTGAACATCTATGTTTCGCTTACTATCAATAAGGAATTTTCCCGTCGCAATACTGAAGGCAGTTTTTGGTCAAGCGCTGTACGTTCCATTCAAACTCAATGGGGGTTGGCTAAAAATTTAACTCATGCCACCGGAGCTTTGGTGTCTCCAGCCCTTGGGACAGTGCCGGGTGTAAAGTAAAAATGGGAATTTATCTTTTAATCCTGTTTTAACTTTTTCTTCATGTGCGGATTGTTAGTATAAAAGTAAGAAGGAGGGGGATATGGAACTAAAATTTCCTAAGATTTTTAATATTACAATTACAGCTATGTTAGTGTTTCAATTAACAGGCTGCGGAACGCTTTTATACCCTGAACGTCGAGGCCAAATAGCGGGCCGTTTGGATGTGGGTGTGGTCATTTTAGATACCATAGGTTTATTATTCTTCATCATTCCCGGGGTCATTGCTTTTGCCGTTGATTTTAGTAATGGGACTATTTATTTGCCTGCCAGGCCGATTATTATCGAACGTAGAGTTGAATTAAGGCAGATTAAATTTGATCCGAAGCATACCTCGCGTGCTCAAATTGAGCAAATAATTAAAGACCAAACAGGATATGCGCTGAATTTAACACAGGGTAACGTGCGCATCAGCCGGTTAAAATCTAACCATGATATGATGGTGCATTTTGCACAGGCTCTGGGGGATATACAGGATCATCGGCTTGCATTTAACCGCTAGTAGTTTAATTAGGAGGTGTATATGAAAACATTAGGTTTAAGTTTTTTCCTTTTATTTACTTCTATTCCTGCTTTTTCTGGAACTGTGAATCCACCTCAAGGAGAAACAGCGATGCCTGCTTTATATGCTCCACAGAATCCGGTCCAAGAAGAAAAAACGATTCAATCGCAGTCAAAATCGGAAACAAAATCGGGATCAAAATTGGATTTTGGTGATTATACATCCACTACTTTAGCACAAAAAGCTTGGGGCTCCCTAGCTGCCAAGGATTTAAAGGCAGTAGAGGTTTATGTTAACAAGGCCGATGAACTTTATGCCAAGAAAGCTAAAGAAATGCAGATGGGCCTCAAAGATTATGCTTCTGGCGATAACAAAAATATCTTTAAATACTGGGCGCTTAATGATGTCGGTACCGCATGGTTTATTTTAGGTCAGGCTTATCAGGATGCCGGCAAGAAAGAACAGGCCACCCAAGCATATAAAAAAGTTGTCAATGAATATTCTTTTGCGCAATGTTGGGACCCCAAAGGCTGGTTTTGGAAACCCAGTGAAGCTGCTCAGAAGAAATTAGCGGAATTAGGCGTGAGTTAAAAGATGGGAGACGAGAAAGGAGAGACCTTATGATACACCATGGTTTTGTTCTGAACACTCATCATTATTCATCCAAAGCCCGGCGGGCGGGGGTAGAGCTACTCCGCCACGCAAGGGCATTTTGCCACCTCTTTTTTATAGCTTTTTTGGCAGGCGCACAATCGTTTTGGCAAAAGGAAACCCTTGAGGAATATTTTAAAGAAGACCATTTTTAGTTGGCAGCAAAGGCCTGGGAGGAGGAGTATCTATGTATTATTATGGGGATTGGCAAGGGGGAGTTTTATTCAACATTATTTTTTTGTTATTTACCATATTGATTATATTGGGCCTTGCGTATTTAATCCAATCTTCCTTAAAATCTTCGATGGAGGGGCATAGAAGACAAGACTCAGTCATGGATATTTTAAAGAGTGGAAAAAAGTCAGTAAAAAGCGGAAACAAGCCATATACATTCCACAGCATACAAGTAAAATAACATCTCAAAATATCAATCAATATACCTATAGATGATACAAGCTCTTTTTCCCTAATCATTGTTTCCCTTTGTGCTTTGACCATACAAATTTTAATTTTAAACACACCATTAAATGAGGAGAAATTATGGCCCCGACAGTGAGATTTTTAGAGAAAGAAGATAAAGCCAATATCACTGAAATTTCCCCGCTTCGAACAGAAGAGACAGGGAATATTAACGACATTGGGGGAGATCCTAAAAAGGACCAGTTAAAGAGGATACTGCATATAGCTAAAGCCGTGCGTCAAGGCAATCTTTCCATGCGTTTTCCTGTGGAAGAAGATGGCATTCCCAGTGAAATAGGTGAGGTCCTTAATGATATTTTGGATTTAAACGAAAACATGATCAATGAATTTGCCCGTGTCAGCACCATTGTCGGTGAAGAAGGTAAATTGACAGAACGCGCTTCCATAGGGCCGGTCAAAGGCGCATGGGCCACAGGCATGGACTCCATCAATTCCCTTATTACCAACCTCGTTCAACCCACCAATGAATTCGCCCGGGTCATTACCTCAGTGGCCAAGGGCGACCTTTCTCAAAAAATGCCTTTGGAAATTGCCGGCCGGATTTTAAAAGGGGAATATTTAAGGATCGGTACGGTTGTCAATGCCATGCTTGATCAATTAAGCTTTTTCTCATCGGAAGTTTCGCGTGTGGCCAAGGAAGTCGGTCTGGAAGGTAAATTAGGCGGTCAGGCCGATGTGAAAGGGGTATTGGGCGTTTGGAAAGATTTGACAGATAACGTCAACGTTTTGGCCGGTAACTTGACCAATCAGGTACGCAACATTGCCAAGGTCACCACAGCCGTTGCTAAAGGAGACTTGTCGCAAAAAATTACGGTCGATGCCAAAGGTGAAATTTCAGAGTTGAAAAACACCATCAACATCATGGTGGACCAGCTTAATTCTTTCGCTGCGGAAGTGACCCGTGTGGCCAAGGAAGTAGGTACAGAAGGGAAACTTGGCGGTCAGGCGGATGTCAAGGGTGTATCAGGAACATGGAAGGATTTGACAGACAACGTGAATGTTTTGGCCGGTAACTTGACCAATCAGGTGCGCAACATTGCCAAGGTCACCACCGCTGTGGCTAAAGGAGACCTGTCACAAAAAATTACAGTTGATGCTAAAGGTGAAATTTTGGAACTCAAAAACACCATCAACATCATGGTGGACCAACTTAACTCATTTGCGGCGGAAGTGACCCGTGTGGCCAAGGAAGTAGGTACAGAAGGGAAACTCGGCGGCCAGGCGGATGTCAAGGGTGTATCAGGTACATGGAAGGATTTGACGGATAACGTGAATGTTTTGGCCGGAAACTTGACCAATCAGGTGCGCAATATTGCCAAGGTCACGACAGCCGTGGCTAAGGGAGACTTGTCACAGAAAATCATGGTCGATGCCAAGGGAGAAATTTCAGAGTTGAAAAACACCATCAATATCATGGTGGACCAGCTTAACTCTTTCGCAGCGGAAGTGACCCGTGTGGCCAAGGAAGTCGGTACAGAAGGGAAACTCGGCGGTCAGGCGGACGTCAAGGGAGTATCGGGTACATGGAAAGATTTGACCGATAACGTCAATCAACTGGCCGGTAACCTGACCAATCAGGTGCGTAACATTGCCAAGGTCACCACCTCGGTCGCTAAAGGAGACTTGTCACAAAAGATCACCGTTGATGCTAAAGGTGAAATCCTGGAGCTTAAAAATACCATCAACACGATGTTGGATCAACTCAACTCTTTCACGGCAGAAGTGACTCGTGTGGCCAAGGAAGTCGGTACAGAAGGCAAACTCGGCGGTCAGGCGGACGTCAAGGGAGTATCAGGTACGTGGAAGGACTTGACGGATAACGTGAACTTCATGGCCGGTAACTTAACGAATCAGGTGCGCAACATTGCCAAGGTCACCACAGCTGTGGCCAAAGGAGACTTGTCACAAAAAATTACGGTCGATGCCAAGGGAGAAATCCTGGAATTGAAAAATATGATCAACACCATGGTGGACCAGCTTAACTCTTTCTCGGCGGAAGTGACCCGTGTGGCCAAGGAAGTAGGGACCGGCGGAAAACTTGGCGGGCAAGCTTTTGTCAAAGGCGTTTCCGGGGTTTGGAAGGACTTAACTGATAATGTCAATGTATTGGCCGGTAACTTAACAGACCAGGTGCGTAATATTGCCAAGGTCACCACCGCTGTGGCTAAAGGGGATTTGTCGCAGAAGATCACGGTTGATGCTAAAGGAGAGATTTTGGAACTCAAAAACACCATCAACATCATGGTGGACCAGCTCAACTCTTTCGCGGCGGAAGTCACCCGTGTGGCCAAGGAAGTAGGGACGGAAGGGAAACTCGGCGGTCAGGCGGATGTTAAGGGTGTATCAGGTACATGGAAGGATTTGACGGACAACGTGAATGTTTTGGCGGGAAACTTAACGAATCAGGTGCGTAATATTGCCAAGGTCACGACAGCTGTGGCTAAAGGAGACTTGTCACAGAAAATTACCGTTGACGCTAAAGGTGAAATTTTGGAATTGAAAAATACGATCAACATCATGTTGGACCAGCTTAACTCTTTTGCGGCGGAAGTGACCCGTGTGGCCAAGGAAGTAGGGACAGAAGGGAAACTTGGCGGTCAGGCGGAGGTCAAGGGTGTATCAGGTACGTGGAAGGACTTGACTGAAAACGTGAATTTTATGGCCGGTAACCTGACCAATCAGGTGCGTAACATTGCCAAGGTCACGACCGCTGTGGCTAAAGGAGACTTGTCACAAAAGATCACCGTTGATGCCAAAGGAGAAATCCTGGAGTTGAAAAACATGATCAACACCATGGTGGACCAGCTCAACTCTTTCGCGGCGGAAGTGACCCGTGTGGCCAAGGAAGTAGGGACGGAGGGAAAACTCGGAGGCCAGGCAGAAGTCAAGGGTGTATCAGGTACGTGGAAGGACTTAACAGATAACGTCAACTTCATGGCCGGTAACTTGACCAAACAAGTGCGCGGTATTGTCAAGGTCGTGACCGCGGTTGCTAACGGAGACCTAAATCAAAAATTCGTTTTGGAAGCCAAGGGAGAAGTGGCGGCCCTGGCAGAAACCATCAATAACATGATCGACACGCTCTCAACCTTTGCCGATCAAGTAACTACCGTGGCCCGTGAGGTAGGTATTGAAGGGCAGTTAGGCGGTCAGGCCAAGGTTCCCGGAGCTTCCGGTGTATGGAAAGACTTGACAGACAACGTCAATTTCATGGCCGGTAACCTAACCAAACAAGTACGCGGTATTATCAAGGTCGTTACCGCGGTTGCTAACGGAGACTTGAGAGAAAAGTTCGTTTTGGAAGCCAAAGGTGAAGTGGCAGGTTTGGCGGAAACGATCAACAGCATGACAGACACCTTGCTCACCTTTGCAGACCAGGTGACTACAGTGGCCCGTGAAGTAGGTATTGAAGGTAAGCTTGGCGGTCAAGCCAAGGTCCCTGGCGCATCAGGTATCTGGAAAGACTTGACCGTTAACGTTAATCAGCTGGCAGGTAATCTCACATCACAGGTGCGTGCGATTGCAGAGGTATCCACCGCTGTTACCAAGGGTGACTTGACCCGGTCTATTGCCGTTGAAGCCCAAGGGGAAGTCGCGGCATTAAAGGACAATATTAACCAGATGATCACTAACCTGAAAGACACCACCGCTCAAAACAAAGACCAGGATTGGTTGAAAACAAACCTGGCCCGGTTCTCCGGCATGATGCAAGGCCAGCGGAATCTGACCGCGGTGGCGCAGCTGATCATGTCGGAATTAACTCCCATCGTTGACGCTCAACATGGCGCTTTCTTCGTGGCCCAGCCATCGGAAAATGACACTGTAATGACCCTCATTGCCAGTTACGCATTTAATGCTCGTAAAAATCTTTCCAGCACCTACCGCCTGAAAGAATCCTTGGTCGGGCAGTGCGCCTTTGAGAAAAAACGCATCTTAATCACTAAGCCGCCCCAGGATTATATTTCCATCACTTCCGGGTTAGGGGAAGCAACGCCGCAAAATATCCTTCTGTTGCCGGTTGTCTTTGAAGGAGAATTAAAAGCCGTTATTGAGTTGGCAAGCTTCCAGGCCTTCAGCGTCAATTATCTCAACTTTTTGGACCAGCTCATGGACAGCGTCGGAGTTATCTTGAACATGATTTCTTCTACCATGAGGACCGAAGAGCTCCTGCAAGAGGTCAAACGTTCCAACTCGGAACTGGAAAACCAGGCCAAGGAACTTGAAGATAAAGCCAAGCTGTTGGAGTTAAAGAATAAAGAGGTGGAGATGGCCAGTTTGTCCCTGGAGGAAAAAGCCGAACAGTTGTCCCTGATTTCCAAATATAAATCGGAATTCCTGGCCAACATGTCTCATGAGCTGCGTACTCCTTTGAACAGCTTGCTTATCCTTTCCAAAGCATTGTCTGAAAACAAAGACAATAATTTGTCACCGGACCAAATCAAGTATGCTTCGACGGTCCATTCGACGGGACAGGACCTGTTGACCCTGATCAACGAGATCCTTGATCTTTCCAAGGTGGAAGCCGGTAAAATGTCCATCGAACCGCAGGAAATTAAACTGCCCCAGATTTATGAGTATTTGGAGCATAATTTCCGGCCGCTGGCAGAGCACAAGGACCTTAACTTCACCATTAACGCAAACGGGGACCTTCCAAAATCAGTGTTTACCGACAACAGCCGCTTACAGCAAATACTTAAAAATCTTTTATCCAACGCCATTAAATTCACTGAAAAAGGCGAAGTCAACATGGCTATCAAGGTGGTGGAAAAAGAAAAACGGTTCGGCATCGAAACCCTGGATAAAAGTCCCTCTGTACTGGCTTTTGCCGTAAGAGATACCGGTATCGGTATTCCCATAGAAAAACAAAACATTATTTTTGAAGCATTTCAACAGGCTGATGGGACAACAAGCCGTAAATATGGGGGTACTGGTTTGGGTCTTACCATCAGCCGTGAAATTGCCCGTTTGTTGGGAGGCATGATCAAGGTTGAAAGCGCTCCGGGTATGGGAAGTATTTTCACGCTTTATTTGCCGGAAAAATATGTGGCAGCAGAAATGGTAGCCAAAAGCAGCGGCAAAAGTAGCAGCAGAGAAGTTGCTATGCCGGCATTACCCTCCAATGCTGATTTCAGGGCCAAGAAAATTCTTATTGTTGACGATGACATGAGAAACATTTATGCTTTAACAAGTGTGCTTGAGCCTTGGGGGATGATTGTCGCTCATGCTGACAACGGCAAATCAGGGACCCGGCGTTTAAAAGAAAACCCGGACACGGATTTGATTTTGATGGATATCATGATGCCGGAAATGAACGGTTTTGATGCCATTAAAACGATCCGTAAAATATCAACATTCGAATCTTTACCGATTATCGCTTTGACGGCCAAAGCAATGAAGGGAGACCGCGAGCAATGTTTGGAAGCGGGGGCTTCTGATTATATTACCAAACCCGTAGATACAGACCATCTGCTTGCGATGATGCATTCATGGCTGAACAAATAACGGACACCAAGGCAGGAATCGAAATCCAGCCGTTAACGAGGACCGCCAATATCCTGGTGGTAGACGATCGGGCAGATGGCCTGCTTGCCATGGAAGCTGTGCTTTCTTGTGATCAGTATAATCTTTTTAAAGCCAGCTCCGGCCAGGAAGCTTTACGGCAGGCTTTATTTAATGATTTCGCGGTCATCCTCCTTGATGTGCAGATGCCGGAAATGGACGGATTCCAAACCGCCAATCTGCTGCGGGAAAATTACCGTTCCAAGCACACTCCCATTATATTTGTGACGGCCATCAACAAAGAGGTCCGTCATATCAATCAAGGTTATGAAAATGGTGCGGTGGATTATATTTTTAAACCTTTTGATCCTTTAATTCTCAAATCAAAAGTAAATATATTTGTCGATCTTTTCGAAAAGAACTTGCAGATTAAACGGCAAACGGCTTTCATACGGCAAAAAGAGTTACAGGAAAAAGAAAAGCAAATTTCGGAGATCAGGCAGGAGAGCCTGCGCAGTTATACCCATTTAGCCGACGCGGTCCCGCACAGCATTGTCAAGGTTCAGCCTTCAGGAGAGGTGGAGTATTTTAATCATCAATGACTGGAATATACCGGATTTAAATCGGACATAGATTGGGAATTAGTCGTCCATCCCAAAGACAGAAGAAAATTCCTGGCACTTTGGTTACGGATGTCTTGTCAAAATAAGCAGATTTGCGAGGTAGAGATGCGCCTGCGCCGTGCCCGAGACGGTGCCTTTCGATGGCATTTGGTGAAGGCTGTTCCAGAGTTAAAAAACGGGGAAAGTATCAGCTGGATCGCCAGTTGTACCGATATAGACAATATTAAAAAGACGGAAGAGTCCTTAAAGGGGCTTTCCCGGGAACTCAACCGGTCAAATAAAGAACTGGAAGAATATGCCTATGTGGCCTCGCATGATCTTAAAGAACCGCTGCATGTGGTTTCTTCCTTTGTTCATCTTTTGGAAAAACGTTTCCAGCTCAAATTGGATGACCGTGATCGGCAATATTTAACATACATTAAAGAGGGCATAGCCCAGGCGCAAAGACTGATAAAAGATCTGTTGGAATATAGCTGTATCGGAAAAAAGAAATCGTTTGAAACGGTGGACGTTAATTCTATCTTGACGGAAATATTAACTAATTTAAAAATTATCATTGAAGAAGCCGGTACAACCATCGAGTATATGCCTTTGCCCAAAATAACAGCCAATTATTTGGAAATGGTCCAGCTTTTTCAGAATCTAATAACCAATGCTATTAAATACAGGAGTCAAAGACCTCTGGAAATACAGATCACGGCCAGTTCCCAACAAGGCATGTGGATATTTTCGATCAAAGATAACGGCATAGGCATTGACTCCCGGTATAAGGACCGCATTTTTGATATGTTCCAAAGGCTCCACGGAAAAGATGAATATTCCGGTACCGGTATAGGGTTGGCTATATGTAAAAAAATTGTGGAAAACCATGGCGGAAAGATATGGATCGATTCTACCGTAGGTCAAGGGACGACATTTTATTTTTCCATCAAACAAGAGATATGAATATCTTACTCGCGGAAGACAATGAACCAGAACAGGAAATCATGAAAGAGGCTTTTAAGGAAGTAAAGGCCGAATATGAAGTATTTATGGTCAAAGATGGGATCGAAACGCTCGAATTTCTTGATGGAAAAGGAGAATTTCATGATGTCCCCAAACCCGATCTTATCATTCTTGACTTGAACATGCCCAGAAAGAATGGCTTAGAAGTGGTGGCTGATATCAAAAATAATCCTAAATGGCAACATATTCCGCTCTTGGTTTTATCAAATTCAGAATACAGCGGTGATATATGCAGGTGTTATGCGTTGGGCGTCAACGCTTATCTCAGTAAACCTGCTGATTTTCAGGGTTTTGTTGACCTCGTACACGTTATTGACGTATTTTGGTTTAAATTAGTCCGGTACTGTCCTCATTAAAGAAGGGAAACACCTATGACGAAAAAAAGAATTATTGTCCTTGATGATGAACATTTAATCTCAGTTTTGATGAAAGAAGTCATTGAAGAAAACCAGGAACTGGAAGTTTCTCATATAGCCACCGGTCAGGACGAATTTTTAAACTTGGTGGATAAAAATTTTTTCGACGCCGCTATCATTGACATATCAATAGAAGGGTCCCGCGAGGGCGGGATCGAATTATTGCGTATGATGAAAAATAGAGCGAACGATTTGCCTTTAATTATGTTATCCGCTCATGACGAGCTTTATTATGCTCTGCGATGCTTGCAAGAAGGTGCCAAGGGGTATATTAATAAGAAATATATTTGCACAGACGTTATACGATGCTTAAAGACAGTACTTTCCGGCCATCTATTCGTGTCCGGAGATAAAGGAGAAAGAATTTTAAAACAATTTATGGAATCAAATGTTTCTTTTGAGGTGAGGCATGCGGATTTTAATCGTAGAAGATGAAAAGCGAAAAAGGCCCAATTGCTTCGAAGACGGAGGGGGGAGGTAATGAGAATTTTAGTTGTAGAAGATGAGAAACGTATTGCCGACTTCATAGCACGAGGGCTTAAAGAAGAGCAATATGCCGTGGACATTGCCTATGACGGGGAACAAGGTCTTTACCTGGCTGAAATCAATCCATATGATTTGATGATTTTTGATGTTATGCTCCCTAAATATGAGGGGGTTGACATGTGCCGTCAACTGCGCTCTAAAAAGAACATTACTCCCATTTTGATGTTGACCGCGAGGGCTGCTGTCAAAGACAAAGTAACGGGGTTAAATGCCGGCGCGGACGATTATTTGACCAAACCTTTTTCTTTCGAGGAATTACTTGCCCGGGTCAAGGTATTATTGAGACGCCCGACCACCACCAAGACTGCTGTTTTAAAAGTAGCTGATTTGGAATTAAACCAGCTTAATCACGAAGTCAAACGGACAGGTAAAACGATGATTTTAACGGCCAAAGAATTTGCCTTGTTGGAATATCTCATGCTCAACTCGTCCCAAGTGATCAGCAGGTCAATGATCTCCGAGCATGTATGGAATGAACAGTTTGACAGCATGACCAATGTCATCGACGTTCATATCCGCAATCTGCGCAATAAAATCGACGATGGGTTTAAGAGAAAGTTGATCCATACCCTGCGCGGATCGGGGTATATGCTCAAAAACCCCGCATGAAATTTAGAAGCCATCCCAAAACCTGCGACGGAATTCGGCTTGCCCTGATGGCTTTCCACTGCGTCATTCCTCCTCACCGTAGTTCTGCGACTACGCTTCGTCGTCATTCCTTGTTGAAAGCCATCATGGCCAGCCTCGGTTCTTCGTCGGAGGTTTCGGGATGACTTCTAGCTCCATTAAATTTGAAATCAGCATCCTCTACACGGCCATTTTAGGCCTTATCCTCATTGTCTTCAGCGGTGTTTTGTTTTTTATTTCCAATGCATTTTTGCAGCAAACTGACAAGCAGCTAAAGGCAAAAGTCCAAGCTGTTGATTTGACCATCAGGTCTTACTTAAGTGCTTTGGGGGAAGATCACGATTCCTTGAGCGAGGCTGTTGGCAAGACCATAGCTATGAAGAATGAAAATATTTTTCAGTACAAGACCTGGAAAATCTCCCAGAAGTGGCTAGCCCAAGCCCAATCTCTAAATTTAAACAAAGATTATATTAATTTTGTCAGTAAAGACCAAAAAGAAATGTTCAGTTCTTCCAATTTAGACAGAAGGCTGCGTATTTCTTTTTTGGAAGATATACAATTTCCGCCATTGGGGCAGGTCACGTATCGGACTTTGAATGTGAAGCATAAAAATATCCGAGTGGTCAATTATCAGTTTACAGACAGGCTGCTCGGTCAATATTTGATTCAGGTGGGTATTGCCCAGGATCCCATGATGCAGCAGCTGCGTAATTGGCTGTATTCCATTGCTATCAGTGTCCCTCTGATACTGCTTTTTACAAATTTTATTGGACGGATGTTGGCTGCCAGAATCCTGCAGCCGGTGTATGAAATTACGGACATGGCCAAACAGATTACGCAGCATGATTTAAGTAACCGGATTACGACCAAACATTTCGACAGGGAAATGGGTTCTTTGATTGAATCTTTCAATGAAATGATCGCCCGTCTGGAGAAATCTTTTAAACATATTGAACAATTCAGCCACCATGTGGCCCATGAATTAAAAACTCCTTTGACAATCATCCAGGGGGAAGCGAATCTTTTATTGCGTAAAGATCGCACCAAACAGGAGTACCAGCAGGCATTGAGGATTGTCATGGAAGAATCACAGCGTGTGCTTAAAACAGTTGATGATTTATTATTGTTGACTAAATTGGATTATCAGACAGAAGTGTTTAAATTTGAACAGTTTGACTTCATCGAGTTTTTTAGTGAAATCCTCGATCAGAACCGTCTGTTAGCAGTTAACAAAGGGATCGGAATCAGGCTGAACATTCAAAATATTACTCCGCCCTTGATGATCAACGCGGACAGACTGCATTTACGCCGGTTATTTTTTAATATTATTGATAATGCGATCAAAT
>Ga0207051_1016_pt1 | contig 34998 bp, 31 predicted proteins | sample Alteio_BWMinCont_61_FD_153292 | JGI IMG/M metagenome (GOLD analysis project Ga0207051, IMG submission 153292) | Enriched cells from forest soil in Barre Woods Harvard Forest LTER site, Petersham, Massachusetts, United States -... | ecosystem: Environmental > Terrestrial > Soil > Temperate forest >...
ACTGATATTGGCCAATGAGCCCGGACTAAACTGAATGATTCCAATTTGGAACGAATTCACGAGAGTTTCGCCGTAAAGTCCGGCAGTCCGAAACGCGGGAATCTGCTGCAGCAGAAACGATGTATACAAGGCGTAGTCAAGCAAACCGTACAAGAACATCGGAATGAGAAGAACGCCTGCCTCGCGATTGCCGCGCCGCAATTCCCTGAGAAACAGCAACGGTAGAATTACGTCCTGGATCAACAGGTAAGGAACGTGTGCAGCCTGGGCGTAAGCGGAAGGAACACCGAAATCGGAATTGCCAACGTCTGCGGCAAAATAGGCAGCCACTCCAATGACGCTCAGGATCCAAAGACTCCGGCTGAATTGCTTGCGCAGGAAGGCCTGGCACATTAGCAAGTACGCAAAGACCGAGGCAATAATCATCAGTTCGGGCAATACTTCCATCGCCCAGCCCGCCGGCACATTGCGGGTCATCGAGACGAGGTTGATAGGCAGGAAAGCATACCTCAAGAAGCCCATGATGAAGACGAAGAGATACTCACGTTCCCGCCGTTGCCCGAGGAACAGCGCCAGCGCTACCAAAGCAACACCGAGGCCGCAAAGCGACTCAATAACGCCCATCGCTTCGTCACCGATCATTGTGACCACGGCCATATTCCGCAGCGCGCTCTCCTGCCCGATGGCGAGCGAGGATGCGGAGAACCCCTGATCGGTGCTCATCCACCACGAGCGCGTGACGCGAGCACGAATGGCAATGACGAGGGAACCAGTACGAAGCTGGGTGGCCGGGACGAGCACGAGGAGCCGGGCTGAGGTCGTGTAGGGCACATACGGTTCAACCCTGCCCGATTGGATAAGCTTCCGGCCGTTTACGTAGAGCTCAAAGGCCGATGAGATGTCGTGGACCTGGAATGCCAATTGCGTATCTTCTGGGCTGACCCTGATGTGGATACGGCGCCAGAGAATTGTCGGCTGGGTGACGGGGAAATACGCACGGAGCGGGGTCTTCGCATCAACCGGCAGCCACTTTGAATCGTCGAAATCCGACCGGGCATAAGCGGAGTCGTCGCCGGCCTGCACCAGGCCGGTTGCGCCGACCTCAGCCGGCCCTCGCAGGCTGGTAGCATCGAAACTTTGCCCATTGAGGGATTGTCCCGCTAGCGTCGCGGCCAGAGCGCTGCCAGCAAACAACGCAGTAAACGAGAAAGAAAAGGGCGTGCGTTGTGCCATTGCATGACCTCTGTTTCAAAGGAGCTGCTGCACGCACTATACGCACTCAGGGCCGTGAGGGAAACTCACAATCCTGACACCGGGATTGAGAACTTGGTCCAACGCGGCACGCTGTTCGTTCTTTCCTTCGGGGGTTCGGGGACGGATGGTCGCCGATGCGCATATGACTCCGAGGTCATGTACAGATTGGCGGTAATACACCCAGGACGCCGATCCCGCCTGGCGTGATCGAAACACGCCAGACAGGATTGTGGGGCTACTTGATGGTCAGGGTGACGTTTGCCGAGTGCTTGATGCCGGCCAGCGACCCGCTAAACGTCAGCGTAAACGTGCCAACGTTCTTGCCGGGAGCCAGTGTCACTGCTCCACTCGCCTTTCCATTCAACATCACGGAACCCGGCGTGACGGTGCACGTCGATTTTGGCGGTCCGCCGGAGCATGTGACAGCAACATTCCCGGCCAAGCCTCCCACTGATGCCAGGTTTATGGTGTAGGTTGCCGAATGTCCCGCGGATATGGTCTGCGAAGACGGCGTCGCCGTGATAGTGAAATCCCCGACGGTAAGTGTGCCGGCGCTGGTTGTCGCCGAGCCGACAATGTTTGTAAAGACCGCCCGGTACTGATTGCCCGACATGCTGTCAGTAATCCCCGTAATGATGAGAGTGGTGGAAGTGGCATTCGGTATGTTGGTGAACCCTCCACCGTTGGCGCTTACCTGCCATTGCACGGTGGGAGATGGATTGCCGGAGGCAGCGGCGGTGAAGGTGGCCGAAGATCCCGCGGGCGCGCCCTGATTCGTTGGATTGATCGTGACCGTAGGCAGGGTATCGACCGTGAGAGTGGCAACGCTGGTTGTGGCTGTCCCGAAAGTGTTGGTGAACACAGCTTCGTACTGATAGCCGTTCATACTGGCGCTGACGATAAAGCTCAGCGTGGTTGATGTTGCACCCGGTACGGGAGTAAAGGGTCCGCCATTAACGCTGAACATCCATTGCACCGTTGGTGTGGGAATTCCAGACGCGGCAGCCGTGAGGATGACAGGCGTGGGACTTCCCGCGTTCGCGGTTTGGCTCACCGGGCTCGATGTGATCGAGGGGGCGGTTCCCGTACCCGTGCCGCTCAATCCGATGGACTGGGTTGCGTTCGCCGCGTTCAGGTTGTTGTCTGTGAGGATAAGCGAGCCGGAGTTGAGTCCACCCACGGTGGGGACGAAGTTGATGTCGTAGGTGCAAGGGGCGGAGCCCGCGGCAAGTACGCCCCGATCGAAGCTGGAAGAACTGACCTGCGGACAGTTGGTCCCCGAAGCGAGCGAAAAGCCGCTGGGAACAGCCGGATTGCTGCCGGATGCCGGCACGGGAAACGACAGGTCAGCGTTGCCGATGTTGGCCACCGTGACCGCTTGCGGGCTATCGCTGCTCTGGCTGCCGATATTCGTGGCAGCGAAGCTCAAAGACGGCGGGACAGCCAGGTTCTCCGCCTGCACACGGAAGAAGCTGCCATCGGCAATGTAGACATTACCGCTACCATCCAAGGCCATCCCCAGGGGTAAGCCTGAGAATCCACTCGAGATGAGGCTCAGGGTGTAGCTGCCGGCACTGGGCGACTCCATCAGCAACGTGTTGCCGCTCCCGATCCCGACACCGGCGATATAGATATTGCCGCCGCCATCCACCGCCGCGGCAACGGGGGAAATAACAAAAATAGGGTTACCAAATACATCGTAGATGGTAGGTGTGATGGTTGTCTCCGTGTAGCCGCCGCCGCTGGGTGTCTCGATGCGCAGGCACTGGTTGAAAGTATCTACGACATAGACTTTGCCGCTGCCATCCACGGCCACGCCGCGGGCTGCGCCCGAGTGGGATGCGATTAGGCTCGGTGTGTAGCTGCCGCCGCTGGGTGTCTCCTTCAACACGAAGAGGAGGGAGTTCGAGGAATCGTTGTAAGCGATGTACACGTTGCCGCTGCCATCCACCGCGACCCCATTGAACTGATAACTGCCGCTGACGATTGTGCTCTGGGTATAGCTGCCGCCACTGAGTGTCTCCTCAAGCACGCGGTGGTTGCCAGAATCAGCAATATAGACGTTGCCGCCGCCGTCCACAGCCACAGCGGCGGGGTTAAGCAAGCCGTTGCCGATCGAACTCGGGTTGGCGCCGCTGAGCGTCTCCTTCAGCACGCCGCTGTTTAAGAAAGAGTTGTCTAAGGGAATATAGATGTTGCCACCGCTATCCACGGCCACGCCTAAGGGCAGCCCCCCGATCGAACTCGGGGAGGTCAACGGGAGCGTGCTCAGTGCAGGCGGGATGAAGGCGATCTGCGGAGCCACGCCCGTGCCAAAAATGTACTCGGAGGCGATCACATGACCGGAACTGTCCAGCAGGTTCACCGCGCCATTGCGCGGTCCGGCCTGTGCGGGTTTGAAGAGCACGTCCACCGTGCAGGTATCGCCCTGCGCATAGACCTGGGTGTTTCCGTTGCTAGTGCAGGTTCCCGTTCCCGCGTCAGTAAAGTCCAGGTTCGGGGCGCCCTGCGTCACAACCGCGGGCGCGCCGATGCTTCCCGCCGAATCGAAGGTGAAGGTGAGCGTGATGACAGAAGAAACGGCCCCAACCTGCACTGAGCCGAAATCCGCTCCGCCGCTGAAGGTCACTTTTATCACGCCGTTGGTCGCGATGATTTCGCTGGAATTATTGATATAGAGATTGCCGCTGCCATCCACAGCCACGCCAGTTGGGTCATACAAGCCACTGACGGCGATCGAGTTTTGCGTGTAGCCTGCGCCGCCAGGCGTTTCCTTGATGACGTGGACGCCATTGCCTCGAAGGTCCCCTCCTTCAACGATATAGACATTCCCAACGCTGTCCGCCGCCAGGCTGCCGTACAGGCTGCTGTCGATGATGCTTCGCGTGTAGCTGCCGTCGATGTTGGGCGTTTCCTTCACCAGGCCCAGAGAGTCGAGGACATAAACGTTACCGCTGCCATCCGCCGCAAGGCTGTCGGTGGGCAGTTCGCTGTCGACTATGTGCCGCGTGTACGCCCCATCGTAGCGCCCGCCGTTTGTCTCCATGAGCACGCGATGGTTGCCCGTATCGGCGACATAGACGTTGCCGCTGTTATCCACAGCCACGTAGAAGGGGAAATTCAGACCGCTGTCGACGATGGTGGGTACGCTGTCGAAGCCGGTGTAGCCGGGACGCACTCTCCACACCTCGTTGTTGCTGATATCGGCCCAATATATGTATCCGTTCCTATCTACTGCCACGCCTCCGACCTGAGTCATGCCGGAGGCGAGAGAAAGGACCGTGTAGCCGGCACCTTGTGTGGGCTTCTCCCAGAGCACTTGAAAACCCGCGGAGAGGAAAACATTCCCGCTGCTATCGGCTGCCACGGCTCCGGCACCACTCTGGAAGGGGAGCGTGCTCTGCGTGGGCGGGATGATGGCAGGCGCGCTGACGGACGTAAAGTGGGCTGTCTGCCCGTGGAGCCTCGGTGCAAGGCCCGCCATGCAGAGCAGCAAGAGGCTGGACAAAAGAGGACGGCAGAGGCGAACGCGAGTGAATGGAACAAGCAGGCGAGCAGGGATATTTGTGTAGCCAGCACGGCGGGGCAGAGTCATGACATTCCTCCAGACGAGCATTGAGGCGGGCCTGAAACTGCTTCGGGCCGTGCGCTTGAAAAAGGGGGCCAGATAAACAAAAGTGGGAGGCTGTTGTTTCCGTAGTCGACCTGCGCACATTCAAGGTTGTTCACACGGTGATAGCAATCGGAGGTCTGGCCGGTGGCCACTTGTTTTTCAGCAAGAGCGGCGCACTAATGTTGCATACGATTTCGTACGTGGGCAGCCATTTGCCGTTCGCGGTAACAGCCCTTGCACTTCCCAGCCTCGACCCATTGGCTTCTTGCGACTACAACTGCAAGGTCGATTCACATTCACATCAGTCGTCAGAGGTCAATCAAACCAGTGATTCCTGCGCTTCAGTGATGGAAGCTGCGCATCTCTCTGGCGTTCAGGAGTTGGGAGATCCCGATGGCATCGACGAAAGAGTTCGCAACCTTGCCGGATCGGGATGTTGGTATCCAGAACTTGCTCCAACCCGAGACCTTGCGCTGTATCGCTGCGGCAAGGAGCACTTTTCTGATCCCTCCGGAGATTTCGGCATCACTTTCTGGCATGCTCTAAAGGTTCTTTCAACAAATAACGGCAGGACGATTCTCTCGCTGCCATTGCGATTCAACGACAGCACTTCCTCAGGCATTTTCGCGTATAAGAATGGCCGAGAATACTTGATCGTGCGCCGTGGCAGCAAACTAAGCACATACGAAATTCCCTCGGATGCGATCAACGCGAACGGTCGCTGACGGCCCAAATCCGTTTTGGTACACCGCCCAAACACTCGTTCTGGGCGAATGACCGCCTACTCGTCCCCAACCCCCGGCTGGGTATTTCGCCCGGTGCCGGGGCCGGAGCCGGGGGCATGCGAAGGGCTGGCAAAGGTCCGAGTCGGCCCACCACTCGACCGCATCGCCCATTCGCATTTCGACGCGAGGGTATTCTTAGCTCATGCCAACCGCGATGAAATCTGTTGTGTACCGTGGTGGAGTCGTCACGTTCCGCATCCCCGCCCACTGGCGAGAGGAGTATTCGGACCTTGAAGGCGGGACGTTCTATGAAGATCGTCGTGGTTCGGGGACTCTGCGGCTCAAGGTCATCACAATGACAACGCCAAAGCGACCGCCGACCGACTCCGCGATGGACGTGCTTCAGATCGTGGTAGACGCATTGAGAAAGAAGAATGTGGAGGGCACGACACAAGGTCGGAGTGATGGAAATGCCGTTCTCAAGTATGAGGAGGCATCGGTTGAACCAGGCACGCAACTAACAGTTTTTTATTGGGTCATTGCGAACCGATTGCCGCCTCGTCATGCTCGCGTGGTCACTTTTTCGTACACAATTCTTGCAAAACAACGGTACGAGCAGCACGTTCGCAATGATCTAGAAATGCTGGAAGCTGAAATCGAAGCCGCGTCGTTTTCGCCGGAGATGGGCGTTGTTGTCTAATGACCGCCGACTCCGTCGAAACTCACGGTTTCATCCATATGGGTGGGTCGAAGACCCATGGCTAACTCGGAAGTGATTCACTTTTCTGGACCCCACTGCACCACTGCCGTTGCGCAATCGCCGGTCATTTGTTTTGATTCTTCCGTTGGAAGATTTCAGTGAGCCAGTCCCAAGCCGCCATTGAGAGAGCGATGGCGCAGAGGCCGAAAACAAACCACAGCAGGAACATCTCGATCCTCCGTTGCCGGGAAACAGAATACTCCCTCGCAGGTGTGCTATGGCCGGATAACCGCCCATACTTCCTTTACCAGTCGGTTAAATACGGCTAGCCGCTCCCCCCGAAAGACAGAGCGAGATCGGGCAGGCGAACAAACGGCATGGGTAAGGATGGGCACCATACAGACGTAAACTGAAATCCAGCATCACCGCTTATCTTGCCTTGGAGGTTCCAATGCTATTTCCTCGGGCTAAACGCCACATTTGTCGAACGGCCCTTGTTGCCGTGTGCTTGCTGGCATCCGTGATCGTAAGTTTTGCGCAGGGCGAGAACACGATCATCGAAAAATGTGGCAAGCTGCATACGCAAGCGGAAATGAATGACTGCGCGGCTACCGAGGCGAAGATGGCCGATGCGGCATTGAACACAACCTACCGAGAGTTGCTGAGCAGGGTTAGGGAGAACAGGACCGCCGCCGAAAGACTGGTCGCCGCCGAGAAGGCTTGGATCATCTATCGCGATGCTGAGCTTGCCGCAGAGTGGCCCGTCGCGGAAGGCCAAAACCCCAGCATTTTATATGGTTCCGTGCATCCGTTCTGTTTCTCCCTCGCACTCGCCACGATGACATGGGGTCGTGTGAGAACGTTGAAAGACTTGATGCAACATGAGGAAGGTGACGTCTGCGGCTCTGGCCTTGCTCGGAATAACCAAGCAGATGAACCGCTCACCTGCAACGCAAAACCGGAGAGGCTCAAGATGAACGGTAAGCGAGACGGAGTCAGCCAGGTTCGCAACTTGTTCCGGGTGGATTATACCGCCTACACGCAATAACCTCGGGGTCATCTACGTATTGTCCACAATCCTCCCCCGATGTCGCAGGGTAACGCATCAAGATCAGGTTTGGGCTCAAAGAAGACGCTTCTGGTGTCTATACCTGTATGACGCCGAAGAAATTGGGGACTGTTCTTGTCACAGCCTTAGTGTGCGTTGCCCCGCTCAGTTGCAAAAGACCATCTAGAGCCGAGCCTGAGAATAGGCCGGCCATTTCAACTCGGCACGATGGAAATGAATGGCTGGCTTGGCCGGGTAACGAACGAGTTCATTTCGTCGCCGCGTACATCGATGGGTATGAAGGGGGCGTCCACGATGCATGTGCTGCCGTCGATCACACGCTCGACCTCAAAGCGAACCATTCGTATGACCATACGAAAGATGAGATCGTGCTTCCATCTGGCGTTTGCTGGAAAGGCGCTGACCATTACTCAAAGTTCAAACCAAATTCCGTTGGTGATCCAGATGTGAGCGCGTACACAGAGGTCCTCACGCTGTTCTATACCGAGCACGCGGAATACAAGAACATCCCATATGAATACCTCATGCCCTATTTGACCGATGAACAGTACAAAACCGCTGATGATCTGTACAAAATGGCGAAGGCTGGTGACATGAGAACGCACTGGTAATGCTCGATGGCTGGTTAACTCTGGCATAGTTGGTGAGTGACCGCCCGCCCTTCCCCTACCCGGCTGGGCATTCCCCCCGGTGCCGGGGCCGGAGTTGGGCAGGCGCACGGGCGGCAAAGGTCCGAGTCGTCCACCAACCACTCGGAACGCGCGATCGAGGCGTCGAAAGAGGAGGCTGAATTATGCCAGTGCAAGATTCAGGCCGACTGAACGCGTAACGGAGAGCACGGTGATGTCGTCATTCTGGCCGAATTCCACGGCCGCCTGCGCAATCGCCTGCGCGCCGGAGTTGGCGATTCGCTGCGTGCGCTCAAACCCGAAGAGTTCACCCGACGCATTTCGAGCCTCGACAACCCCATCGGAGACAAACGTCAGGCGTTCATCGGGCTGGAGCAGGAAGTGAATCTCTTCGTACACGCAATTCAGGTCAATTCCAAGCGGGAGCCCAGCGCAAATCTCCACCTCGACTTCGTTCCGGTACGGCGAAAGATGCCCAGCATTGGCGATGGTCACCCTGCCGTCGTGTGTGATCCGCGCCGAGCAGCATGTAACGAATCCGCCGTGCAGATTCCCGACCAACCCAGAATTCAGAGCGTTCAGAATCCATGCCGGCGACACCGGCGGAATGCTACGCAGCGCCCCGATAATCGCCGACACCGTCATGGCCGCGCGCAGCCCCTTGCCGCTAACATCGCCCACGACAACCAGCAAGCCGCCATCGCTCTCAGGAACGACGCGGAAGAAATCACCACCGACTTGTTTTGCCGGCGCATACACGCTCTCGATACTGAACCCCGGCACACGCCCCGCCGGAGCCACAAGTTGCTGCTGCACTTCGCGTGCGGCCTCGAACTCGACGCGCAGCTCATCCCTGGCCCTCCAGGCCTGCCAGGCGCGCTGGCCCAGCATGACGAACATGGCCAGAGCCGAGAGGAAGAACGCCAAGTTGAAAAAAACCACGTGGAACGGCCCGATGGTCCCGCTTGAGGGAGCTCCCAGGAGCACCAGACATACCGTGATGGGAACCAGCAAAAACGCGGCGGCGATAAGGCGATTGCCTTTCACGAAAACGAAAGCCCAGAGATTGACGCCGATCGCGATGAAAGCGAAAAGCAGAAACGCGGGGATGATCGCCAGGGCCGACCATAAGAGGGGGGACGGGACGGTAGCTAGCCTAAGAAACAGATAGGTTGCATTGGCGACCGCAAGCGCGGCTTGCGCCAGGCGCTTGAGGGCGAAGAATCTCAGACCATGAGTCGCCCAGATAAACTCAAGCGTGAGCGCCATGCTGCCGGTATCCAGGATTATGACGATCCACGAACCGATGCGCCACGACGTCGCTACAAGCCCAAGATCGATTAGGTCGCTGAACAGAGCGAGAGCCGTGGTTGCGATGAGCATTCCGCTGCAAAACAGCAGCTCGCGGCTGCGGGTCCAGCGCCAAAAGACAAGCAAGCCAACACCCATGCTGGCGATGAAGAAACTGAAGGCGATATCGGGCCCGATTGCAAGCAGAGTTGCGAGATGGTCTGCCCGGACGGCAGGATGCAAATGGCGGCTCTCATCGATATCAACGCCGGCGGTTGCATAGGAGTCCGGCGAGCGCATGAACGGGGGATACCAGGCGCGAAGAACCACAATGGCTGTTTCTCCCGGCATAGCCAGGCGAGGAGCCAGGTCGGAAACGAAGTCGAATGCGGAAAGACTGACCTCGGTATGCGGCGGAAAGCCGCCGAGTTGGGCCACAGGATGGCCATTCACGAAGACCTGGACTGCCATGCGAACGGATCCGCGAGTAGGAAACGCATTCTGTGTGATGTGAACGGCCAGGGGGCCTGAAGCGTCGCTCCGCACCGGCACGTGGACCCGCACCCAGACAACACCCCCCGAGGCCATGGTCGGCATGGGCCAGCGACCGTTCTGCGCGGCGGGCCAGGCGCTGTCGTCGAAGTTGGGATCGGCCCAGCCCAGCTTTCCGTCCGGGTCGTCGCCGAAGTAGTAGCGCACCGGCGCGACCGCCTGGGCCTGCTGTGCAGGACACACCAACCCCGCCGAGCATGCCGACAGAGCTGTGAAAAGGACCAGCAATCCAGGCGTGCGGGAAAGCATCCAGAAATGATACGCCGAGCGCAGGTTGCAGACCACCGGGTGACCATCCACAGCGTTATGCCTGGATAACCGCCCATTGGGAAGTAACTCAGGCTTGGCATAAGCTTGGCTGTGATGTTGTTTCTGAAGGTATACCTTGTGAAACGGCCGGATCGGGGATATCCGGCCATTGATTCGATGAGGTTTATGAGGGGCGTTTTTCGAGGCCTTTTGAAACAGCCAGAAGACGGTGGTGGATATCGTTGATTACGCCCCGTTGTTCCTTCAGGGCACGCTGGATTGGCTTGGTGTTCGCGGCGGCTTCTTCGAGCCGCTCGTGAAGTTCCTCGTTGGCCTGCTGAAGACAGTGCCGCTGGCGGCGGTAGTCGCCGCAGACTTCGCCGGCGATGAAGCCGAACCCTGCGGCGATCAACATCCATATCGGCACGAAGGCTGCTGCGGATTCGATCATGCGACTTTCTCCTGGGAAGGCGGTTCGTGGAGGACGCGGTGGACGGTCGCACGAGAGATCCGGTGAGATTTCGCGATCTGGCCCAGGCTCTGGCCGCGTTGACGGTCGCGGAGGATGGCTTCACGATCGAGATCGAGCGGCCGGCGGCCGATGTGGCGTCCTTCGAGGCGGGCGCGCCGCATTCCGGAGCGGACCCGCTCGATAATAAGGTTGCGTTCCAGCTCCGCGATGGCCCCGATGATCACCACGATGGCCCTCCCTAAGGGCCCGCCGGTGTCGATCTGTTCGCGGAAACTGACGAACTCGATGTTGAGCCGGTTCAGCTCGTCCAGGACTTCAAGGAAGTGCTTCACCGACCGGGCGATCCGGTCCGAGGCCCAGACCAGGACTACGTCGAAGCGTCCGCGGCGGGCGTCCCGCATCAGCTCGTCCAGTCCGGGCCGGCGCGCTTTGGCGCCGGAGATCCGGTCGGTGTATTCGTGCACGATCTCGTAGCCGCGCTGGGCGGCCATCTGACGCAGGTCGAGGAGTTGGGTCTCGGGGTGCTGATCCAGGCTGGAGACCCGCATGTAGAGGGCGGCGCGCTTCAACTAGCGCTTTCCCTTCGGCTTCGGTGAGTGCCTGTCCACATAGGTCAGGATGAACTCCAGCAGCACGTCGGTCATGTTTTTCCCCTGGCCGGCAGTGACCGACTTGAAGCTGTTGTGGAGTTCGAGGGGTACGTTCAGGTTCATGCGCTTGATCCTCTGTTCTTTTGCTTTGCTGATTGGGCTCACCTCCTTTCCTGGAGATGAGCCTATCTGGTTATGAGTACTGGGCGCCAGCGGCGCCCGTTACAGCTCCCATGCCCCGCGGCAGAGCAGGACCATGTTGGCGAGCTTGTCGAAGTTGATCTCCAGGGCCGCGGCCATGGCCCGCAGGCGGTCCATATCCTGGGGAACGTGTCCGTCTTCGATGGCCATCCATTCTGAGAGCTGCATTCCGGACAGGCCGGCGGCTTCCTCGATGGACATATCGGCCTCGGTCCGGGCGGCCTGGATACTGAGACCGAAAAGGCGGCCCCAGACCTGGCGGCGGATTTCAGGGAGGTAAGTGGGTGGAAGGGGTGCGAACATGTTGCGAACCGGTGGGGTGATACTCATATGATGATGCTCCTGGTGGCTCAACCTGTCAAGCAGGCTGAGGCCCGGTAGATTGAATTAAATGGTAAGTATGTACTCAGGTGAGTTCAGAACCAAAGCCCCAGGCCATCAACTATTCGGTCACCCGTGAGAAGGCGCCCGTATACACGATGGGCAGCCCCGACGCCCGCGCCTATTCGCGCAACAAACGCGGCATCGCCGGATCCCTGATCTGGATCAACTTTGACCGTCATGCCCTGCTCAACCTCATCCAGCAGTGCGCCGGTACCTTCGTGGCCGACGTGGACGAGATCCGTCCCCAATACAGCCAGGTCTCGCAAGGCGGACAGGTGTTCCAGTCGTCCGTGGTTCGTTCCGCCGGTCCTTCGATCGGCTCGACGATCAACAACCTCGATGCCATGACCATCACCTCCGCCGGCCAGCAGGCCCAGGTCGCCTCCCCCTGGTACTCCGACCAGGTGCTGCCTTTCGACATCACCCTCTCGGGCGCCAATGAATACGGGGCGATGTGCTCGGCCAAGATCTTCGGCGTGGAGATCCTCAACGAAGGCTTCGGCATCTCCATCGACGACGCCGTGACCGAGATGCAGGCTATCCTTTTAAACCAGGCTTCCTTTTAGGGAATGCCCTAAACGCCATCTTCAGAATGCGGCTCCGATTACCGGGTCGAAACAGCCCTCTATATCCAGCAGACACATCCATTTGCACCCTGCTCTCTCCTGGATCACCTCCGATCGCCCGCCGCTTCCTTGATCAGGCTGCTTTCCGGGGTCTTAAACTGCGCCACTTGGCTCTGTTTGCCTGATTGCCGGGACCGGTCAGGCTATGGATGGTGTTTTCTGGGGAGGGGAATTATCTGCATTATGGGGTGAATGCAAATTTGGCCGGGGATAGAGCTTTGAGTTGCTTGCTTTTTGACTTGCGGTTCTTTTTTGCCGGGTACTATAGAGATTACTTTCTTTCCTCTACCGGCGCCCGCCCCGCCCGCCTACACGCGGGCCGGGGTGTGCGGCCCAAGGGGACGAGTCAGCCTCTCAGTTTGAAAGCCTGAACGGCCGTTACTCCTTCGCAGCAAATATTTCGTTGCTTTAGAATTGGCGCTGCCCTGGCACGTTTTCCGAAGACCCACTTACAATCATGATCGCTCAATACTGGGGCGTTTATCGGTACTAACGCTCCGACAAGGCGTTCAACTCATTCAGAATTAGACAGTTATACTCGACCGGCGGAGTCCGCAAACTGAATACCGACATAACTTGATTCAAAACCACGAATCAGCACAATGCGCATCATTTGCCATTTGCGGGGTCCGGATTTACCGCGCCGTCGAATTTCCAAGATGTTCCGAGCCGGCCAAAAGGAGTTGTCACGCTGCTTTGACCGAATGGCGCTTGGGAGAAAGACAGAGAAAATGCCGACTTCACAAAAGGACCAACTGGCTGCTGAGGCCATCGATCGCTGGCAGGATTTCGAGGAGAGCCTCGCCTTGGTAAAGCGGAAATACCCCCTCCATCAGTTTCAAGCGTATTGGTCAGCTTCAAAACGCTATGCCGAATTAACCAAGGCGGATGCGTTGATTCACAAGAGTGTCGCCACCGCCGTCCACGGACTCGTCGATTTCCTTTCCGCGGAACGTAAGCGGGTCCCAAACGACGTCCTTCGGGACGCTGAGGGCTTAGAGTGCCTCCTCTTTAGCGGATATGACCCTCACTTCGAGAGCGACGAACCGCCAGGATTGTGACGCAATTCTCGCTGAGCTGTGGTTTACAAACGAGTGAGCACGGCCATCTGTCCGCCAAAGAGGTTTACAGCCAACTGGAGCAGTGAGATGTTTCGTCCGATTCAAGCATCGTAAGCACGTATCGGTGACTTGTCTCTTGAATAGCGGAGTGAGTTTCTCGGCGTGCAAAGGGCCCTTTCTTTTGAGCTATCCATGGAAGGGAACCGCCGGGGGTCAGTTATGCAGGCACCATTGTCCGAGGTCCTGCGGCTGTCTTTGTAGAAAACCATATTTCCACGAAAGAGAATGAAACACAATCGTGATCTCAATGTGCGTTCGCAGGCGAACGGATGTTCTGGTTGCGCCGGAAACGGTTTTCAGGATCGTACTTCGCCTTTACATCACATAGCCGTTTGTAATTGGACCCGTAAGCTTGCGGGATGCGTTCGGTGTCGTCCTGGTCTAGTGCATTGACGTACACGAGGTGTGTTGACCATGGTTCCATCCCCGCATGGAATGTGCGTGTCCAGGCAATGTTCGGCGCGTCTTCAGCCGGGTCTGTCCACATGGAAATAAGCGCCAGGTCATACGGCGCAGTGCGCGTGGGAAACGCAGTTGCCTCCGCAGGTACACGGGACACCGCTCCATGCGCATGCTCGAGAATCGCGAGGGATCGCGGCGATACGCTGGTTTCCGCAACGTTCACGAACTGGTCAATGGCATCGTCCGGCAGTTCGCAAAGGAATTGGGCCTTCCAATAGCTACGCAGCCCGAACGGGGCAACTCCGTCGATCATCGTCTGCATCTCGGGATACGGCATCCTCCTGACCGTATCTGCAATGGGCGAGCCGAATTTGCGTACCGAGTCCAGCACGCGCTCGCCTTCCCGAAGGTCTCCCGACCAGGCAGGAATCAAGGCCACCACGGGCGCTCCATCCGGCGTGCATAGGGCGGCCGCATACATTGTCAACTCATCAGGGATTGGCGCGGAAGTGAAATCGCGATAAAACCGAAGGACATCCCGAGCCGCACTCAACGGATATAACACGAGCCCCGACAACACTTCTTTGATCGGGTACAAGCGATAAGTAATGGAGGTGACAACACCGAAGTTGCCGCCGCCTCCCTTCAATGCCCAGAACAAATCCTCGTGCCCTTTCGCGTTCGCTTTCACGATTTCGCCGCTCGCCAGCACCACGTCGTAGTTCAACGTGTTGTCACACACGAGCCCGCAACGTCCCATCAGCCACCCGACACCGCCCCCCAGCGTCAGGCCGGCAATTCCTGTTGTCGAAATCAGCCCTCCGGTTGTCGCTAGGCCCTGTACATGTGTCTCCCTGTCAAACTCGCCCCAAGTAAGTCCCGTTTGCGCGATCACGGTTCGTGCCGCCGGTTCGACGAAGATGCCCTTCATTCCGGACACATCAATTACGAGCCCATCGTCGAGCATCGCCAGTCCCGCAGCATTGTGTCCTCCTCCGCGAATGGCTGGGTATACGTCCTCTTCGGTCGCAAAACGAACAGCAGCCTGTACATCTGCAGGCCCGCTACAGCAGGCAATCGCGCGCGGTCTCCGATCGATCATGGCGTTCCAGATTCGCCGCCGTGCGTCATACTCCGGCGACTCTGGCGTGAGCAAGTTTCCGCGCAGCTGTTTCTTCAGAGCGTCCAATTTCATCTCGGCCTCCTGGGGTGATGGAATCCTAGCATTCTTCCATCTCCGGCTTGCACACTAATTCGGCTCCGTCAACACGATCATTGCTGCGACTGGCGCTTGTTGTGACTTTACAGCCCTGCTGGACTCGGACCGGCCTCGATCGTGTGCTGCCCCGGCGTCAACGTCAAAACTGCGGCCATGTTCCAGTTTTGGAGGACGACACCCGCTAATGGCGAAGGGACCCCGGAGTCACAGCGCGGCTATCGAAATGTTCCAGGTACCAGTCACAGACGAATTCGGTCCGTAAACTCGAAGGAAGTATGTCCCCGGTGTCGTAATGGTAGCTACGCTTGTTGCCGCCGAAACGAGGGCTGCCCCACCACACGTCATGTAGACATCGAATTGGAGTCCGCTGGAGCTCGTGAGAGTCAATGTGGCTTGCGAAACCTGACTTGCCAATGCGACTGTGTACCATTCCGAAGCTCCAGCTGGTGTCAGATTGTTGCTGACGGAAGTCATGTTCCCGATCGCCAACGTGCCCAAATTGACCGCGCTGCCGCAACTGCCGTTCGAAGGCGGCGGTGGCGGGGGTAGGAGCGGGGGCAGGTTACAGGTCAGAGTCGCCACCCCGTTGTTCCCGAAACTGAGCGCTACCGTTCCGGTGGTGGCGCCGATCGTGCAAGGCAGACCATTCAGGTTGTCCAACGACGCCAGACCGGAGACAAGAAGTTGCCAGTCCGCGGCGCATGTTGGCTGGGATGGCTCGCAACTGGTACTAGGGCTGGCCGTCTTTGCGCTTGTCGCCAAGAGCGCAAGCCAGTAAGACCCGGCGTCGGTCACGGCGTCGTTCATGCTGTAGCTGTTTGCTGCGCTCCAGGCACCACGGTTATTGATGCCGACAGGACCCTGTGGCCCACTTATTCCTTGTTGGCCTGCCGGCCCCTGCCCCCCTTGCAGTCCCATGGCCCCGGCTGGCCCCTGTGGCCCTTGCGGACCTACGGATCCCGCCAGCGCGAAATCCAACTCCGGCCCGTTGGCAGTAAGCAAACTCTCTTTGGAGTCAAACGAAAAGGCGCCCGTGGCGGTAGTGAGGGCCAGAGCGATGCCGTTGTTCAGAATGGTTCCGTTAAGCCAACCCCGCGCGAGCGTTGTGATATCGATGAGCACAAACTGGTTCGCGCTGGCAGTCGTGACCGAAATCGGGTTGCCGCCCGTCGCGGAAATTCCCGGAATCGGCGCCGGCGTGTTGTAGGTCAGCTTGCTCTCCGTCCAGGCATTGTTCACCTCGTAGACGTCGAAGCTGCCGTCCTTGCCGACGGCATTGACATACAGGCGTAGCGTCGCCTTGCCGATCGTGGCATTGGCGGGAAAGCCGGCAAGGTTGAACTGGACAAAGCTGGTGGTCCCCGGGCCCACGGCCAGGGCGATACTGGGTCCGTAATTGATCTTCGGCGTTGCGCTGCTCACAAAGGTGTCGGCACTGGGAGGGGCTTGCGCGACGATGGAATGCGCGGTCAGCGCTAGCACACTAACGAAAATCAACAAACAGCTGTGCTGCGAGGGTTCTCTCTGCATTCTCATCATGGAGTCTCTCCTGAACTGCACTCAGCCGATATGCCGGCACCTTTGCTAAAACGGGGTACTTGCGGAGCGCCTCAACCGTGCTCATTCAATTCATGCGTAAAGGCGAAGCCGTTTCCCTCAGGGCGATCTGATTTTTATTAGTTCTTCTGCGCGAAGCACACAGTTCCGCTATACCGGAACACCAGTTGGCCCGTGGCCAGATCGGCCTCGCCGATGTTTGTGATGTCCCCGGTGGCTCCCGCAAACCTCCCGGTTCCTCCCTTCAAATGAACGGAATAGCTGATTACGCCGTACCGCGTGGATTGGGCGCCTCCGACCTGTTCCACGGTGGCTTTTGCCTGATCGAAGAAGAGGAGATCGCCGGATTCGGTCACCCAGTGGTGCTGGACGGTGAATATCAACGTTGCGCCGTTGTTCTGCGCGTCGATATTCAAGATTGTGGCGCCGACGGCGCCCTTGAGATCGCCGGTTGCAACGCCCATCGTCGTGGTTGCATCGACCGCTCCTAAATTGGTCATCAGCATTCCACCAGCCGGCTGACAGGACTTGGATTGTGCGCCGGCGGCAACGGCAAACAGCATTGCCGACACAGCGACAGCACCTACCTTACTCAATTGCCTAAACATGTTTCCTCCATTGGGGCCCGACCTCAGTCGCGCCGGTTGGTTCATGTCAGCCAAGGTGCCCGATGCCGGAATTCAAGTCAATGAATACGGCATGAGGCTTCCATGAGGGTCCTATGAGGGGAGTTAAGGCGAAATTTAACTGCAAGTTAGCCGATCTCGAATATACTGGTGCCTCCCAGCCTCAAGGCGAGGTTCCGATTGGCAACTCAGGAAAAGTTACCTCAAGACCGTGTCCTCTTTGCGGAATTTGAGTTTGATTGCAGTACCCGGGAACTCAAAAAAGATGGGCAGGCGCTCCGCCTCGAGCCCCAGCCGGCAAAAGTCCTCGGGGTGTTGATTTGCTATGCCGGGGAAATCGTTACGCGCCAGGAACTGATCCGGGAGGTCTGGGGGTCCGATACATTCGTCGATTTCGACCAGGGTTTGAATTACGCGATCCGGCGCATCCGCGCCGCGCTGGAGGATGGCGCGGATTGCCCTCGGTTTCTGGAGACGGTCCCGAAGACGGGGTATCGGTTCATTGCGCCGCTCACCCAGAAACAACCGGTGCACCAGGCGAAGGTTGAGCTGGCGCAAACCTCCCCGTCGCTCCTCTCGCCCACCGGCCCAAAACTGAATCGCGTGACCATCGGCATGTTCGTCCTGATTCCGGTTATGATCGCCTGCGCGGCGACCGTCGCCTGGAAGCATCGCCACCGGGAGCCCTCAACCCGACTCGGCAGCAGGCCCACCTCTCTCGCGGTGCTTCCATTGCGGAATCTTTCGGCGGATCCGGAGCAGGAATACTTCAGCGACGGAATGACCGACGAACTGATTACGGATCTGGCCAAAATGAGTGGGATCCGGATCATCTCGCACACATCCGTTGAGCGCTACAAGAAATCAACCGCGACCGTGCCAGAGATTGCTCGGGAACTTGGTGTAGACGCCATCGTGGAGGGCAGTGTCACAAGGCGGGGGAACCGTGTCCGGATCACCGCACAACTGATCGATGCTCGAACCGACACGCATTTATGGGCAGAGAGCTACGAGCGGGATCTGCCAGACACGTTGGCGTTGCAGGACACGGTGGCCCGTGATATTGCGCAGGAAATCAAGGGTAAAGTCTTGCCCAAAGGGAAAATGGATGGAAACACGCCAGGAGAGGTTTCGCCCGCGGCCCTCGACAGCTATCTACGCGGACGATATCTCTGGAACCAGCGAGATCCCGATTCAGTCGCTAAGGCCAAAGGCTATTTCGAGCAAGCCATTCGCGACTCCCCTGATTTCGCGTCTGCTTATTCCGGGTTGGCAGACTGTTTCGGAGTCGGTTGGGGCCCTGTCGATTTCTCTGCCGCTGAAAAATATGCACGAAAGGCCATATCCCTGGACCCCGAACTGGCCGAAGGCCACGCGTCGCTTGGGATTACTCTGCTCTTAAAACGTCGATTCCGCGAGGCCGAACCGGAGTTGCACAGGGCCATTGAGTTAAATCCTAATTACTCCATGGCCCACCATTATTATTCGGCCTTTCTATTGACAGTCGGACGCCCAAAGGATGCTTTGGCTGAAAACGATCAGGCAACGCAGTTGGATCCGTTCGGGCTAGCGGTCAACTCAATGAGGACATTGATCCTGATTGACTCGAATGAACTGGAGGGCGCCCTGGTGCAGGCAGGGCACCTGGCCGAAATAGCTCCGCATTCCCCTGCCCCTTACGGACTCATGGCGCGTGTCTACTGGCGAATGGGTCGAGTTTCCGAAGCAATTCAAGCGGAAAAGAGGGCTGGTGCAGCGAGCCACATGGATAAGTGGGTTCGCGATCAGGACGAGCTTGGCAGAATCTACGCGCAGAACGGACTGGTGGCTACCAGGAGGCGGGCTGCCGAATTGATGGAGAGACACAAAGACATTCTTTCGGCTGCTTTCCAGTATGGCAACCTTCAGAATCCAGAAAAGGTCATTGAGAAGCTTGAAGCAATTGCCTGGAAACAGGACAGTGTACAACTCCAAATAAGGACCGCACCGGAGTTCCAATTCATGCACGCCGATCCGCGATACCTCGACCTCGTGCACAGACTCCAATCGGAGCCTTAAGTGCTGGAACGGAGCTAATAGTCTCCGGGCCATATGCCGCGATCTCGAAACGAAGTGCATCGAAAAGGCGAATACGCGATGTGGAAACAATTCCTGGTGGTCGTCACGTTGTTGGGCGGTTTTGTTCCGAGGGTCCAAGCTCAGGATGATCTAAGCAAGGTCCATATCGAGATTTCGAAAGTTGCCGGGAACGTTTACCTGCTTGTTGGAGAAGGCGGCAACATCGCTGCAGACATCGGAGACGATGGGATTGTACTTGTCGATGATCAATACGCACCACTTGCTGGGAGGATCCAGGCCGCGCTCAAAGGGATTACCGACAAACCGATTCGATTCGTGATCAACACCCACTATCATGACGACCACACAGATGGAAATCAATACTTCCAGATACAGGCGCCAGTCATCGCCCACGACAACGTTCGCAGGCGTCTCGAAACGAGCGGGGAATCGGGTAATCGCGGATCTATTTCCTTCGCTGCCAATCCCCAGCCCAAGGGCACACTCCCGATCCTGACTTTCGATCACGAGGTAACCATCCATCTCAATGGCGAAGATATCAAGGTAATGCACCTTCAGAATGGCCACACTGATGGCGACAGCATCGTCTATTTCCCCAAGTCGAACGTTGTGCACATGGGCGACGATTTTCTTCGCATCGGTTTTCCGTTCGTTGATTTAGCTGCGGCAGGTTCCGTTCGCGGACTCATTGCTGCCCTTGAGGAACTCATTCCTACACTTCCCCCGGATGTGATAGTCATCCCGGGTCACGGTGTGGTTTCCAATCTTGATGACGTGCGGACTTTCGTGAAAATGCTCAAGGAAACGCGAGCGGTGGTGGACCGCGGGGTCAAACAAGGAAAAACCCTCGATCAACTCAAGCATGAGAAGATTCTTGATCCGTGGAAGGATTGGTCGGGACAATGGATCACCACCGATATCTACCTTGAGACTCTCTATAACGACGTCGTCAGGAATCCAGGTACATTCGTGAAGCACAACTGAACAATTCCTCGAGATTGTTCTGCAAACCTTCCGCGTGGCCTATCCGGACCTCGCCCACATTCGCGACCGACTTTGGCCACGTTTGTCCGTTGACGCCTACATTTCCAGTCCATACAGTCTCCGCATGGCTAACGACGAATACCTCACCGACTACGACCAAATCGTCAACACAATGCAGATGTATATTGACGGAAGCAAACAAGGCAGAAGCGAACTCATGCGTCCTGCTTTCCATGCGGACGCTTCATTCTTCGGATACGCGGGAGATCAACTCGCGATCGGAACCCCTTTCCTCTTCGACTGGATCGACAAGAATGGGCCAGCCGACAAGATCCAACCCCGCATGGTGAGTGTGGACATTCTCAAATCTATCGCTGTGGTTCGGCTCGACGTCGGCGGTTGGTCAGGCAAGTTGGCCGGCTCCGATGTCTACATGTCCGATCTCTTCACGCTTCTCAAAACGCCGAGTGGGTGGAAGATCATCCAGAAGGCTTTTCATTGGCATTCATGAGTTCCCCAGCTTAGCAGCGCCGCTTCTGGTATAGTCTTCCGCGGGAGTCTTAGGATGCCTGAAGCGAATATCCCACAGAAAACGCTGGAAGCTTGGAAGCAGATTGCGGCTTATCAGGGGCGCAGTGAGCGCACTGTGCGGCGCTGGGAAGCGACGGAGGGACTGCCAGTCCACCGCCGTGAGCACGAAAGGCAGGACACCGTCTTTGCCTTCAGGCACGAAATAGAGGCTTGGAATCGGCGCGAGGCGTAAATTGAATGTCGTGGATGCGTAATGCTGCTGTTCGAGAGAGATCCGGTATCTGGTTACTACGGTTTTGTTGAAGGCGAGCCTCGGTTCCGAACAGTACCATTCGATGAATTCTCTGATCGCATGGTCGTAGGTCCGCTGAGAACTGGGCGAAGCCAGGCTGTTCAGAACGGCGGATTTCGATTGCTCAAGATCAGGAAGCTTAAGGACGGACTTCGGCGCTCGTTTACGTTTCATCTTGCTCTTTGCCATAGGAACGGCCTCCATCGCCGTGGCAAATAGCATGATCCTCGTACCCAAGCGCGTTTGCCGTTACCGATCTCGCCCGCGGGCTTACCACGGCTCCAGCACGACGTAATGATCGGAATAATTGATGAAGACGCGTTGAAAGAGCACGGTCGGCAACAGCCCGCCCACGTCAGCCCTGGCGGCGGATCTGGCCGAATCGACCGGCGTGACAAATGGGACCTGGCGCAGGGAATGGGGGCCGACTTGAAGATCCTGCCCGGCAAGGACCGTGAACGCATGTTGCTGTCCGTCGGTTCCCTGGCCCCGCAACGGTGCGCTCACGGTTTGCAACCTCCCCAAGTCCCGGCCTGCATCGTAGAGGAGCGGAACATTGGATCCAGAATCCAATTGCAACAGTAGCTGACGCTTCGCGATCCCCGACAAATGAACAGCAACGATGAGCTTTTGCGGAGCGGCCGAACCCTGGGAGACTGGCTGAGCGGAGAGCGCAATGTGCGGTCCTTTCACTTTTGCCCGCATCTGCATTGAATCGTCGAGGCACAGGATTTCATGCGAGTAATCGATGAGCAGATCGAAATGCTCAAGGAAGTTTCCTCCGAGCACTCCGCGAACCTTGTGGTCTGCCAATTGTGTCTGTCCAAGGTTCTGAATAACCGCCAACACATTTTCCAGCACGTGAGAACCGGCTTCTACTGACTCAAGCTGCGTAAGCGGTGCGCGCGCGGAGACACTGACCCCGGTCACGCCGGCTGTTCCCTGTGTCTTGACGTGGAGTTCGGCGGCCAAAGCCGGATCTACTGTTGTGACCTGGGCGCCGGTATCCACTAGAAAATCGTACGGGCCGGCATGGTTGATGGTGATTGGCACAACTATTTGAGAGCGCATCACGAGCCGCAAGGGTAGACTGTTGACGTTTCCCGGGCAGTGCGGTTCAGCGTTAACGATTGAGACGGTGGCGACGAAACTGGCGAAAGCCAAACTCTTGAGAACCGACATTTGAAATCACCTCAGCCGGGTAGGCTGGGTGAACTCTGGGCGCACGGGAAAGCACGGTCGTGACGGCCCTGGGATGTTTCTCTTACGAGAGGTGATGGTTTCCGGACGAAAGGCGATGTTTTGATGACGGAGCGTAAGTGCTTTGTTTTCAGGTTCGCAGACGTCGAGGTCAGGGAACGGGAGTTCCTTCTGATCCGGGCGGGCGAGCGCATTTCGGTGGAGCCGAAGGCCTTTCGGGTCCTGCTTTACTTGTTGCGGAACCCCGGCAGGTTGATCCCCAAGGACGAGATTGTCGGCTCCGTCTGGAGTGACAGCGCCGTTTCTGATAATTCCCTGACCCGCAGCATTGCGCAGCTTCGTCGGGTGCTTGGGGACGACTCACGCGAGCCGCTCTACATCCTCACTGTGCCCACGGTCGGGTACCGGTTCCTCTCAGAGGTGAGTGCCGCGGAAGACGGCTTCGGCGGGAGTCCGCGTGCTGAGACGAACAGAAATATCAACAACGAGGCAGATGATCAAGCGGCGGGACAGGTCGATCTCGCCCCTGAGTTGGAGGAGAAGCCGCAACGGGCTCCCATCAAGGAACCACCTTCATCCCGGCGGATGCTTTTCGCCGGACTCGCCGTCGTCGCGTTGGTCCTGATTGCGGGGTTTCTGATTCGGTGGTCGATTGGGGGAAAGGGTGCCGCCGAAAGACACGCCGTCGCATATCCATTGATGGAGCAGCGCGTCACATCGAATCCAGCTGAAGTTCCCGTGAGGGACGCGGTTGTCTCCCCCGATGGCAAATACGTGGCCTACGCCGACCCGACTGGGCTTTATCTCCGCGAGATGTCCACGGGCGAAACCCGGCCCTGGAGCCTGCCAAAAGGATTTGTTGCATGGCCCAACAGCTGGTTTCCTGACAGTACACATCTTTTAGTCGTGAGAATCGAGGGGCAGGCGCAAGGAATAGACCTGTGGAAGCCGAGCCTCTACAAACTCTCCCTCCTGGGCGGCGACCCGCAAAGGATAATCGGCGATGCCTCGGCAGGATCCGTGTCCCCTGACGGATCGCGAATTGCATACCTGTCAGGACCGAATATAAGGAGCGAACTCTGGGTGATGGATTCGGATGGCGCGAATGCCCGAAGAGTCGCTTCAGTCAGAGCGGGTGACCAGCCCCACTGGCAGAGTGGCTTGATCTTCCCTCCGGTTTGGTCCCCGAACGGGCAGCGCCTTGCGTACATCGAAGGCCATTCGGTTGACAATTCCAGTCCCGCAGAGCCAACTGCCTCGTTGCTGACCATCGGCCTGAACAGCGGCGGATCCAGCGAAGTGCTGAATGACTTTCGCGTCGGGCCTGCTCTCTGGTGGGCCGTGGATGGACGCATCCTGTTCGCGTATCGCGAGAATCCGGCCAAGGATAACTTTGGGGTCTACTCGATTCGCATCGACGACCGGACCGGAAAGGCAGACGGCCCCCCACAGCCAATTACGCAGGCGGAGGGAGTTATTGAGCGGCTAAGCGCCACAGTGGATGGAAAGCGGCTGGTTCTGTGGCGAACCAATAGACCCCCGGGAGCGTTCATCGCCAAACTCGATGCGCGGTCCCATCACTTCCAAGAGCCCCGGCGCTTGACTCTGGACTCGAACGAAAACCGTGCGACTGCATGGACGTCGGATAGCAAGGCAGTCCTGTTCGTTTCGAACCGGAATGGCACGTGGAAACTCTTCAAGCAGGGCATCGATGAAACCACGCCTGAGGTCCTGGCGGAGGCGCCCGGGATCACCCTCACCCGGCTGAGCCCGGACGGGTCGCAGGTACTCTATTTGACCTCGTCCAGGCCGGACGACGCCTCAGTCCCTACGTCCCTGATGAGCAAACCCCTGGCCGGAGGGCCACCCCACCTGGTCGCGCAAGGAATGGGGAGCATGAATTTTGGATGTGCGCGAGCGCCTTCGAAAATGTGCGTCTTCAGCAAACGCATCGAGAATGGTTTCGCTTTTGTCTCATTCGATCCCGAACACGGAGCGGGTCGGGAGCTTTTAACCGTAACGCCCGGGCCTAGGAATTGGGTTCTTTCTCCGGATGGGTCGAAGCTTGCGATTGTCCTCGATCGACATCGACTGCGATTCTTTTCTCCGGACTCAGGAGTGGCACATGACGTAACTGTGATGGACTGGCCGCTTAGCAGTGTGGATTGGTCCGCCAACAGCCGGACGGTTTTTATGCCAAGTGTTACACCGAACGGAATTCAGGTTATTCTCGAAGTCGACCAGGCGGGCAAGGCGAGCGTGGTGTTGCAAGGGAATGCGAACGCCAGGTTTCTCGCCTTGATTCAATCTCCCGATGGGCAATACGGCCTTTTAATCGAGGAGACTCCGGCCGAAAACAACGCCTGGATGGTCGACAACTTCTGAGTAACTTGCGCGCCTGTTTCTTCTCTCCCAAAGCCCCGTTCGCAAGCATTCGCTTGCTTATCAGTGCGAAGAGTCCTCACCCACTGAACGCACAACTGCCGTAAAACCGTCACCTACGTCTCGTAGCCTTGGTTAGTACTGAAATGTCTTTGGGCTGTATCTGGAGCGCCCACATGACAAACTGGTCGCGCACCGATGGTTGCGGGGTGGGCGCTTTAGATACAGCGACATGAAGGAAGCCGCTGCGGCGGCGGACGCTTATGTGATTTGAATGAGCCGATGCCGCTGGCGTTTGAGGCAACGCAGCCGATCTTCTCTCCCTGTCGGTGGGATGAGTGGCTGAGGATGGAGATGGTCCGTCGTTAGTAAGGGCGAGCAAAGACCGGTTTCGGCGGCGGCTAGTTGCTGCAAGCAGAATGGGACGGCATTTCCCTCTGCGTGCTGGTGCACGCGGAAGCGTCGAGATAGGAAATAGCGGTTCATGTCGCACACCGTGGAGCCTGAGGCGGAGAACGGGGCAACAGTTGGGCAGCGGAGATTCGTTCGACAATGCGCATGGATCCGCCGCAAAGAGGGCAGCGCCAGGTCGAATGCTGTTGAGGTGGGGAGGGGGCCTTTGCTGGAGGCGCTTGTTCTCTGGCAAGAGTTAATAGTTGGAAGCAGATGGGCAGCAGTCTGGCGCGGCGGCGGTTGGCGAGGAAGCCGAAGTGGCGGATGCGTACGAAGCCTCGTGGGAGCAGATGCAGCAGAAAGCGCCGCAGGAACTCGTCGACGGGCAACTTCATCAGCTTCTTCTTGTTGCCGTGAGCGGAGTCGCGCCAGCGGAAGATGACGTTACCGTCTTGGAGGGCGACGAGTCTGTGGTTGGAGATGGCAACGCGATGGGTGTAGGCACCGAGATAACGCAAGGCGTGTTCGGGGCCTCCGAAAGGTCGCTTGGCGTAGACAACCCAGTCTTTTCGAAACAAGGTTCGCAGCCATGATGCAAAGACATGCGGTTCGGCCAGGTACCGCAGGCTGCCGTGGAACTGAAGTGTGCCGGCGTGAAAGGCGGCCTTGAGCCCGGCGGCGAACTTGCCGCGGAACACCCGGCTGAGCACCTTGACAGGGAGGAAGAAGCGGCGCGACGAGCTGATCCATCGGGTGTGGTCCGGCGCCAGCCCGCCGGCAGCCAAAATACAGTGAGCATGGGGGTGAAACTGCAATCGTTGATTCCACGTGTGCAGGACGCTGAAGAAGCCGATCTCCGCGCCCAGGTGACGTGGGTCGCGGGCCACTTCGAGCAGTGTCTCCGCGCTGGCCTTAAACAGCAGATTGAAGATCACCCTCTTGTTCTGCAGCGCCACTGGCGCCAGTTCACGTGGCAGAGTGAAGACGGCGTGCACGTACCTTGTGGGCAGAAGTTCCCCTTCCCGCGCCGCCAGCCAGCGCAGGCGGGCGTTGCCCTGGCATTTCGGGCAATGCCGGTTGCCACACGAGTTATATGAGATGGCGACAACGTGGCCGCAGTCTGAGCAGCGATCGCGATGACCGCCGAGGGCGGCTGAACGACAGCGCAGGATGGCCAACAGGACCTTGCGGTGCTGCCAGGTGATCCAGCGCTTGCTCTTTTCCAGGAAGGACTCTCCTGCACTGCGAATGATGTCGGCCACCTCCAGAGGTGGCCGGCTCATGCCTGCGGTGTTCGCCCTCCCGGTCTACTGAGGTTCAGCGCATCCAGAGGACTGGCAGTTGCGCTGAGATGCTTGCTGGACAGATGCAGATAGATGGTGGTCTCTTCGAGATCACGATGACCGAGCAGGATCTGAATCGTGCGCAGGTCAGCGCCCGCCTCCAGCAAATGGGTCGCGAAACAGTGTCGAAGGGTATGCGGGTGAATATGGCGATCTCGAAGTCCGGCGCGCTCGGCGGCGATTTGGCAGGCCGTCCACAGGACCTTGGTCGTGACAGGTCGATTCCATGTATGCCAGGCGTTTCCGGGAAACAGCCAGACTCTTGGCTTGCGCTTGAGGGTGCGCCAGTAATCGCGCAGCCCATCGAGCAGCCTGGGGCTGAGCATTACGTCGCGATCCCTGTTGCCCTTGCCGCCGTGAATGTGAACCACCATGCGACGGCTGTCGATATCCTCGATCTTCAGATGGGCTGCTTCCGCCCGCCGTGCGCCCGTACCGTAGAGAGTCATCAACATCGCGCGGTGAAAGGGGCTGTCGGCCGCATCGATAAGGCGCCCGACCTCTTCCGGGCTGAGGATCTCCGGCAGCCGGATGACCTTCCTCGGATATGGGGTCTCGGCAATACTCCAGTTCTTCTTCAACACCTTGATATAGAAGAAGCGAAGAGCAGCAAGACGCTGAATGACCGTGTTGGGCTCTAGCTTCAGCTTGCTGAACAGCATCGCCTGATACTGCCGGATATGCTCCGGACGAAGCCGATCCGGACGACGATGAAAGTACTGGCTGAAGTGCTCGACTCCATGGACGTAGGCACGGATAGTGCCCGGGGCAAAGTTGCGGCGCTGCAACTCTTCGATCATCAGCTGACGTAAGTGGGTCACAGAGAGGACCTCCTTCTCTGTGACCCAAGCTAGTCGGCAGCCTTCACTGTCGGTTTATGAAGACGCGTAAGCGTCCGCCGCCGCAGCGGCTTCGTTCAAGTCGGCTAGGGTCCAGCAAGATGCCGGCCGCAAATCCCTGGCGCCGTCGTTTAATGGTCTGCGAAAATCTCGGCTCAGACTGGCCACTCACTCCAACGTCGAGATTCGCGCGACACCGATCTTTCGAAAATCGGTAACCCAACAAGATAGTGACAGAGTGGTACTATGTCACGCAAAGAGGACGGTACCAAGCGATTCAGTCTATTTTCAGAGGAAGCCGCCGTGAGAAGAATTGTGGGTGCAATCGGCCCGACGTTACTTGCGCTTAGCTTGTTTGGCGCAGACGAGGCAGTATTCCATCCTGATATTCCCAAGGTCTGGGACGACCGGGCAGTTGAGACCATGGAGGTCCCGCTAGCGCAGCGTGACCGTTCGCCACGTTACATGACTTCGGCTGAGTATTACATGCTGAAGGTGCGGCCGATCTACCGTTCGTATCCGGCCTACGCCAAAGGCCGGGAACCTGTGGGATACCTGGAGTCGCTGAAGGAGAAAGAGCCGGAGATCATCTTTGACCCGGCCAAGCTACATACCAAGGAAGACTGGATTCAGGCCGGCAAGCTGGTCTTCGAAGCAGAGACTCAATTCCGCCCCGCACCGGCGGCTCAACCGTCGGCAGACGACGTGTCCGCACAACCTGTCGGGAAGAATGGTGTGCTGCCGTTTTTTCGTCCCGGTTTTCGATACTACGTGCGTAAGAAAGGAGTGTTGGAAGTTGGTATCAATGCATGCGCCGGGTGTCACACGCGCGTCATGCCCGACGGTTCGTTCTTCGAAGGAGGGCAAGGCTATCCAGATCCGCCTGTCTCTGAGGCCACCCTGCGGACGATACTCGAGAGCACGCCGGAGGCGTTCCAGAAGAGAACAGACCGCCTATGGATCCGCATTGGAGCGCCTTGGGTGATGAGCAAGGAGGATTTCGAAAGATCACTTACGAAGGAAGAGCTCGTTCACCGGATCAGGGCATCGCAACCATGGGTATTTACCCGTCAGGGCACAAGTGACACCCATCCCGTGCGCATTCCTTCGCTGGTGGGCATTGCGGATATCCGATACCTGGATGCTACCGGGCTGGTTCGCAACCGGTCGATCAGCGACGTCATGCGCTATGCCGCCCTCAACGAGGGACTCGATACGCTTGCGCACTTCGGGGACTTCCAGCCGGCCCCCGGGGCAACGATTTTCAGTGGCGATGAGGGAACACGCTATAGCGATGAACAGCTTTATGCTCTTGCCCTGTACATCGAATCACTGAGGCCTCCGCCCAACCCGAACAAATTTGACGAGCATGCGCGGCGTGGCCAGCAGGTTTTTAAGGGTGAAGGGTGCCCAGCGTGCCACACGCCGCCGCTCTACACCAATAACAAGCTCAACCCGGCCCGCGGATTCAAGGTCTCTGACGATCTGCGTAAAACTGACGACATCATGAATACTTCTGTGGGGACGGATCCGACGCTGGCACTGAACACCCGCCGCGGAACAGGGTTTTACAAGGTGCCTTCGCTGCGTGGCCTCTGGTATCGCGACGGATTCGGCCATGGCGGCCAAGCTGCAACCCTAGAAGAGTGGTTTGATCCGGCACGGCTAGAGGATGGGTATGTACCCAAGGGATTTCACTTGGCGCCGGGGCCGATCGAAGGGCATGAAAAGGGATTGGACCTCACTCCGGACGAAAAACGAGATCTGATTGCCTTCCTGAAGACATTGTAGGTAATGCCTGTGGTAGATCCTGGCCCGCGTCGACTTCTCGTTAAACAGGACTAGCAACTTGCCGGAACCGGTAGTCACTGCATCTTCAGTTGTTCCCAAATCGAGTGATCACTCTCAGAAGTCTTTGGGCTGTATCTGAAGTGCCCACATGACGGACTTCTGCGTGCTGATCGCTGCTGAGGTGGGCACTTCAGATACAGCGACTTGAAGGAAGCCGCTGCGACGGCGGACGCCTATGCAATTTGAATGCGCCGATGGATGCCAGCAGTTGATGCATCGCCCGTGTTTCTGGACGCTTGTTGGTAGATGGAGCGCTGAGGATCGATCGAATCTGGAACTTTCCGAACATCGACAATGCGCATAGTTCCGCCGCAGAGTGGGCATCGCCAGCTGGAACCTATCTGAGGCCGGGAGACGGCCTCTGCCGGCGCCGCTTGTTGGGATGGACGGCGTAACAGTTGAAAACAGATGGGCAGCAGACTGGAGCGGCGACGGTTGGCGAGGAAACCGAAGTGGCGGATTCGTACGAAGCCACGCGGGAGTAGGTGCAGCAGAAATCGCCGCAGGAATTCGTCCGTGGGCAGGCGCATCAGCTTCTTCTTGTTGCCGTGGGTGGAGTCGCGTCAGCGGAAGCTGACGTTGCCGTCTTCCAGAGCAACCAGTCTGTGGTTGGAGATAGCAACGCGATGTGTGTATGCGCCGAGATATCGCAAGGCGTGTTGGGGGCCGCCGAACGGACGCTTGGCGTAGACAACCCAGTCTTGTCGGAACAGAGCTCGCAGCCATGATGCAAAGCGCGGGGTTCGGCCAGATGCAGCAGGCTACCGTGGAACTGAAGCTTGCCGGCATGAAACGCGGCCTTGAGCCCGGCGACGAACTTGCCTCGGAACACTGGACTGAGCACTTTGATGGGGAGGAAGAAACGGCGCGACGAGCTGATCCAGCGGGTACGGTCCGGCGACATACCTCCTGCCGCCAACACACAATGAATATGCGCGTGAAACTGCAAACGTTGATTCCAGGTGTGCAGGACGCTGAAGAAGCCGATCTTCGCGCCCAGGTGACGTGGGTCGCGGGCCACTTCGAGCAGCGTCTCCGCACTGGCCTGAAACAGTAGGTTGAAGACCATCTTTTTGTTCTGCAGAGCTACCGGCGCCAGTTTACGTGGCATAGTAAAGACGGCGTGCACGTACCTCGTGGGCAGAAGCTCCCTTTCCCGCGCCGCGAGCCAACGCAGGCGGGCGTTGCCCTGGCACCGCGGGCAATGCCGATTGCAGCATGAGTTATACGAGATGGCGACGTGGCCGCAGTCTGAGCAGCGATCGAGATGTCCGCCGAGCACAGCCGTACGGCAGCGCAGGATAGCCAGCAGGACCTTGCGGTGCTGCCAGGTGATCCAACGCCTACTCTTTTCCAGGAAGGACTCTCCTGCACTGCGGATGATGTCGGCCACCTCCAGAGGTGGCCGGTTCATGCCTGTGAGGTTGATCCTCCCGGCCCGTTCAACGTAAGCGCATCCAGAGGACTGGCCGTTGCGCTGAGGTGCTTGTTGGACAGGTGAAGATAGATGGTCGTCTCTTCCAGATCACGATGACCGAGCAGGATCTGGATCGTACGCAGGTCTGCACCGGCTTCCAGCAGATGCGTGGCGAAGCAGTGGCGCAGCGTGTGGGGTGGATTTTACGATGCGCCAGTCCAGCGCGTTCAGCGGCGTGCTGACAGTCCATCCACGCCCGTCTACGCCGCTCTTGCGATGGCCACCCACGCGCCGGCAGAAAGACTCACTTCGTTTGAGGCACCGAACGCGGGCACTGGCGCATACCAGGGCACCTTTCCCAACGGGATCAACTCCTCAGGCGCAATCGTCGGGACTGTCACGGACAGCAATAACGCGAATCGCGGTTTCGTGCGCGCGCCCGACGGCAAATTCACTGAATTTGATATACCCGGCTCCGCGGGCCTGTCTGCCAACAGCATCAACGAATCTGGGACAGTCGCTGGAACCTACGTCGACTCAAGCTACGCGGCTCACGGCTTCGTGCGCACGCCCGACGGGAAGGTCGTTACCTTCGATGCTCCGGGTGACACCGGGGGCACATACGCCCTCAACATCAACTATTTCGGCGTGGTGCAAGGCTACTATTACGACTCGAACACCATCGTTCACGGATTCCTGCGCATGCCCGATGGCAAGAACAGTACCTTCTCCGATCCGGAAGCCGGCTCTTCAAGCCCCTACATGGGCACATGGGCCGTCAGCCTAAACGACTTCGGTGCGGTCGCAGGCTCCTCCACCGACTCCAGCTATGGAAGCCACGGATTCGTGCGCTCGCCCAACGGCTCATTCACTACGTTCAACTATCCCGGAAATGTCGAGTCCCCTTCCAGCAATGGGCTGGTCAACGCATTCGGGGCAGTAGCCGGCAGCTTTGACCCCGTAGCGAATCACGTGGCCGCCGGCTATCAGCGCACGCCCGACGGCAGGATCACGGTGTATGAGGCCCCCGGCGCCGGCGCCGCACAATATGAGGGCACATACATAAATGCATTCAATGCGGAAGGATCAGTCACTGGATGCCTGGACGATACGAACAATGTACAACACTCGTTCGTGCGCGACGCCAAAGGCCATATCAGCGAGTTTGACATTCCCGGCCAGCTCCTGACTCCTGGCAGCGGAGGTTCGTGCGGAGAGGCGATCAGCGTATCGGGGGTCGTGATGGGTTATTGGCTTGACGCCGACGACGTCTTTCACGGCTTCATCCGGTATCCGGAAGACTAGGGCGGTGGGGATGCAGCGAACCCGCCCTGTTGTCCCGCGAACGCCAGTTGGCTGGAAAGGCGTGATTTCCCCCCCCCCGCATTAGTCATTCTCCCGAGCCATTTCATCGAGAACCCCGAAAAGGAGGCTCCATCACCAATGACTGCAGACGACTCGGCCTCGGTGAATGCTAATCGCCAAGCCACTCACCGACATATTGTTTATGCGTGCATGTTCATGCGTCCATGACGGATTGCCGTGCTTGCTCGCATATCGAAAACGCGATCGCAAATCTCGAAGAGCACGTCATCGCCGAGTCACTCGCAGACACGGATTACTACCGAATGTCGGCCAGCGTCCGAGTTTCCGGTTCCCTGGCGCCTCCGCCCGACCCCTGGTCGGATGCGTGTTTTTTGAAGAGTAATTCTCAAATTCAGCTGCAAATGACGGAGCTGAATAGCTTAGCGCTCCATCATCACACAAATGTAAGACGGAAGTTTAGTTGCCAGCATCCTCTCGACAGTTGTTGCTCATCTAATTTCGAATGGTTGTTCCAGGCCAAACGGCTCCGGCCTCGATGAACTTCGGCTTCGGTATTTCAACGATAATTCCCAGAGCCAGTTCGATCATGCCAGGTATCTCCCGCCATTCCTGTGCGTCTGTCGCTGAACTTGCCCTGAAATCACCGGGCTAATTCCGCAAAGTCCGCAAGACGCAGAAAACGCCACGATGTCTCCACTCCCATCTCACGCAGCCTGTAGGTTGAGGAAAATGTTGGCTCAGTGCACAACTTGCGTCAATGTCGCTGAGCTGCCTACATAGTTTGCGGAACCGGCGTATGTAGCGGTGATTAGATGCGAACCACTGGCGAGAGCCGATGTGCTCAGGGTAGCCTTGCCCCCGCTCAGCGTCTTGGCACCCAAGGATGTGCCATCGGAAAGGAACATCACTGTTCCTGTTGGCGTACCACTGGACGTCACCGTCGCTGTAAACGTCGCCGAGTGATGGAGTGCGGATGGGTTCAACGAACTGGTCAGAAGGGTTGTCGTCGCCGCCTTATTGACGACCTGGTTGAGGACTGCAGATGTGCTGCCCGCGTTAGTGGCATCTCCGCCGTAGACTGCCGTAACAGCGTGTGTACCGGCAATCAGTGAAGAGGTCGCAAATGAGGTGGTGCCGCCACTCAGAGTCACGCTTCCCAGGGTTGCCGTTCCGTTCTTGATCGTAACGGTCCCGGTCGGAGTGGTGCCTCCCGCAGTAAGCGGAGTGACCGAGACGGCAAAGGTCAAAGTCCAGCCAAACACGGAGGGATTCAAGTTCGAACTGATTGCAACTGAAGTTGCATATCTGTTGACTGTCTCGGTAAGCACTGCCGAAGTGCTGCCCGCAAAGTTGGTGTCGGCTGCGTAGATGGCTCGTACGGAATGCGGGCCGACGGCCAGCTTCGTCGCGGTGTAGCTGGCCGTCCCGCCAGACAAGGGGGCGGTACCCAGAGTCGCCGCGCCATCCCGGAACGTGATCATCTCGCCATTGGGGGGAGCGCCGATCAGGGACGTTACGCTCGCCGTAAAGGTAACCGGCTGTCCAATCATAATCGGATTCGCGGACGCAGAAACCACGGTCGCGGTTGTGGCCTTCGTCACAACTTGTGAGAGCACTACTGATCTGCTTCCCGTAAAGTTCGAGTCTCCGCCATAGCTCGCTGTGATGCTCTTCGTGCCAATCGTCAGTGTTGACGTAGTCAGCGCCGCTTGCCCGTTGGTCAGGGCCCCGGTTCCGAGAACCGTCGCTCCGGACTTGAACGTGATCGTTCCCGTGGGAATGCCTCCAATTTGCGGGGCAACAGTGGCTGTGAAGGTAATCGCTTGAGTCACGGTTGCCGGGTCCAAGGACGAAACGACTGTTGTCGTACTCGTTGCCTTGGAGACAGTTAAGCCCACCATAGGCGAAGTGCTGGCGATCGATTTCGAATCCCCGCTGTAGCTGGCAGTCAGGCTGTGTGTGCCGGCCACCAGGGTTGTTACGATGAAGCTTGCGGAGGTACCACTCAACGGCACGGTGCCGAGGGAATTGCTTCCGCTGCGGAATGTAATGGAACCGGTGGCCGGTGCGAACTGTGGCACGACCGTGGCCGTGAGCGTCAACGATTGCCCATACGTGGTGTTGGCAGCACTCGCAGTCAGGGCTGTCGAAGTAGTCTGCTGATTCACAGTTTGGGATACCGCAGCAGAGGTGCTCGGGCCATGGCCGTGTGTGTCCCCACTGTATGCGGCCGTAACACTGTGGGAGCCAATGCTCAGCGAAGTCAAGCTGATTGAGGCCTGACCATTCACAACGGCCGCAGTGCCAATGGTCGCGGCTCCGTCCTTGAATGTGACCGTGCCGGCGAGGACTCCTGAACCGGCTGTCGCGGTTGCAGTGAATGTCACCGGCTGCCCGTAGCTGGAAGGATTTGGGGATGCAGCCAGGGAAGTCGCAGAAGCAACCGGCGCCTGCGATAGGATCGAGATCACGTTCGTGCTGCCGTCGACCGCCAGATCCAGATGACCGAGACCGTTGAAATCCGCTGCCGCGAGTGACACCGGACTGGGCGCGGTCGAATAACTTGTTGCCGCCTGGAACGTACCGTTGACATCGCCATTGCCCAGAAGTACAGAAACTGTGGAATCGGTGTTGTTCGCGACCGCGAGATCAGGAATTCCGTCCGAATTCAAGTCGGCAACGATCACGGCCCGCGGGCCGGCTCCCGTCGCGTAGCTCACGGGCATCCCGAAGTTGCCGTGTCCGTCGCCGAGCAAAATAAACACCTCATTGGAAGTCGAACTGGTCACGGCCAAATCAATCCTGCCGTCGCTATTGAAATCTCCCGCGGCAATCGAAAAGTCTGCGCCTGCCACGTTGTAGTTCGTTGCTGCCGCAAACGTCCCATCTCCGTTGCCCAGCAGCACTGAGATTGTGCCGTCGGTGCTGTTGGCCACAGCGAGATCGAGCCGGCCGTCTCCGTTGAAATCGCCGACCGCAACGGAGGCCGCTCCATTGCCCGTAGCGTACTCCACGTGCGATAGGAACGCGCCGCTCCCGTCGCCCAGCAGGATCGAAACGCCTCCGGCACTGTTGGCCACAG
>Ga0207051_1013_pt2 | contig 33215 bp, 27 predicted proteins | sample Alteio_BWMinCont_61_FD_153292 | JGI IMG/M metagenome (GOLD analysis project Ga0207051, IMG submission 153292) | Enriched cells from forest soil in Barre Woods Harvard Forest LTER site, Petersham, Massachusetts, United States -... | ecosystem: Environmental > Terrestrial > Soil > Temperate forest >...
GCCGGCGGCCAAGAGCACGGACGGCATTGCCGATTACCACTTCGAACTCTCGGATCGGCCGGACATGAGTTGGCCGCTGTCGCCGAACTTCTACAAGCTGATCTCGAAGACGGCCGATCGCGGCAAGTCGCAGTACACATTGCCGCATGGCGGGCTGCTGGCGGTTGACCGGAAGTACTATTGGCGCGTCCGGGCGAAGAATGAGCAGGGAGTGTGGGGCCGTTGGAGCGCGACCTGGAGCTTCACGCCGCGCGGACCCGCGTCCCCCACTGACGTTATTCTTACTATCGATCGCGACCGAAGCGCCGGCGTCCTGAGCTGGAAGCCCAATGCGAATGGGCGGAAGCCGGCGAAATACCGCATCTACGCCAGCGACGAAAAAGGCTTCACGGTCAGCGACGAACCTTACAAAGCCACCGTCGGCGTGTCGAAGGTGGTCTCCGCCAATCGGCCGGCCAATTTTATGACCGAGGTCTCGGCGACCGAGGCGGCGGTGATCGGGACGGAGATCAACTTGCCGGGCGCGAACCGGGCCTACTACCGCGTGGTGGCCGTGGACGAGAAGGGGAACCGCAGCGGGCCTTCCGATTTCGCCGAGGCACCGCGGCCCCTCCTTTGGTCGCGTCCCGTCACCGCCGCCAGGGTGGGATCGCAATACCGGTATGCTCTCGCCGCCATCCGTTCGCTCGGCGACCTTCGCACTCGCGTCATCGATGGCAAGGAAACGATGAGCTACTGGGACATCGAGAGCCCCCGCTTTGCCCTTCAGCAAGGCCCCACGTGGCTCAAGATCGACGACCGTACCGGCGTGCTCTCCGGCATTCCGGACAGCCCCGGCAAGGTTGTCATCACCGTGACTGCCACGATTGACCGCGAAGTTCGCAAGCTGGATGAACGCGCCCTGAGCTGGGGGCAGGAGAAAACGCTGTCTACAGGCACGCAGAGAATCGGTGTTGGAACACAGACGTTTGCGCTCGAGATAACGAAGTAGGTCATGCCATAAAGCCTGACATACGCTTCATTCTGTGCAGGAGATTTCACAATGAACCGAGTTCATCGTCCATATGTGGCCGGCCTGGCGCTGGCCATTTTGTTCGCGTCTATGCAGACAGCGGCCGCGCAGCAGAAGGATGCGCCGCGTCTCAAAGTGACGTGTGAGCGAGTTGACGCGATCTACCGCGTTGGTGACACGGCCACCTTCAACATCGAAGCGCTGGATGACGTTGAGTTCACCTGGGCCGCCAGCAAAGACGGCATCGGGACGGTCAATAAGGGCATCGGCAAGCTATCGAAGGGCACTCCGTTAGGCATCGGCGTCAAGCTGAAGGAGCCCGGCTTCTTGCAGATGCGCGTCACCGCGGGCAAGCAGCAATACATCGCTGCCGCCGCATTCGATCCGACCAAGATCGAGCCGACGGCCAAGATGCCTGCCGATTTCGACGCCTTCTGGAATGCCGGCAAGCAGGAACTCGCCAAGATTGCGCTCGACGCCAAGCTGGAACATGTCGCCAAGCAAAGCGATGACCGCGTCGATTGCTACAAGATCAGCCTGGCCAACATCGAGGGGAAGCGCGTGCATGGTTGGTTCAGCGTGCCCAAGGGGAAGGGGCCGTTCCCTGCGGTGTTGACGGTGCCGGGCGCCGGCGTCTACGGTATCGGGCCGGACAAGGGGCACGCCTATCTCGGCGCCTTGTCGCTGAACATCATCATCCATGACATTCCGGTGGACGAGAGCAAAGATTTCTACGCCAAGCAGAGCGCCGGCGCCTTGAAGGATTATCGCGACATCGGCATGGACGACAAAAACAAAAGCTATTACCGCGCCGTCATTCTCGGTTGCGTGCGCTGCATCGACTTTCTGTTCACGCGCGACGATTTCAACAAGAAGGAGCTGGCCGTCACCGGCGGCAGCCAGGGCGGGGCGCTGACGCTCATCACCAGCGGGCTCGATCCGCGCGTGACGCTGGCGGCGCCGAACGTCGCAGCGATGTGCGACCACAGCGGCATGGCGTTCGATCGCGTCAGCGGCTGGCCGCACTGGCTGATGCGTGCCAAGAACAAGGACAAGGTGCTCGAAACGTCGGCCTACTTCGACGCCGTCAACTTCGCCCGCAAGTTCAAAGGTAAATCGGTCCACGGCGTCGGCTTCATCGACACCGTGTGCGCACCGACGACTGTTTACGCCGCGTTCAATGTGCACCCCGAGCCGAAGGTCATGATCAACAGTCCGCTCATGGGCCACGGCACCGATCCGCGCTGGACGAAAGCACGCGAGCAGTTTTTCAAGGACAACATGACGTTGAAACCGCCCACGAAGTAGTGATCGATGGCGCGCTGACCGGAACGATGAGACGACACACTTGCCTAGGCCGACCGTCTGAATGCGTGCCAATCTAGCGCCTTCACCATGCAAAGGGTAGGTTGCGCGGCCGCCGAATCCTATGCGAACGCGATGCTCGCCATCAGTTCCGACGGCGCGATATTCGATCCAGTGCGGGTAGTTCTTGCCGGTGGTGCTGGGCCACCGGTAGACGCAATCGGCTATTCATCGATTTCGCAAGCGAAAGAGTGATTCACGGGCTTCAAGCGTTTGACGAGCAGCGCTCCAGCCGTTGGCAAGTGTCTCCAGAAAAGCAAGAGCTTCTGTCGAAGCAATGGTTTCCAGCAAGCCGACGGCCCGGATTTGCCGTAATTCATCGTGGCCAAGAGGTGTTCGTTCCAGGGATTCCAAAATGGCCTGGAGACGGCGTTTCGTCTCCGGCGAATGCCGCTTGTCGCTGGCAGCTTCTCGCAGGAAGCCCACGGCGGCTCTGCCCGTCTTTGTTAACTCTTGCGAGGCCTTGTCGCGGATCGCAAAAGCGCCGTTATCCAGATCACCCATCAGGCGACGAAGACGCGCCTCGTTGTCAGGCGCTGGCTGCAGGCGGTCTTTAAGCAAGGCAATGGCTTTTTCGGGCGCCGCGGATAGCCTCCAGATTGCCTTGTACGCGAGTGCTGCATCCTCCGCAGCCAGATCTAACCAGAATTGGTCCAGAATCTTGGTACTCAGTTCCTGTTGTGTACCCAGCAGCACCTGGGATAGGCGCAAATCCCAGATGTAAATCGAAGAACCGGAGGACGTGGCAAGAAATTGACCGCTGGATTCCCATGAGGTTTTCGTGAATCTGTCAGGTAAGGGTACAGAAAGGATCTCTTGGCCGGTGGCGACCTCGTAATAGTGAACTCGCGGCAGGCTTGTTGAAGTCATCCCGTCGGTTGCTACCAGCAAGATTCTTCCATCCGGAGAAAAGGTCATGCTGGTACCGTCATTGCTTAGCCTGAAGATCTCCTTTCCGGTCCCGGCGTTCGCCAAGACGATGGAACTAGACCGCGTGGAAACTGAGCGCTTATCGAGAACGACGTGACCCCAGGTGTGTTCGTTACTCGCCACGGTCTTCCCGTTCGGGGAGATAGCGCCGGCGACACCTTCACCCGGCAGGATACACCGTGGGTTTCCTGTTGCCGCGTCCCAGAGCCGAACATGGTCTACCAGAAGTCCGCGGGTTCCCGCATTCGATTCCCCGGCCGTGAGCAGGGTTTTGCCGTCGGCGGAGTAGGCAACGAAATTGGTTCGGCCGGTGTGAGCTTGAACGGAGCGCAAGGCCTTCCCCGTGGCCAGGTCCCAGGTGATTAGGAGTCCATCCGCGCCTCCCGAAGCCAGGTTCTTGTTGTCCGGCGAGAAAGCGCAGCACTGGATAATGCCCTTGTGGCCTTCGAGGTCGTGGACCTTGGCCCCGGTGGTTGCTTGCCAGACGCCAACGGTATGGTCGAAAAAGCCGACCGCGATCAACTTGGCGTCGCCGGAATAGGCAAGCGCAAGAGAACGTTTCTGGGGACCATCGATCCGTTTCTGCAGCTTTCCCATCTGCACGTCCCACAGCGAAATGCGGATGGAATAATCCAGCGATGCCAGTCCTGTGTTATTCCGTGCCAATGAAAACTGGTATGTCGGCGTTTCGATTTTCTGAACCGGCTCAACTCGATAGCGCGCCGCGTTCTTCAGTGCCAGACTGACGGTGGCATCTTTGGCCCAGGACCCTTCGGCGATGGCAAAATCCCAACCCTGCAGTGGGCGGACATGCAGGCGTAATTCCAGATCGTCTGGGGAGCCAAACTGTCCCAAGAGCTTCTTGCCCCAGCGAGGCGAAAAATCCGCGACCAGGTACGCTACTTCACGTTTGGGTTGAAAAACGAAAGTACCGTCCGCTTCGGTGGCCATAGATTGCAGATAGAGCATGCCTACGTCATAAGCATGCACCTTGATCCCGGCGGCCGGTTTGCCGTTCGCGCCAATCACTGTGCCCTTCAGAGTGAAAGGCGCCAGCTTCTCGAAGCTGATGAAATCATAAGCAATGAGGGTATTGCCAGCATAAATCGAGGCCCCGCCAATATCGGCGCCCTTCTCGTAAAACACAAGGCTCTTGCCTCCAATGGCCGATGCCTTGCCTCCTTTCTTGACAATCACAACGTGTCGGCCGCCCACGGAATAATAAGTGCCTCCCGCTTCCACGAAAAAGGGACCGGGACCGGAGGGATCCGTCACCGTTCCACCGGCACGAATCCAGACGGGTTTGAATGCTCTCAGGCGTTCGCGTTTGTCGGTTACTTCCTCCGCGTCGGGCGGTAGGTAAAATGCTCTTTGCTTTGCCACCGCATCGATTCTGGCCTTTCCAGAATCCGCTGGTTGCGACCGGGCGGTTCCAGACCCAGCCCCGGGCAGCATGCTCGCAAACAGCGCCAGGAACAAAGTCGTGTTTGGGTTTGCGAAGCGCATGCCATCCTCCGTTCGTAGCCGCGGGATCCGGCCGCGGCATAATGAGCCACTCAACGAAACCGCAAGGGACACCCTGGGCCTGGCTACAGCTCTCACCTGGGGATTCTACCAATTTCATTTCTGCCGGCTGAGATTGGCCAGAGGCGGCCTCGCATCCAGCCGCACGGCGAGCCGGTGACGTGGACGCTGGCGAAGGACCGGCTGCCTGGCACGATGTCCGATTCCGCGCTGGCCCGGCGCCTGCGCTGCTCACCGATGACGATTTTCTATCGGTGCCGAAAGCTCAAGATTCAGAGCTTTCAGGGACGCGTTTGATGCGAGTCAGAGACCGAAGCGCGAGCCGATCACGCCGCAACAACTGGGATTGAGTAGTTCGGGGGGACCCAAACGCGCGCAGGCGCCAAGGTGCCCGCATCCATGCTGGCGTCTCACGTCGAACGGCCCTGGATCTGTTACGAGATTTCCCCGTCGTCACGGAGTTGAGACGAAGTGGGCCACCGGTGCCCTCAAATCCAGAACGTGGGCCATCGGCAGATCCGCTCCACCGACGGACACGATGTCCTGGATTCTGCAAGGATACAGGCCCATTGTGAATTTGCATGGATCGGTTGATGGCTAACGCGCTGGCGTCGGTCGCCGCCAACGAAACTGAAGCCGTAACGAGGATTGCTGGACGGCCTATCCCGCTTCCGGAAATGCGTCATGCCGGTGGCGGGCTGCCAGGGTGCGGTGCGTTGGGGTCCTGGATTCCCGTCTCTGGCGGCGGGGCCGGCGGGACGACGTCTCCGGGTTGCTTGATGCCGGTTTCCGGTGCAGCGGTACCGCCGGGCGCGCTGTCGGGGGACGGTTCGTCGCGCCAGTCTCGATACTGATCCATCCAGGCGACGATGTGTCCCACGTCAAACGCTTCTTTGCGATTGCGCAGATCGAAATAGAGCAGCGTCGCGCAAATGGCGGTGAAGGTTTGGCCAATACCATTGAGCGCGGTGGAAACCACTTCGGTGATCGCGAAGTTCAAGTAACTGGTCAGGCGAACTACCGGGAATGGATTATTGGGATTCCCCGGAACAACGTCATTGAACGGCATAGCCAGAGTCAGGGTCAAGTTGATTGGCACGCTCACCAACGCGACAAGGATGCCCACGACGAGAAGCACTCCAAACACCTGCCAGAAGTATCCTGACACGAGGTCTTTGCTGCGACCAAGCGCCGTTGTTCCGGCGATATTTTCCATGACAACGACCTGGCTAACGAAGGCCCAGACTACGGCCAGATAGATGCCCGGAATACAACACGCAAAGAGGCCCGCCGCGACCCCGATGGTCGCGATTATTGACGTGCCTAAGAGCGGCAGAAAGCGGCCTAGCGCGAACCTGAAGGCGTCGCCGAGGCTAACGGGTTGCCCGAGGTATTCCTGGGCGATGACGTGGAGCATGGCGGCCGAGCCGATAGGTCCCAGTACGACCATGGGCAGGATGAATAACACATTTGCGCCCGGACTGATCGCCAAATCGGGCAAGGCAAGCTGCAAGATGAGCGCGGGCGAGACCACGATCAACTCGATCGCCAGAAACAACCCGAGCCGCGAGAACAGCAAACTCGCGGCGCGGCCGAGAATCTCACCAATGGACATCGGAGTGATCGTGAACTTCATACGCCCTCGGTGGTAATTACCTCGGTATTCGCTGAGAGGGATGATCGTAGCGCCATCGCTGGCATTTGGCAAGGAAAAAAAGGCGTCTCGCTGGTATTCGCCGACGGCCCCTCTCCTCAAGCAAGATCCTGAGCCGCACTCGCCTATGCGATCGAGAGGCTTGGCGCCCGCGCGACTAATCCGACACGTCAACCAAAAGAACGGCCACAAAGGGTGACGCCTTCACTCGCACCGAAAACACGCACGAGCGAATTGCTCGTTCTACGCGCAATGGATTGGGCGGCGAATAGAATAGATCCCGTTCGTCGCGAAAGGAAAACCGATGCAGAAGTCCAATCAAAGGCTCAACACCTTCATTTCCGAGATTACCTCCGGTGAGGCATCGCCGATTCCGAACGACGAAGAAGATGCGGAAGAGCGCATTTGGAGCGGCGAAATCGCCGAGATCAACGAGGCGACGTATTCCTTCTACGCAAAAGGGAACGCTGGCGCGCCGAAGATGATGCAGGACCACAGGTTCAATCTCTCGGATGCGAAGCTCGTCGATCAACCAGGCATCTTGTTCTGGCAGAATGGCGACCAGTATTTCGCGAGGTGCCTGGATCAAGATCAATGGGACAAATTCACCAAAGCCGCCAAGGTAAACAAGAAGTTCTGGTAAGGGAAGAAACGCGACGGGTCGTAGGATAGATACCGGCACAGCGAAGATGGCGGATGACGGAGGATGTGCCACGAGACGCGGAGTTTCCCATGCGGCAGCATTTTATCCTCTGCGGTCTCGGCAAAGTCGGCTGGCGCGTATTCGAGTACCTGCGGGCGGCGGGCGAAGCCGTGGTCGTCATTGATGACCGGTGTAATCCAAGCGACCGCCGGCTCGCAGGCGTCGGCGTGATCGTCGGCGATTGCCGGCGTACGGAGATCCTTGAAGAGGCGGGTCTGGCCGAGGCGCGGGCCGTCCTCGTTCTCACCAGCGATGACCTGGTCAGCCTTTCCACCGCGCTCATGGTCCGGCATCTGCACCCGAACATCCGCGTCGTCGTGCGCATGTTCAACCAGGGGCTGATTACCCGTCTGGGCGCTTCGGTGCAGAATATCCATGCCCTCAGCACGTCGGCGCTGGCAGCGCCTCTCCTGGCCTTGATTGCCCGCACCGGCGAGGCTCTCGGCCTGGTTCGCCTCCCCTCGGGCGCCTCTGGGCAGATCGTCGATTTCACCATCACACCGCAATCCTCGCTGGCCGGCCGACCGCTCGGCGCTCTCGCGGCCGAGCATGATTTTATCCTTGTTGCGCATAAGCCAGCCGGGCAGCCAGTTCGCTTCATCCAGGAAGTTGATGCAACCGCCAGCGCCGGGGTGCATGATCGCATCTTCGCGTTCGGCGAACCAGCAGCGCTCGCGCGTCTGCTCGCACGCAGCGATAATGAATCGTTACCGGAGTTGCTCTGGGCGGGGCTCGTCCAACGCCTGGCCCGCGTGTTCTACCGTGGTCTGGCGCTCGTCGATTTGCCGGTGAAGATCTGTACGGTACTATTCTTCGCCACCATCGTGCTCAGCGTGCTCATCTTCCGGTTCGGTATGAAGGACGACTCGTTCGTGGACGCCTTCTACCGCACCATCAGCTTGCTCGCGACGGGGGCGGACATGCACGGCGAGGACGCCGGCGCGGGGACCTGGCAAAAGGCGTTCATCAGCGGGTTACGAGTGATCGGCGTCGCCCTGGTGGCCGCCTTCACGGCCATCCTCACGAACTATTTGATTCGCGTCAACCTTGGCGGCGCGCTCGACGTGCGGCGGATTCCCGAGAGTGGCCATATTATCGTGTGCGGGCTGGGCAATATCGGCTTCCGCGTCGTCGAGGAGCTGCGCGCCCAGGGGGAGCAGGTCGTCGTGATCGAAACGAACCCGGTCAATCCGTTCATCCCGACCGCGCGCCGGCTCGGGGCGGCGGTCCTGCTGGGCAACGCCAGCGTTGGCGAAGTGCTGCGGCAGGCCGGCGTGCTTACCGCCCGCGCCGTCGTGACCGCCACCAGCAGTGAGTTGCTCAACCTCGAAATCGCCCTGCTCGTGCGCGAATTCGCGCCGCGCCAGCGCGTCGTCGTTCGGCTCACCGACCCGCACCTGGCCCTGACCTTGCGGCAGGCCGCCAATGTCCGACTGGCGTTGGCCATTCCCGAGCTGGCGGCGCCGGCATTCGTGGCCAGCCTCTATGGCAGTCAGCTTCAAAGCCTGTTTCAGGTCGAAGGGCGAGTCTTGACGGTCTACAACCTGAGCGTGGACGCCGATGATTTCACGCTGCTCGGAATGACCTTGCAGGGTCTCGCGACCGGCTATGGCTTCTTGCCGGTACAGCATCTTGGCGCCGATGGGAATCCACGGCCACTTCGTCCGGAGAGCCTGCTGGCCCTCGGCGATCGGGTGACCGGCATCATCGCGCTGGAGCACGTCCATCGGCTGTTTGAGATCGATAAGGAACCGGCCACTGCTTCCAGTTGATTTCGACGGATTTGCCACCGGTCGTGCGGCATTGCGCTATCGGCCTTCGAGCATTGCTTCATCACGCTCAACTGCTTTCACCTCAAGAATGATTCTGCTCAAGAAGGATTGGTCGGCAGCCCGTTCCTCTTTGAAGCAACGGCGTAGGCCACCGGCGCCTTCAATTCCAGAACGTGAGCCATCGCGAGATCCGCTCAACCGACGGACACGATGTCCTGGATTTTGCGGCGAGCCAAGCTATTTTTGGTTGGTGCGCGGCGTGTCCACAATACCGCAATAAGCACAGGGTTCGCGCGCACCTCGACGGCCACGAATCAACCACGGTCCTGAACCCCACCAACTTCGGTCCGGTGACGTTGTTCCGAATCTATGCCCCTGATGTGGATGCATACCTTCTCGATCCAGCAGCGTGAACTCCACGATTCCGAGGCTCGTGCTTTGCTCCTCAAGCACAATGAATACAATCGTCATATCGCTGCCCACATCCACGCCGAGGCCCTGGCGGGACGTGGCGTCATGACTTCCCTTACCGATTGCTATGGCCACACCGACTACGGCGAGCCAATCGTCGCTCTGAAATCCTGGATCATCGCGCCGTTCGTGGACGAGGCGAACGCGCCAGTCCTAGTCCGCATGATCCTGGAGGCCCGCGACCATGTCGAGAGAAATCCATAACCGTGCCGCGTCGTTCAGCGGCGGAGAACGAGCGGTCGTTCGGTTTTTTTCTGGCAGGAGGTTTGTATGATGTGCCGATTAGCGTGCGTTGTTGGGGTATCTTTCATTCTCCTTGCTGGTCGCCATGGATTAACTGCGGACGAGCAATACGGTGCGAAACGCACGAATATCGAAATCGGCAAACACAAGGGATTTGTCCTTCAACCGTCGAAAGCGGCCGAAAGTGCGCGGCCATGGGTTTGGTACGCGCCGACGATCGGCAGCCATCCCAACAAGGGCAACGAATGGGTTCTACGGAAACTGCTCGATCAGGGATTTTATGTGTGCGGCGTCAACGTCGGTGAATCGTACGGCAGCCCGGCGGGGCGGAAGATCTACTCGGAGTTTCATCAGCACGTGGTCCGCGAATACAAGCTCGAATCCAAGGCCCGGTTGGTGGCGCAAAGCCGGGGCGGCCTGATGCTCTACAACTGGGCGGCGGAAAATCCCGACAAGGTCCGCTGCATCGTCGGCATCTATCCGGTGTGCGACCTGAGAAGCTATCCGGGGTTGAACAAGGCGGCCGGGGCGTACGGGATGACGCCGGCAGAATTGGAAAAACAACTGGCGCAACACAACCCGATCGATCGACTGGAACCGCTGGCCAAGGCGGGCGTGCCTATTCTCCACATCCACGGCAGCGCGGACGCGGTCGTGCCCCTGGAGAAGAACAGCCAAATCGTATTGGACCGCTATACCGCGCTGGGCGGCAAGATGAAGTTGATCATTGTCCCCGGCAAAGGCCACGCGGAAATTCCGGAGTATTTCCAGGAGCCACGGCTTGTGCAAATTTTGCTCGACGGGGGGTTTCCGAAGGCGTCTTTGCGGTGAGCCGTAAAATAATCGCGTTGCCCGATTACGTCTCTGCGCCCAAGATGGCGCCCACCCCACCCCGAGGCTGAAAACCATCATGCGACTTTCCCTTCTCGCCCTACTGACTATCATCGCGCCGAGTTACGCGTTCGCGACGGAGTTTTCGCAAGCGGTGGGTCGAAGCGACATGGATCACATCGATCCGCAACCGAAGGCAGGAACGTCCGCGGCAGTGATTGTGACCGACTCAGTGCCGCTTGTACACACGCGGCAGATACTCGTTAAAGACCTGGACTTGATGCAGATGGAAATAGCCAGCCAGCGGCTCCAGGCCATTTTGCAGGATGCCGGCTCGTCGCTCGATCGCATCGTCAAGTTGAATTTCGTCTTGACCAACGATGAGCAGCATGAGGCGTTGCGAAAGGAACTGGCGCGTGGGCGATTCGGCCAGGGCAAGCCGGCGGTGAGTATCGTTACTGGCAAGTTGCCGCCGGGCTCGACCTTGGCCGTCGATGCCGTCGCTTTGGGGACGCGCCGGCCAACTTGGAAACAGATCGAGCATGGCTCTGGGTTTGCGATCCTGCCGCCAGGCACGCGCATCTACATTTCCGGCCAGGCGGTCGGAGGCAAGGATCTCGCCGAGGCGACGCGCAAGACGCTTGAGGAGCTGCGCGAAACATTGAAGTATCTCGGCCTGAAGGAAACCTCGGTCGTTCAACTCAAGGCGTTTCTGCAACCGATGGCGCAACACAAGGTCGTCGCGGAAGAGACGGCCAAGTTCTTCGCGGCAGCCAAGGCGACGGTACCGCCCCTGGTACTCGTCGAATGGCAGTCGTCGTTGCCGATCGAGATCGAGCTGATCGCGTGGGGCGGACGTGAACGGGCTGGCGCGCCGATCGAATTTCTCACGCCGCCGGGGATGAAAGCCTCGCCCGTCTACAGCCGCGTGGCTCGGGTCAACGACGGCAAGCTGATCTTCCTTTCGAGTTTCCACGGCAAGACGGAAAACAATCCCGCCGCGGAGATTCCCGAGATCTTCGAGCAAATGGGAAATGTTCTGAAGAAAGCAGGCAGCGACTATCGCTACCTTGCGAAGGCGACCTACTATGTGACGAGCACCGAGGCGACCAAGAAGATGGGAGAAATTCGGCCCAGATACTACGATCCCAAACGGCCTCCGTCGGCGTCGCTGGCGTTGGTCTCGGGAACTGGAATCGCTCAACGAACGGTGACGATGGACATGATCGCCGTCCCGTCGCCGCGCATGAAGGTGAACGAATACGGGCCAGCGCAACGGGGGCATGCCTTATCCGAAGCGGAACTGCGCGACGGTTTCATTTCGTTATTCGACGGCACGACCGGCTTTGGCTGGTCCGACGCGCGAGTTCAGGACGGCGTTCTGTTGGCGGGCAAGTGGAATCTTGCGGCGCGAAGCGGTCTGCTCAAGGTTGACGTGGTCAAGCCGGGATATCTCAATTGGGGGCGCAGTTCCCAATTGTCGAAGATCGGCCTTGCGGAACGCTCGCTGAACTTCCTGTCCGACACTCCTCGTCCGTTGGCCTTGCTGGACGGGTTGAATTTGCGTTCGATTTTTTACAAACCAAGGACTGCTGTCGATATTACTCCTCGCTCGATCGGCGAAGATTGGAAACCGATCAATAATCCGAAGCTCCCCATGGACCGACAGCCAACCTGGACCGCGAAGGATGGAGTTCTCACCACCATCGGCGGCCCCGGCTGTCTCGAATACCAGAAAGTGCAATTCGCGAACTTCATCCTGCAAATGGAGGTGCGAACCAAAGTTCACCACGCCAACAGCGGCGTCTTCTTTCGCGCGATGCCCGGTTCGTTGATGAATGGCTACGAGGCGCAGATCTACAATCGCTGTCACGACGGCGACCTGTCCAGGCCATGGACCTGGGCGACCGGGGCCATCGACAATCGGCAAAACGCGCGCCGGCTGATTAGCCGTGACGGCGAGTGGTTTCACTACACCATTGTCGCTGTCGGGGATCGCCTTGCAACCTGGGTCAACGGCCATCAAACCGTCGATTGGCAGGACGACCGCAAGGAACACGAGAACCCGCGTCTCGGCAAACGCACCGCCGCCGGCACCCTTCAGTTGCAAGCCCATGACGCCGGCACTGAGGTCGAGTTTCGCAACATTCGGATCGCGGAGTGGAAATGACTCTGCCTCATGGAGTCCAGGAATGCGTCGTCTTTGGTTCGCCCTAGATTGATAAGATGCTCACTGCGTTCTTCGAAAGAAACTCAAGACTGAGCCAGATCATGGAGCACTCGGCTGAAGAATCGATCCCATGGCCACAGCTTGCGAGTGGAGACTGCCTGAGACTCGTCAGAACTTAGCGGGAGGCAACGCTGATGATCCGCTTCATGTTAAGGTCGGCGGTGAGCGCCGTATCCCTTTCCGCTCTTGTGAACCTTACTTGCCTGACCGGTCCCCCCCTGCTGGCCCAGACGGCAGCGCCGAAAGTGTTGCGTGCAGGCGCAGCGAGCAGCAATATCACGCCGCCGCTGGGAAGCCCGATCGTCGGCGGCTTTGTGCCATTTCCTGCCACTCATGTGCATGACGAGTTGCACGCTCGTTGTCTCGTCTTGGACGACGGCGACACCAAGCTCGTCTTCGTGGTTTGCGATCTGCTTGGCTTAAATCGGCTCGTCAGCGATGAAGCCCGAGCCATCATCCAGCAAGATCTCGGCATTCCCAGGGAGAACGTGCTGATTTGCGCCACGCACACGCATTCCGCGACGAGCGCTCTGGGAAGAGACGCCCGGATTCTGAGCGACACGATGGATGAATATCAACGATTCGTGGCTCGGCGGATTGTCGACGGCGTGAAGCGGGCGAACAACCTGCTTCGGCCTGCCCAGATCGCCTGGGGCCAGGCCGAGGCGCCCGAGCACGTCTTCAATCGTCGCTGGCACATGAAGCCGGGGGCCATTCCGCTCAACCCCTTTGGCGGCGCCGACAAGGTGAAGATGAATCCACCGGCCGGCAGCGCGGACCTCGTGGAACCCGCCGGGCCGACCGATCCCGCCATTCCCTTCATCGCTCTGCGCACGCCTGACGGTAAGCCTATTGCGCTCCTTTCGACGTACTCCCTTCACTATGTCGGCGGCGTCGGATCGGGCCATATCTCGGCCGACTATTTTGGCATGTATTGCGATGCCGTCGCTCGTCTGATGAAGGCCGATCGGGAAACGCCGGCGTTCGTCGCCTTGATGGCCAACGGCACCAGCGGCGACATCAACAACATTAACTTTCGCAAGCCCCGAGGCAAGCAGGAGCCGTACGCGCAGATGAAATTCGTTGCCGACGATGTCGCCCAGAAAGTGAATGCCGCTCTGGACAAGCTGAAGTACCGCGACCACGTTACGCTCGCGGCCCGCTATCGAGAACCCGCCATCGCCACGCGCCAACCGACGCCGGAGCTGATCGAGTGGGCGAAGAAGAAAATCGCTGACGGTCCCAAGGTTGCCGGGAAGACCGACCTATCCGTCATCTACGCCGAGCGAACCTTGACCATGGCCAAGCATCCCGACAAGCTAAAGCTGCCGTTGCAGGCATTCCGCATCGGCGATTTGACTCTGGCAACCATGCCGTGCGAAGTCTTCTGTGAGATCGGTCTCGATTTCAAGAAGCGCAGTCCGCTTCAACCCGCCTGGCTGGTATCGCTGAACCATGGCTACTACGGCTACTTGCCTACGCCCAAGCAACACGAACTCGGTGGATATGAAACCTGGCTCGGCACCAACCGCCTGGAGGTGCAAGCCTCGGAAAAAATGCTGTCAAATCTCCTGGAGATGGTTGCGGAGTTGTCTGTGTCACGCCCGCAGTCGAGGTGACGCTGGGTAAAAGCGACATGGGCCAACGATACCTGTTATTTGTCATGCACTTGGCCGTGCATCAGATTCATGTTGCCGGCTGTTCGTGGCGCCGACAATCGAGGCGTCAGACTACCATATCGACGCTGGAGCTCTTTTCACGCGCGAGACAAGGCTACTTCGTCCCGGTCGGCGCGGCGGCGGCCCAGAGCTTGATCTCGCCCGCAGAGTCCCAGATCGGTTGCCCGAGGGAAATCGTGGCCAGCACAGTGCCGTCGTGGTTGAAACCCAGGCCGAAAACCTGGTGGGACAGGACCGGCAATTCACCGCGTAGTTGCCCCGAAGCGACGTCATAAAGCCGGACGATGCGGTCGCCGCCCGTCACGACGAGAGTCTTGCCGTCCGGCGTCAAGGCCATCCGGTCTTGCTTGTTGCCGCCCAGGATGACCTTGATGTCGAGGGTGGTCTTGCCCCGGACCACCTTGAGCGTCAGTTCATCTCCAGGCGAACGGCTCTGCACGGCATTTTGCAAGGACGGGATGTCAACGATCTTGTCGCCGCCCGCCTCAAGGACCAGGTCCGCCACCATGAGCCCCGCCCTCCGTGCCGCGCCGTCCGGCAAAACCTCCTTGAGCTTGACGCCGCCGTCGGCGAGTTCGAGCATCACGCCCAGGAGGCCGCCCCCGCGGGTGTTCTTGTTGTCGGCGCCAAGAAAGCGCAGTCCGGTGGTCAGGTCGTGCATGGAGATAACGCCACGGCTAGCGGTTGCGGCCAGCTTGCCGTCGGGCGTCAGGGACATCTCGTCGATCGGGCTGTAGGAGATGGGCACGGTCTGCAAGATCGCGTGCTTTTCGAAGTCCCAGGTGCGCAGCCGGCCGGCTTTATCGCCGGTCACGAGACGCTTGCCATCGTTGCTCAGGGCCAGCGTGGTGAAGCCTATTTTGTCGTTGTCAAAGGGTTGCGACGATTTACCGCTTTCCACGTCCCAAAGTCGTAGCGTGCCATCGACGCTTGTGCTGACGATGAATTTGCCATCCGGGGAGACACCTAACACGGTCACCGGCCCGGTGTGGCCGCTGAGGACCTTCGGTGGATCTTGCTTGGCACCGCCCACGCGCCACACCAGGATCTGGCGATCTTCACCCCCCGAGACGATCATATTGCTGCCGGTGGGCCCGAAAGCGATAGCGGTGGTCTTGCCCTTGTGGCCCCGCAATGGCATGCCATCCGATTTGGCGGAGATGCTGGCGAACCAGGAGGGGCCAGCCTCCGCCTTGCCATCTTTTTTTTCGACATTAACCTGGCGTGCAAGGCGGTAGAGCAGAACACGGTCATCAGGCCCAACGACGGCCAAGCGAGTTGACGACTCATCAAAAGCCACCGTGACCGGGGCAGGGCCGCGAAAAATTGCAGTTCGATTGAAGTTCAACGTCAGGGCGGGAGTTGCGACACGAAGCGACCACACCTGGGCTTCCCGCGGAGTGACTGCGAGCAGGTTTCGGCCGCTCGGCAGCAGGAATATGCCCAGGGGCCTGTCGCCGCAGCGAAGGATCGTGCGCAGCTGGCCCGAGCCGGCATCCCAGATACGAATGGTGCCATCGGCGGCGCCCGTAGCCAGGGCCCCGTCGGCGGTGAACTGGTAGTGGCTGACGTGCCCCGTATGGCCGTAGAGCTTGTGGCGGATCTTACCGGCAAGCGCGTCGCAGAGAAAGACGTTGCTGGTGGAGTTGCCACACGCGAGCAGTTTGCCGTCGGGGCTGAAGGCCAGACCGCCGATCCAGCCGGCCTCGGGGCGGATGCCGTGAAGTTTCGCGCCGGTGGCCGCGTCCAGGAGGAATACGGCGGAGGCACGCGTTGTCCCCAGTGCCAGGGTCTTGCCGTCCGGCGAATAGGCGAGCGAAAAGATGCCGGAGTGGTGGATGTATCCGTCCTTCTTGAACTGGGGATGGGCATAAGTCGTGAGGATCTTGCCGGTGCCGCCGGCCAGGTCCCAGACCCAGACAACGAAAAGTCGCCAGACGCCGTCGGATTCGGGTTGCCCTTTCTTGGCCATCGCCTCATCAAAGATGTGGCCGCTGACGGCCAGGGTTTTGCCGTCGGGATGAAACGCCAGGGTTCCGACCATGCGAGGCGGGCCATCGGGGATTTGCCATTTGAGGGTCTTCTTGAGCGTGCCGGTCTTCACGTCCCAGAGCTTGACCAGCCCGTCGGCGCCCCCCGTGGCGAGTGAATTGTTGTCGGGGCTGAACACGAAACGCATATTGCCCCCATGGTCGGTGGGCAAAAGGAGGCCGGACTCGCCGCTGGTGAAATCCCACAGGCGGACCTTGTTGTCGGCGGTCTGCGTCGCCAGCACCTTGCCGTCGGGCGACAGGACGGCGTCACGGATGCCCCCGTCCTGCTGGGCGAAGCGCCGCACCAGGCGCTGGCCGAGCTGATACTGGTAACGCCACGGAAAATCACGCCGCTCCGGCGGACAGAGCAGCTTGTCCTGCAGGGCCTGCAGCGCCTTGACCGGATCGCTGTCAACCAGCCCGGCGGCACGCCAGATCTGTGAGGTGAAGCTGTTTTGCTCCGATTTTTCCAGGGCCAGGGAAACTTGGGCGCGGAGCTTGCGTTCGCCCTCGGCGGCCAGCTTTTCCGCGTCGGCACGCTTGTTCGCCTCCTGCGCCAACATTTCAGCTTTCTCCTTGCCCTGCCGATCGAGTTTGGCAATGCTCTCGGCCTGTTCCTTGCGCTGCCGTTCGAGATTGGCAATGCTCTCGGCTTGCTCCTTGGCCTCGCGATCCAGCACAGCGGCGCGGTCGGCTTCCTGCCATTTCCACGTCACCAGAGTAAACGCCGTGACGAATACGAGGATTAGGGCAGCGCTGAGCCCCGCCGCCGCGGGGTGCCGGCGCGACCATTTGCGCATCCGCTCCAGTGCGGAGGTGGGCCGGGCTTGGATCGGCTCATTCGTCTGGAAGCGGTGCAGATCCTCTGCCAATTCCAGGGAGTTGGCATAACGCCGGGCTGGATCCTTGTGCAGGCATTTGAGACAAATAGTCTCCAGATCGCGCGGCACCTGGGGCTGTAAGTCGCTGGGGGGCGCCGGCTCCAGAGAGATCACCTGCATGATCGTGTCGAGCGAAGTCACGCCCTTGAACGGCGGCCGGCCCGTCAGCGTTTCATAGAGGATCGCGCCGAGCGCGTAGGTGTCCGCCGCCGGGCCGACGGCGTTGACCTTGCCGCCGGCCTGTTCGGGGGCCATGTAGCTGGGCGTGCCAACGACGGTGCCTTCCTGCGTCTTGGAACTGCTGGCGTCGGTTTCCTTGGCCAGCCCGAAATCGGCTATTTTTGGCGTGCCGTCGGCGGTGAGGAGCACGTTGGCCGGCTTCAAATCGCGGTGAACGATGCCGCGCTGATGGGCGGCGTGAACGGCGCGGGCCAGCGTTTCCACGACGCGGGCAGCCTCGGCCGGCGCCATCGGCGTCCCGCGGAGCTTCTGCGCCAGACTGCCGCCATCGACATATTCGAGCGAGAAATAAGGCCGACCTTCACGCTGGCCGACTTCGTAAATCTGCACGATGTTGGGGTGCTGCAACCGCGCCACCGCTTCGGCTTCGCGCCGGAAACGCTCGATCTGATCGGTGCTCGCATAATCCGCCCCGACGATCATCTTGATGGCGACCAGTCGTTTCAGGTCCAGATGTCGGGCCTTGTAAACCACCCCCATGCCTCCCCGGCCCAGTTCTCCCAGGATTTCGTAGCCCGGAATACGCATCGCATCAGCAACCCGAGCGCCATTCTCCCGGATCGATGGCTCCGACGCCCACCCCACCGTGTCCACCCCGGCCGCCGGTACGCTGGGAGGCGGCGTCCTATCGTTGCTGGCATCATGGCCGTCGAAGGCCAGCTTCATCAGGCAGGCTGGGCATACTTCCCCTGGAGCATCGACGGGGACCGCCTTTCCACACATCGGGCACAATATGGCTTGCGACACGGCACGACCTCTTGAGGAAAAGACGAAGAATAGGAAACGTCTCCGCTTGCGGTTAACCAGTCAGGCACTCTGCCGTCCCAAAGGGCCAATGGGGCACTGCAAATCAACTCAGGGCGGCGCGGCAACGCCCCGGGAATCGTCTCTACAAGTACAAACAGAGAAATCCACGAAAAGTGACCGCGTCAACCGGAAAGCGCGGCGAAAAGGTCGCGGATTTCATCGTCGATCATGCTCCGCTCATCCACGGTGGCCGCGATCTGCTCGCGCAGCAGCAAGCCGTAACGCTGCCGCAAGCGCTGGGCCGCTTTCTTGACGGCATCTTCGGACATGCCCACGGAAGTGCCGATTTGGGCGTAGGAAAGTGCGTGCGACTCCCCCACCAGGACGGTGCGGAGATGTTCGAACAGATCGCCTTTATTCTGGGCGGAGAATTCCTGCCGCAATTGTCGCAGGACCTGATCCAGCAGGGTGAGGGCCCAGCGTCTCTCGAACAGCTTTTCCGCCGTCCATGAAGAGGTAGGTTCTTGCTGATAACGCTCGTGCGCACCGGAGAAATCAAGCGACAGGACCGGGTAGCCTCCGCCTCGTTTCCGCGCCTGAGCGTATTCCCGCTGATTGGCCAAAAAGTGCCGGCAGCAAGCCAGCAGGAACGTGCGGAACTTCCCTCGGCTTTTGTCCACTGCACCCAGGAAGTCTCGGTCGAGAAAGCGCGCGAAGAACTCCTGGGTCAATTCTTCACTGTCATGCGCCTGGTGACCTTGGCGCCGGATGAACACGTACAAGGGATACCAGTAGGTGGAGCAAAGACAAGCCATGGCCTGGCGCGCCTCCGGGGAATCCGCGGAGGCGCCTGCCAGGAGAACCAGGCTCCATTGCGTAGTGTCGAACCGCGCTCCCAGCGCCTGAGCCGATCCGGCGTCCGGAGGGTTTGCCATGACTGCTCTCTTTGACTCCCCGGCGCTCACGATTGCTGCTTGCGGCATGCAGGGGGGGGGCGACGAGGGATGGATGCGGCCATTGTCAGCACGGGAACGACGGATGTCAATAACCAAAGACTCGCGAATAGGATAGCAACGGATCGCTGCCGACACCGGCTGATACAATGAGCGGCATGGACGATTTTCGCAGCATGGCGCGGGATCCGAAGCATCGCCGCCGCTTTGAAAAGCTGCTGTATTTGGCCGTTCAGCGCGGCGATGCCGACCTAGTGGCGGAACGGCTCTCCTGGGGCATCGACCCCAACTGCACCTTCGCTAAAAGCCGCACGCCGCTGATCGCCAATGTGCGCGGTTCGTGCCCCAGCGCGCCGACGATTCGCGCCTTGCTGCAACACGGAGCCGACCCCAGTCTCATGGACAAATCCGGCCTGACCGCCCTGGACTACGCCCGCCGCAAGCTGGCCCGCCTGCAAGCCCGTCCCAGGCGCCGCCGTAAATCACCTTCGCTTGACGAAAACAACCAACTCCAATTGAGCCCCGCCGAACAGGGCGAGATGGACAAGATGCGCGCCGAGCTTCCCGGTGAAGACTACCGCGACTTCTTCCGCATCTGGTGGAAGGAACGCATGCGAGCTGCAAGATGGGTGTTCAATGACCCCGAGCAGGTGGAGAAAATCGTGAAGATGCTGGAGGCGGCGGGTGGCGAGCGGTGAGGCCGCCGAATTGGGGCAGGCTGTGCCTACAGAAGAATATCACCGTCAATTCGCTCGACTTGCTGATCGCCATGATCGTGTTCCACCCCGGCGAGGAAGTAGACAGGGCCGCGGCGAAAAAGAGGAAGGAATGACGCATGACAGCGCCCAAGAAACACGAGACAGCGTTCACGGACGCTCGCGGCCGCGCGTGGCAAGTCGAGTTTGACGATGATGCCATTCACCGCCTAGCAATTGCTGGCCTTGATATCTTCGCCGTGATGAAGGTGACGCTTGACGAAGCGGGATCCTTCACCTAATTTTCTTCATCTTGCGGCTTGCTTGACTGCTCGGCGTCCGGTAACTCGGAACAGTCGCCTCCGCCTCAATTGACCACGAAGGAGGTCTTCCATGCGCTTGGGTGTATTCGGGATTCTCTTTTTTCTCCTTTGCCTCTCTCTCGCTGGGGGCCAGGAACCGCCCAAGGTGATCAGGCCCGCGGACGCGGCCAAGAAGGTCAACGAGGAGGTGACGCTGCAAATGGAAGTGAAGTCAGCAGTGTTGCGCGCGAAAGATTGCTTCCTCAACTCGGAGAAGGACTTCAAGGACGCCGAGAACGTCACCATCTTCATCGACAAAGAAGCCCTTGCCAAGTTCAATGGGGCAAGGATTGAGGACCCCGCAGCCTACTTCAAGGGCAAGACGGTGCAGGTAAAAGGGACAGTCACGCTTTACCGCGACCGCCCAGAGATGAAGGCAACTGGCCCCGACGCGATCAAAGTTGTGGCGATGCAGGCCCAACCGCCGGGATCATCCTTCAAGGTGCTCAAGAAGTATGAGCTTGGAGGTGAGGGGAGCTGGGACTATCTCACCATTGATGCCGATGCCAGGCGACTGTACATCACGCGCGGCAGTCACGTCATGGTCATGGACGTTGACAACGGGAAAATCGTGGGCGATATCCCGAAGACAATGGGCGTCCATGGCGTCGTCTTAGCGCCGAAGCTGAAACGGGGATTCACCAGCAACGGCGGTGATTCGACCGTCACCATTTTTGATATGACGACGCTGAAGGAAACGGCCCGCGTCAAGGTCGGTGACAGTCCGGATGCCATTCTTTACGATCCGGCCACCGATCGGGTCTTCACGTTTAACGCGAAGAGCAAAGACGCCACGGCCATAGCCGGCGACACCGGCGCCGTCGTCGGCACCGTCAAGTTGGGGGGCCGACCCGAAGCCGGAGTATCCGACGAAAAGGGGATGGTTTACGTCAACGTTCAAGACAAACACGAGGTGGTGGCCTTTGATGCCAAAGAACTCGTGGTGAAAAGTCGTTGGTCGGTGGCGCCGGGCGAACTACCGACGGGCCTTGGAATCGATTTGGCCAAACGCCGCCTTTTTGTTTCGTGCCGGAACGACAAGATGGTGGTCCTCGGAGCCGACACCGGCAAGATTCTTGGCTCGTTGCCGATTGGCAAAGGAACCGACGCCTGCGTCTTCGATGCGAACGCCAACCTGGCCTTCAGTTCGAACAAAGACGGTACCCTCACGGTTGTCGAAGCACCGGCGACCGGCCCTTACCGCGTCTTGGCGAACGTGCTAACCCAGGTAGGAGCCAAGACGATGGCTCTCGACGCGAAGACGCAGAACATCTACCTGGCCACAGCCCAATTCGGAGAAGCAAAGGCAGGCCAAAAGGCAGCCCTGGTGCCGGGGACGTTCACTATTCTTGTGGTGGGCAAATAAGCGCGCCCTGAGAAGAGATCTCCTCCGCGGGATCGGAAGTCGCAGGCCGAACGGCAACCGCCGTCTGGTCATGTCGCGAACGTCCCAAGGGAAACCCTACCAGGACCGTAAGGTGCCATCGTCAATCATCAGACGCCGAAAAACCGTTTGGTGCTAGAGATTCGCGGTGAGAACGTCTTGCCGATAGTTTTTGCCTCGGCGGTAGCATATCACACCATTAAGGAGATCCACTTATGCTGGTCCTCACCCGGAAAGTCGGCCAGAAACTGGTCATTGATGGCTCCATCACCGTTCACGTCGTTGCGGTTGAAGGAAACAGGGGCCGGTTATCGATAACGGCTCCCCCCGGAGTCCCGGTCGATCGGGAGGAAGTGCATCTTGCCCGGCAGAAGTTCCCGGATATCAGCAAGAAATTGGCCAATGCGAAGTGAAAGCTCGCCTACAATTGAACGGGCCGGCCTCTCGACGGACGGACCCGTACTGGGGAGGGCGCCCGGCAGGCGAACTGCATAGCGGCAGCGGTGGGGATGGGATTGAGATGGATTAGGCCACCGGTGCCTTCAATTCCAGAACCTGAGCCATCGATGGAAATCCGCTCAACCGACGGACACGATGTCCTGGCGCCTGCGCGGAGCCAGGCTATTTATGGTTTGCATGGACAGGTTGATGGCGAACGTGCTGGCGTCGGCCATCGGCAACGAAACTGAAGCCGTAGCGAGGAGCGCTGGACGGCCTATCCCGCTTCCGGAAATGCGTCATGCCGGTGGGGGGCTGCCAGGGCGCGGTGCGTTGGGGTCCTGGATTCCCGTTTCTGGCGGCGGGGCCGGCGGGACGGCGTCTCCGGGTCGCTTGATGCCGGTTTGGGCGATGCCGATCTTCGCCGTACAGCGGCTCTGCCTGGTGCCACAAATACGACATATAACGACGATTGCCGAGAGAGGAGGAAATCCGTGAAACCTTCTGATAGTGAGTACCTGCCGTTATCACATCTCAACAGACGTGGTTGGACTCCTGCGCTGATCCGCCGTTTCTTGGGCAAGCCGGATCAAGAAAAGACTAACCCTCGATTTGCGTCTGCACCTCCGATGAAACTTTACGAGAAACAGCGGGTCGAGCAGGCCGAAGGGTCATCGGAGTTCAAAGGGGCTCAGGCAAGCCGTAAGGGCCGTCGGGAGGCAGCGCAAAAGGGCCTTGACACCAAACGGAAAAAGATTGATGCTTACGTGGAGCAACTCGAAATCGAGGTTCCTCAACTTGAAAGAGAGGAACTGATCCAACGTGCTTGCGACCACTACAATATTGGGCGTTTCGACGATAATCGCGCAAGCCCGGACTCCGACGTTGAGTTTCTTGAGCGGATTTGCGTCAATTACCTACGACACTGCCTGACGTCTTATGAGGACCACCTCGACGAAATCACTGGAAAGGTCGGCGCCCCGTACGCGTCTCTGGAGATTAAGGAGAAAGTCCTGGAAAAAATAGGGGAGGCATACGAATGGCTCGCTGACGAATGCAGCCGACAAGAAAGCAGAACGTGGGAGCAAGAAATGCAAAGGATATCCGGCGATCATTCGCGACGACAGCCGCGTGGCTAACAATCGCCTCGCCGCGCTCATCGGCGGCATCATCGCCGGCGAGACTCTCTTCCGAAGAGTACAAGGGCTGGCCGTCAGTGCGGCGACGGCACTCGCCCGACAAGCGGCATCCCGTAAAGCTAGTCCCACTGCCAAGGACCCGGCCAATGCTGCGGTGATCCGGAGCAATCCTGGCAAACGATGCAGATCAACATGAGGTTCGGTATCGTCACGATCAACGAAGCCCGCGACGCCCAGGGACTGCCGCCAGTGCCGTGGGGAGATAAGCCCTGCCTGCCGGACAATCAGGTGCAGCCAGGCTAGCGAGACCGAGAATTCGGCGCGACGAGAACAATCCGTTTTACACATCTTTGCTTTTAGGGTACGACCTTCCCTACAATTTCCGAGTGTCCCTTCATGCACCCCCAAGCGTCGGAGGAGTCATGTACACAGCCGAAATCAGCCGGAATAATCCATCAATGATCTTGTTCCTGTTGGACCAGTCCGGTTCGATGCAGGAAGTGTTCGATCCTGAGAACATTCAAGCCATGAAGGAGCCCGTCACGGTCGACGGCAAAACCTTCACCCACACGGCTTCCGGCCAGACCAAGGCCCAGGCGCTGGCTGATGCAATCAACAAGCTCCTCCAGAATCTGTGTATCAAATGCGCCAAGGAGGAGGGCGTCCGCGATTATTTCCATGTCGGCGTGATTGGCTACGGAACCCAGGTCGGCCCAGCATTCGCGGGCAGTTTGTCTGGCCGCGACTTGGTGCCAATCAGCGAGGTTGGAGGTAGCCCGGCGCGAATCGAACCGCGCACAAAGAAGGTTTCCGACGGCGCTGGCGGGCTGGTCGATCAGGATGTCAAATTTCCGATTTGGTTTGACGCAGTCGCCAACGGTGGAACGCCAATGTGCGCAGCCCTGCAGGAAGCTCATCGTATCGTTCAAGGTTGGCTCAGCAGCCACCCAAATTGTTTCCCGCCGGTCGTAATCAATATCACCGACGGCGAATCGACCGACGGCGATCCGTCAAGCGCCGGCGCAGCGCTGCGTGCACTCCCAAGTTCGGACGGAGCGGCGCTACTTTTCAATCTACATCTGTCCGCACAAAAAACGCGGGCAATCGAGTTCCCGAATTCGGAGGCTGGCCTTCCCGATCAATACGCAAAGCTCTTGTTCCAGCTTTCCAGCCCGCTAACTCCGTTCATGGTCACCGTGGCAAAACAGCAGGGGTTCAACGCTGCGGAAGGTGCACGCGGGTTCGCGTTCAATGCCAAGCTCGACGTTGCAATCCAGTTCCTCGATATCGGCACCCGCCCCTCAAACCTGCGTTGAGAGGTGCCGATGAAAGTTATTGCCGAACCGTTCTGGATTCAGAAGCGTGGAAGCCCGCCAAACGAGTACGAAGATGCGGCATGCCCACTAGAACGATCCGAGTACGAACAAGACGATGTTCGCCTCGCGGTTGCCGACGGTGCCACCGAATCCGTATTTGCAAGACGATGGGCCGAGCAGCTTGTCTTTGCTGTGTGCGATCGCGATTTGTCGGCGCGCAGCCTAGCCGCGGGGATTTCCAGCCTTCGCACCAACTGGCGTGAATGGCTTGCTGGACAAACTCTCCCTTGGTATGCGGAAGAGAAAGCACACCAAGGTGCGTTCGCCGCGCTTGTAGCTCTGGAACTTACTTGTGACGGCGCCAGCACGACACTAGAAGGGAATTGGCACGCGGCAGCAGTGGGTGACAGTTGTCTGTTCCACGTTCGCGAGGAAGAAGTCCTCGTTCGGTTCCCGATTGCCAGCCCGGAATCGTTTGACAATCGGCCGTTTTTGCTCGGAAGCCTTGGTGTGAATGAACCAAGCCTTAATGAAGAATACGCCAGTGGCACCTGGATTAGCGGTGATTTCTTCTACCTGATGACCGACGCGCTCGCCTGTTGGTTCCTGAAACATATTGATGCAGGCGGCAAGCCGTCCGACATTCAAGGCCATATTTCAATCACCGAGTCCTTCAGCGCCTGGATAGAATCGCTGCGCGACCAGGGGTTAATTCGAAATGACGATTGCACCATGGTTCGCGTCTCAATCCGATGAATTGAAAGTTCTCCTATATGGCATGGCCAACGCCCCAAGATTATCAAGAGGCGATGCAGAATCCATGCAACGCTCTTGGGAATCCTGAACTTCAAACCGGCCGAGTCGAAGAAGACCAACTCGGCTTGCCACGCCCTATTTCGGGCGGATTTGCGAGCGTTTACAAGGTTTTTTGTCCGTCCAGAACCTGGGCCGTCCGTTGTTTCTTGAAGGAATTCCTCGACCAGCAACAGCGATACGCAGCCATCAGCAACCAACTCGCGATTTCGAAGTTCCCGTTTGCTACGCATTTCGAGTTCTTTCAGCAAGGAATCCGCATTCGCGGCAACTGGTACCCAATCGTCAAAATGGAATGGGTTCAGGGGGAAAGCCTTACCCGTTTCGTTGAAAACAACATCCATTCTCCTCAAAAATTGCTCTCCGTTGGGCTTGATGTAGTGGAGATAGCCCGCGTGCTGAACCGCGCAGGCGTTGCACATGGCGACCTTCAGCACGGAAACATCCTAGTCTCGAACGGGAAGCCGAAGCTGATCGATTATGATGGGATGTATGTTCCCGCCCTTCGAGGGTGGCAGACTCACGAGGCCGGCCATCCAAATTACCAACTGCCACGCGATGATTCCGATTTTGGCCCCGGCCTGGACAACTTCTCCGTCTGGGTCATCTATCTGTCCCTTCGTGCGCTAAGCATCCGTCCCACGTTATGGTCACAATTCCAGGGAGGAGATGATTGTCTTATTTTTCGCCGAGCTGATTTTGAAGAACCAGCTCGCTCTGCGGTATTGCAAGAATTGAAGCGTTTTCCTGAGCCTGAGATAAAGCAACTCACAACAGCCTTCGAATCGTTGCTTTCATTGTCGCCACTCAAAGTCCCCATGATCGATCCGGGATTGCCAAAGGCTGCGCCGCCAAGCAAGCCGACCGCCGATTGGCTTTATGACCATCTTCCCCATCCGCCCCCACAACCGACAGGCGCAGCCTTTAACCTGGCGAACAAGCTGGCCCAGATAAACCAAATTCCTCGCCCATCGGACATATACACCATTTGGCATTCCCCAGGGGTAAGCCCGACGCCGTGGCCACTCCTTCCTCATCCTCCGGTATCGCCCGCCGTTCCCGGCATTTTGGTCTCGCCGCCAGCTTTTCCCACTTTCGAGCCGCCCCCTGCGCAATTTCATCCCGCTGTTGTGCCCATCGACTCACTTCAGTATTCCATCGGTGTCGCCGCGTTGATCTTCATTGCGTTGACTCCACTTTCCGCAGGGTTAGGCGTTGTCGTAGGCGCGTTAGGAGCAGGCAATCCACTCGCGGCTGCCTTTGTCGCTGGTGTTGGTTTTTTCGTCGGCGCCGTGCTGTTCACGACTTGGTGGACTGTCCTTGAAGTGAAACGCCGACAAGAGGAAAAGGAGCTCAACCACGAATACCAAGAGGAACGCCGCCTTCACAAAGCACTACAGCAAGAACACGTAGAACGTTGCAAAAAGCGACTAAAGGAGCAACAGGATCAAGCACGCAGGAAGTACGATGAACTCGTTGCAAAATGGAACGGCGAAATCCTGCCGTACAAGCAAGAAACGGCAAGGCGGCGAGAGGCTTTTCAGGGTGCCAAGTCACGTTTACAACGGGCAGAACTTCAGTGGAAAACAGTGTCTGACGCAGCTATTCAGCTTTTTGACCGAAAGAAGGCCGAGCTAGGTCGCCTCAAGGACGACTACGATGCGGTGGAGAACCAACGCGAAGCCGAGTTAAAACAAATGCTTGCGAAGGCCCGTGAAAACCAATTCCACGCACATCTCCGCCAACATCTAGTCGAACACGCGGTGATCGACAACATTGGCCCTGCACGCAGGAGGGCGTTGAAATCCGCAGGCGTACTCACGGCGATGGAAGTAAGCCGAGACCGGATCAAACAAATTCAAGGCTTCGGCGATGCCTTGGCGGACAACATTGTGAAATGGCGTCGCGACCAGGTTGAGACTTCATTCATCTTCAAAACGGCAAAAGCCATCGCGCCACACGAAATGCAAGCCTTTGAATCAAAGTACCAACACCTTCGCCAACTCATTCAACGACGGTTTGACGCAGTAGAGCAGGAGTTGACGAAAATATCTCTAGATGCCGCGACCCAGCTGAGTCAACTGACACAGCAAATAAAGGCGTGTATGAATCAGCTTGGTCAAGCCGAGACTGACCTAACAGTGATTCCGAGGAGCCTATGACGCTATGAAAGCACCTTCCCTCTATTCGCGGCAATGAAAGCTTGTGCGTATTGATGGTTGTAAAACTCAAACGTATGGATGCTTCCGTTCCAGCCATGGTAGACAACAGGGTCATCGCAAGAGGCACATTGTCGTTTCAGATGGCTCTTGGCACGTTTTTCCAAATCCTCTGCTTTTAACTCGGCTTCTTTGGCATATTTCGTCACCGCAAGAATCCCGTATACCAATAGCGGTATTCCGATCAGAACGATCGAAAGTAGTACGCCGAAAATGATGCACATTATCCCTGTCGTGTGATACGTACCTGCAGAGCGCTTCTTGGAATCAGCCTTATGGAACAGGTGAGCATGCTCCAGGCACTGACTACAAATCGGAAACGACCAGCTTTTAGACTGGCTTCTAACGACTCGCTTGCCTGTCACGCGTGTCGACGTTGCATTGAAACTCGAATCTACGATTCCGCAGCAGCAAACGCACATGGACGGAAAATGGAGTATTCGAGCAGAGACATGAACGCGTATTGCCACAGGCTCGGCAACCTCCGAGATCGACGCACATCTTGTCCTTCTGCGATTGCCACCAGGTGGCCCGCCACTTAGTCGAAGCAACGCTTGACCGTAAAAATATCCGCCAACTCGGCTTCAAGAACATCGGCTTCCTGGCGCGTCAGGACTGTTCGTTCGTACCAAACATAATTGACATTGAAACGACATCGTGAAAAATGCCTTCCGTTGACGATGCCGGCAGACTGCTCGCTAACGGTGTACGGTATCTCATACTTGACAAGCAATCGTTCAAGCTTCTTAATCCCATCGTTACCCCGATAGAAATGAGAACCGAGGGGCCTTAGCTTCACTAGCAATGTGATTCGATTCTTCTCCGTGGGAGCTATTTCGGTTACCTCGAGGCGTGGTTCCTTTCTCATAATCTGCGGTTGCTTCTTTGTCACTTCAGTCGACGCATCGATGGGGTTCAAGTACTTCTCGCCTTGCGATCGCTCCTGATCCCAGACTGCCGTGCGAATCGTCCTGATGCTCTTCAAATCGTCCAAAGAAACCGTGAAGCTTCGGTCCACAAGTATCCGCGAGCTGAAGTGACTTCCAGCCAGGAAATACGGAGACACAATGATCTGCGGAACCGCAACGACCTCGCCATTCTTGTGATAGACGGTGCGACCTACGCAATTATAGCCAGGAACATTCGGGCCCATCAACAGGCCCTGTTGTTTTACAATTTCCTTGTTGGCGCCCACGAAACTCACCGTGATTTCAAGTCGTTTTGCCGCCAATTTCGAGACCGGCACATGATACCAAGCCCATGTTGTCTGTGCCTCCCCAGCCTCAAGAGTGTCCACGACAACGACCATGTAATTATCGGGATCGAACGATTTGGCCCACCATGGTTCTGGACCACTGGGCAACGTGATCCGCATGATACCTGGCGATCGCTTGAGCGTGGCTACAGATGGCATTTCGTCGTCTAGCAAGAAATTCTTGTAGAAAAAGGGCGCCGTGGAACTTGGAGTCATCTTCGTTGCCGTCGTAAATTTGCCTTTTCGGTAAGCGAGTAGATTCAAAGTCGGCAACGTCCAGCGGAGAAAATCCTTATACTTCGCCCGGTCAACTGAAATTGTTAGCTCGTAACCCAGTGTTACGTCTGCTTCGTATTTTTTGAGAAGACTTGGCTCACTGGTAACAGTGACATTGAGTACGTTTGCGGGATAGTCCTTCAGCAAACGTTGTATGACCACGCTGCCTTCTTTGGCTTCTCGCATTTGCGTTGTGACTTGTGCGAAGAGCTTTCGGCCATCAAAGACGTGAGTAGTTACACCGTTCTTCTTGAGACTGCTAGCAAGGTCTCGTTGCTTGACTCTTGCGAGGATTGGCTGAAAAATCAAGCCCCCGTCAATATATGGTTTCCGTTCTGTGTACTCGCTGACAAATCCTTTGCTATAGGTCAAGACGCTATCAGAAATAAGCTTGTCGTCTTTTACCAGCGTTTCAGCGTCTACGAGTTCTCCGACGACTTGGCTCACCGCCCGTCGAAGCGCGTCTTTAAGTGCTTCATCCGGGGTGGCGCCAATGCCCGTCACGTCCACAAGAACGCCATCAGGTGAGGAGCCTTTTGGCGAGTTTCCTTGCTTCGCCTTGGGCTGTTGGGCAAACAGACCTGGGGGTGACGCGAGAAAAAACGCGATGCACGTGGTAGCCAGTAAGCAACGGGTGCCGCGAAAGCAACGGTCCATGTTACATCCCCACTATGTCATCACTACCAAGACGAACATTCAGCCACATCGGGTTTCCCGAGCCTGTCATGACGACAAGACAGGCCGAGCCTCTTTCGGTTGGAATGCCGGAAACGTGATACGATTACTTTTCTGGATCGATCTTGCCAGACGGACCTTTCTTGACATTGTCGGCGGGCTTCTTGATGTTCGGGTTCTTCTCGTCTAGAAAGCCAGAGCCGTCCGTCCCGCCGACGGTGCTGTTGAATGATCGAATTATCTTGGCGTCGCGCATTTCTTTCGCTGCTTCTGCTGCAGCCTTGGTCAAACTTGGAACATAGACACTCATGGCATAACTCCATGCATGGTCTTCATCGAACCAAGTTCGGGTCACAACGCCGGGTGGCAATTTTCCCGACCGCGCACTTTCGTACAAATCCTCTGTCCGCATCTGGGAAATAAGGCTCTGGCGAGCCTTCTCTAGCTTCTTAACACCTGCAGGCGAGGTTTTTGCCAGAGGGTCGTCCTTTGAAAGTTCCTGGAACTCTTGCACTTCATCCTTGAGCGAGTCAACAACGCCGCCCCTCCAACTCGTCAAGTCGCCGATGAGCAAACCGCAGAGTGCATCCTTGGAATGGACGGCAGCGATCTTCTGTGCGGCCAGGTTGAGTTTCGCCTGAACGGCACTATTGTTGCTTGTTCGAACTACCGAGCTACCGAATCCCACATAGGCTGTTTCATTCGTTGCTTTGACAGTAATAATGCGGCCGCCCACGGGTGGCACAAGCCCTGTTCGAACTTCCTGAATTACTTGCTCAAGGCCCTCGCTGAGCGTATTCACTGACACCATGACGGACGCAGTTCGGTCAAGCTTGCCACGAGTCTTAGGGGTCGTGACAATGCTCACAGTTACTGTGTTCTGTTTCGTGTCGTCATTTACTTCATAAATGACGAAACCCCGCAGCATCATTTCCACTGCTTGATTGAGTGATTCAACTGAATCGGAACTAATGTTGGTCATTTCATCCTTCGGCAAGTTGATGTTCGTCAACGATTGCCGGATCGTTTCTTTGCCCTCGTTGGATAGTCCACTGAGTATCTCGGCCAGATGCCTCTTCGCATCAGCGAAAGCGATCACGTACGCTTTTCGTTTTGCAATCCGCGAAAGGACCGGGTTCTCGACCAGCCGGTAAGTGGCCGCCCCGGTTGCGACGTAGCCAAGCCCGCTCGGAAACTTCACCATCGTGGCGCCGACGGAGGGGCCGCTCGGTCCCTGAAGATCTTTCTTGTTTTGTTCAATGGCGGCATTGACCGCATCTTGAGCCGTGGCGGCGGTCACGCTTTTCTTCTCGACCTTGACGGCTTGCGGTTGTTGTACCGTTCTAGTACCGCCTTGCAAAATCGAGATAATCTCATCTGCTTTCGGCGGGCTGTTTTGTGCGACTCCGGTCGCTGGAACCGCTAGCACAAACAAGAATGATGCGAACGCAGCGGTAGTTTTCACGGTAGTATCCCCTAAGAGAGTTACGAATCCATAACACCCATACACGGGCCCGCCACAAGAATGTCAGCGGGATTATCGCTTTTTTTCATTGACCGTCGATTTCAATCGATCGGACGATCTTTCATACGCGCGGAGGGCCAATGCTTCGCCTTGCTTCCCGAGCGTCAACGCAAGGTCGCCGCAACGTTCCAGCCAGTCGGCAGACGCCAACAAGGCATTTTGATCGAACGCGTCTCGAAGGACTGCAAGAGCGTCGTCAGATCGTTTCACTTCATGAAGGCAGCGTGTGGCATCCAAAGACAATTCCGCCGAGGCCAAGTTCCTAGAATGTAAATGGTCCCAAATGGCAACGCCGTCCTTCCATTGCTTTTCCTTCATTCGTTCCCGCATCCGTTCGTGCATCACATTGCGATAATCGCGGCGAACAACATCCATTTGCTCCCTTCCTTGAAGGAAGGCAAGCAGATCAGTCTCATTGCAAAGGATGTACGCAACGGCTAAATCACCGTGAACCTCGGATTTGTGACGGACTCCCTTGACCCGTCCGACAACGTGAAGTTCTGCCGAGCTACGAATTAGCGCTTTTCGCAATGCAATCGTGTCCGTCAAATTACTCTTGCCATAAGCATCGAGCACTGCCTTAAATACCAAGACCTCATGGACCGAGAGCATGTGCGTGGCATTAAGTACAGCCGGAGTGGCCGCTTTGCGCTGTTGTCCGGATGGAAGGGGCCGAACGACGAGCCCAAAGAAGAATGTGCCTTCTGATCCTGCCCATTGCTTCTGTTTCGGTGAATCGGTGATTATCCTGGTCAGTGACTTTCGCACTTGTTCAGGTAACTCTGCCTCTCGAACGACCGAAATGATTCGCATTATTTCTGCTTGCCGGTCGTCTGCTACGTCATCAGTGCAGCTGGCACTTATCGGGAATTTGGCAAAAGCTGCTATCGCCAAGAATGGGATTAAGAAGAATACGTAGCCGGTGAGGCGACCCTGGCTGATACTATGGATGCCCAACGCACAGCAAGCCGTAGTCTCCTCGGTGCACGAAGCGAGGAAATTGCCATTAGCACCACGCTCATCGGCAGTAGCTTTTCGCCTCATTTGTCAGCCTCGCAGAACCGGGGACAAGCCTTAAATGTCTCAAGGCATTCGAACGAAGCTAATCGTTGATGGCAGGCCTCCCGATATGTGCCAAAATAATGGGAGGTGTGATTCAGATACTCGGTACAGTGTATGCGTGTTCTTTCGTGCAGTCAAGAAAAATCTGACGTAAGTCCATGATCCGTGATCGGATCGTGAGATGCGATCCCACTGGCAGCTTCTCTCTCCTGTCGCGTGGGCTGGCGTGTTCGCAAGTCCTGAGCGACAAGCAATCGGCGCGGGTTCGCACACTTCTCGCGGCAACAGCCGGTAAGTAATGCCCCCCGACGACTGCCTCGGCGACCTCTTCGCCCACGGCAACGGAACTTACCCCTGCGCCCTAAATAATCGCCATTTTTGCGTCAAAAAAGATGCCGGGACTCGGTTAAGTCCTGGCAAACGGCGTTAACTGCTCCGCAGACCCTGCTGATGGCCGAATGACGGCTGCCGGCGGGGTCTGCGGCTTTTTACGTCGGGTCATTGTGCGCTCTCGGAGGCGCATGCTGACCGGACTGTTTTCATGCCCGCGCACGGTGCGCAGGGCGGTTGAGCGAACACTCGACCGCCCCGCGCTGGGGCGGTCCCTATGGAGGATCATCCCATGAACGCTTCGATCGGCACGATTCCCGCGAACAGCGAATCCCTGCACGACACCTTCCTGGCCTTGCTTCCGACCATCGAAACACATGCCGCGATCCGCTTCCGCGACATCCGCTGCGCTAGCAAGAGGGCCGACAAAGTTGCCGAAACCGTGGCGTTGGCCTGGA
>Ga0207051_1017_pt1 | contig 32388 bp, 28 predicted proteins | sample Alteio_BWMinCont_61_FD_153292 | JGI IMG/M metagenome (GOLD analysis project Ga0207051, IMG submission 153292) | Enriched cells from forest soil in Barre Woods Harvard Forest LTER site, Petersham, Massachusetts, United States -... | ecosystem: Environmental > Terrestrial > Soil > Temperate forest >...
CCTTGACTTTTTTCTTGGCCTTAATGCGGACGATCTTGGTTTTAGGCAAACCAATGACACCGGTCTCTTCTTTCCAAAGGCCTTTTTTCATCAGCTCTTTGATACGCTCAATGCGTGTCTGCACGGTCCTTTGGGTGCTACCGGCACTGTCCATTTTAAAAGATGAATGTAATGACATCAAAATCTCCTTATTTGAATATTCCGGAACTGGCCCGGTAACTTTCTTAAAGACCCGGAGGCATTTTCTTTATTGGTAAAATTACCTACACAGACCAGCCAGTATTTACCGTTTTTGATTAAAAAAGCTTGAAAACCCTTCTGCCTAAGGAGCAAAGCGTCCTGCCTGGCATATTCTTCATTCCCATAGGTGGCTGCCTGGAGCGTAAAACGGGCCCCTGTGCCAATGGATGCAGCGATCGGATGCGTTAGCAGCATCCTGTGAATGTTCAGCGACAAATAACCATGGTTAGACATCAATCTTTGCTGGGGCTGCACCTGTCCAACTGGGACCGGGGCAACAGCCGCAACCGCCATGGTGCGGGCCCCCACATTCCAGGCCGCGGAAACCCGTTCATCTAAGGCCTGGGCTGCTACATGCTTGCCGCGCTCCACTCCCAATGAAAATGAAAAAAGCGCAACCATTATACCCAAAATCGTAAAAATGACAAGGCTTTCTACGGAGAGGGTCAATTTGGCCAAAAGGAATTTAGGTTTATTGATGTCCTCCAAGGTGGCTGAATTGGCGGGAAAAAGTTCGAACTGAGGTTGCTTATAATTAATATTCACTGTTATAAATTCGAAAAGATAATGATTAAATATAATTCCAGAAATCAGTAACTAGCAATTAGTGTTTTGGCGGAAAAAATTCATCCCGAATGATGACATCCATACAAGACCGTATAACTAATTGCAAGTCATTATAGTGCTAGGTCTTAAGCAAAGACAAGAGTTTTCTGAATTTTTTTTGGGAGGCCAAATTGACAAAAGCGTTGACGATTTTAGGGTCAAACTGTGAGCCGCTGTATTTTACCAGTTCATCCAGCGCCGCATCCACCGTCAGCGACGAGCGATAAGGCCTGCCCTGCACCATCGCCTCAACGGCATCGACGCCTGCAATGATACGGGCCCCTAAGGGGATCTGTTCCTTTTTCAGCCCCGACGGGTATCCGCTCCCGTCGTATTTTTCATGATGATGCAAAATGACCGGGAGCGCGGGCTTGAGATATTCAACGGGGGAAATCAGGGCAACACTCTCTGCGGTATGCCGGCGGATGAGTTTAAATTCCTGGGGTGATAATTTACCGCGCTTGAATAAAACGTTGTAAGGCACGTCGATGATCCCGATATCGTGCAGCAGGCTGGCGTATTCCAGCTGTTTAAGACCGTCGCTGTTGACCTTCAAATAAGTCCCGAGTATATTGACAATTTCCATATAAACCGGCGGGTGGGTCAGCTTCGAAAGGGTATGTTTCTTGAGCAAATTACCGATGGAGGCAATAGAACCTAATATGATCTTTTCGTGTTCCTGATTTAGCTGTAAATTCTTCATGGCCGTGACCGCCTGCTCGGCAAAGACCGAAAGCATTTCGTAATCAAAATCATTAAAAGGCCCTTCTGAAGGCCCCCTGCGTACAAAAATAGCGCCCAGATAATCATCAGCGACTAAAGGCAGGCCGATGCAATCCTCTTTTAAAACAGAAGCCCCCCGGGTCACCGCCAAAACCTCTTCGCTGACATCCTTCAGGTCCTGCGGTTTGTCCCGCCAAATATTGATCTGATTATCAAAACTGGCACAGATGACCACGTTCTTTTTGACCGGATGCACCAGATAAACGCTCGCCGAAGAAGCCCGGATAAACTGGCACAACAAACGGGTCAAACGCAGGGTCAATTCTTTGACGGTATAGGTGGAATTGACCAGGCGGTAAACCATATGCACCGCCGAGAGCACCAACTGGTAACGCTTATTGGAAGAAACAGTATTATGAAGCATGGCCATTATACTTTCTGGTACGGGTCAAAAAGCCGTTTATGTTCATCAAGAGCAAAACGGTCCGTCATGGAAGCAATGTAATTACAGATAATAGCATATTTTTGTGCTGTTGAAAATTTTTTACCCCGAGCGTAAACGCCATAGGGAAGTTGTTTGGGGTCCTTTAAATAAACATCAAACAGGTCACGGATAATGCGGCGGGCTTTGGCGGTCATGCGTTCCACCCGCCAGTGATGATAAAGCTTTTCATTGAGCAGCTGCTGAAGATATTCGCGCTCCCGGTGCATGGCACGGCTAAAACCCACCACATATTCTTTATGCACCTTGACTTCTTGCGCTGATTGTAATTTAAGGGCCGCGAGACGCTCGCTGGTTGCATTCAAAAGGTCTTTGGCCTGCATATCAATCAATTCTTTGACCACCTGATACCGGAACATATCACGGTTTTGCGTGTCTTTTTGTCCGCCGATCTTTCCAACCGCCTTCTGCCAGAGAGTACTGTCCATCAGATCTTCTTCGCGAATACATCCTGAAGTCAGGCCGTCATCCACATCATGGTTGAGATATGCCAGGGAATCCGCGACGTCGACAATCTGGGCTTCCAGGGTAGGGCCTTCATCACGGTATTGCCTGGGGATGTCCGCTCCCGGCATGTCAAAAACTGTCTGGTGTTTGAGAATACCCACCAGCACTTCACGGGTCAAATTAAGCCCGTCAAAATGAGGGTATTTCTTTTCTAATTTAGCGACAATCTCATAACTGCGGAAATTATGGTTAAATTGGATCTTGACCTCACGGACAATGCTGTTAAGCGCTTCTTCTCCGGCGTGGCCAAAAGGCGGGTGGCCCAGATCATGTGCCAGGGCAATGGCCTCGATCAGATCTTCGTTTAAACACAAATTACGGCCCAGTGTGCGGGCGAGCTGTGCCACCTCAATGGTATGCGTCAGGCGTGTGCGATAATAATCTCCCTCAAAAATGATGAACACCTGGGTTTTATATTCGAGCTTACGGAAGGCTTCGCAGTGAACGATGCGGTCACGGTCGCGCTGGTAGCACGTGCGCCATTCGTGCTGGGGCTCATCGTGTTGACGGGCCCCGGCATCTTGGGATTTCATGGCATATAGAGCGAGGCCCTTATTTTCGAGTTCCTCGATATCTTTGCGTGTACGCATCGTTTAGTTTCTTATAAATGACTGATAAAGATTGAGAAATCACCTTGGTGCTGGCCGTCACCGGCATAAAATTATGGTCCCCCCTCCAACGGGGCACGAGGTGGACATGCACATGTCCGGGAATACCCGCACCGGCAATACGGCCTATATTGATCCCCACATTAAAACCCTTGGGCCCCAGCGCTGTTTGCAAAAGGTCCTTGGTCTCCCTTAAAAGTTCCATCAACTGCGCATACTCTTTTTGAGGTAAACGGCTGATATCACCGACGTGGCGGTTAGGCACGACCAGACAGTGCCCGTTGCTGTACGGGTAAAGGTTCAGGATCGCGTAAGCATAAGGTTTACGGATAAAAATCAAATGCCGCTTGTCTTTTTTATCGGCCAGGACGCGGCAAAAAACACAGGACTTTTGCTTGGTCATTATTTTGGTTATATAGGACTCACGCCACGGCGCCCATAATCTTTGCATAAACAAGTTAAACTCCATATTCATAGGGACTTGGGATTAGGGACTAGGGGGCTGGTTGTGTTGTTTAATAAAGCATTTTCTCTGATCATCCCTAATCCCAAACCCCTAACCCCTATCCCCTATTTTGACTATTTCCGCTTTTATTTTTCCCGCCTCAACGCGGATAAGCCCATAAGAAAAAAATTTGGCTTTTGCAACGTCATTGGGGCTGCCGGGATTAAAATATAAAGTACTGCCCTTTTGCTCGCTTATCGCCTGGTGCGAATGACCGAAAACCACCACATCCATTTTATCATCTTTAAAGAGGGCCTGCGCATTTTTTAATGCGTCCCTCGTGTCACCGAGATGGCCGTGCGTCACACCGATTTTCAAATTGTCCCAAACAATAATTTCTTTTACAGGCAGTTCTTTTTTGAGCGCCATTTCATCCATATTGCCCTGCACGGCTTTAGTAGGGGCCAATTTTTTAAGCAATTTCAATGTTTGGAAATCACAAAGGTCACCCGCGTGGATGATCAAATCCACTTTCTTAAAACGTTCAATAAGGGGGGCGGGAATTTTGAGGGAATGGGTATCTGAAAGTACGCCGATCGTCATCTTACAATTATAGGCTCGTCAAATAAATGCATCAAGCTATTAAGTTGGTCTTCATCCCAGATCCACAGCTTCTCCTGAAGGGCGCGTACCTTGGCGTTCTCATCCAAACCGTTCAGAGAGACGATGACACTTCGGGCCGGCCTGGGATCCAGTTTTTTAATCTCTTCCAGGATACCATTAAGGTCATTATCATGGACAGGGTCTTTCTTGAGGACCACGAGCCATGTCCCCTCCTGGCTTTCTGCAGAGATGGCATCAAAATAATTCCCGGTCCCTATGCGTAATTTCAGGACCTTAATTCCTTTGAAAGCAGTTAATTTGTAGCGGCGGCCGCAGAGCACAAAGGACTCATTATCAAATTTATGCATCAAGTCCACGATACGCACGGACAAATCTTTGCGGGCCACCATGCCAAAATCATTTAACGCGCGGTTGATCTCTTCCTTAAACTGTTTGCGGGAGCGCCCCACCTCAAGGTCAATGGAACGAAGCCTTCGCTCGTGGACATACTTGATCCAGTAACTGAACAATTTGTCCTTGATATGATAATAATTCCCGTTTCGCTCAATGATATTAGCGTCTAGCAAAGCATTGACGCGGGAGTTGACCTGGGAGGATTTTAATTGCAAACTTGCCTGTAAATCACTGATCTTGTGTTTACCTTGCGCGAGCGCCCCCAGCAGGGCGACGGTCAATCCGGCATTTTTTCCAACGGTCAAGGAATTAACCAGCAACTCAAAATGACGGCTGATGACGCCCCAGGGGTTAAAAATCACATTTTCAACGGCCTGGGTGACGATGGGGGCATAGATTTCATGCTGGGCATATACACCGCTTAAACAAATTAATTCCTGGCACAACAAATTAATATACAAAGGATGCCCGCCGGTAAAATCCGCCATGAAATTCTTTAAATACAGCCCGATCTTAACACCCTCGAGGTTATGGTCGATCAGTCCCTGGGCCTCACTGAAATTAAAAGAACCCAAAGCAATGGTCTCAAAGTTACCGAATAACAAAGATAATTTCTCGGACAGGATGGTTTGGGTCTGTTGAGGGTTTGAACTGGCCACAATATACAAACAATTTTTCTGGGTCATGATGCGTTTACCCAGTTCAACGTAGACATCTGGGATGTTAAAATTTTCCAGATGCCCGAACTCATCAAAAATCAGGACCACGGATTTACCGGTTTCCTGTGTCAAGGTCTCAGGCAAGGATAAAATCATGTGATACGCTTCCAATATTTTACCCTGGGCAGTCAAGTCCGTAATCGATTGCACCATGGACACCGTCCGGGGAAGACGGTCTCGGGCCATGACACATAATAATTTTAAATCTTCCTGCAAGGGCGAGAGATTTTCTTTTTTAAGATAATTATAAAGCAGGCTTTTGGTAAATTGGACGGCAAAATAATCGAAATCACGGCCCTCTAAATCCAGATAAATAAAATACACATCCTGCTCTTCCATCTGGGACACCAGCCTGTGTAAAAGGGCTGTTTTGCCGATATAACGGTCACCCAAAAGGGCCACGTTTTGACGATAGCCTTCCTTGAGTCCCATCACGCGTTTTTTTAAAACTTCCAAAACGCCCCGACGGCCGTAAAAATTATGGTCAAAATCAATTAGATTCATGGTAAATAATACAAAGGATTTGTCGCCTGACTGCCATGGCGGATTTCAAAATGCTCGACCACCCTGTTGTCCATTGGCCCGACTTGGGCAATAGCGTCACCCTTGAAAACATGATCTCCCAATTTTACTAAAAGCTTAGAATTACGCGCGTAAACTGAAATAAATCCGTCATTGTGGTCTATCATCACAGTCTGCCCGTAGCCGCTCAAATAATCAGCCAAAACCACGTCACCTTCCCTGGTGGCCAGGACAGTATCTCCGGCCTGTTGGGCCTGAATATCTATACCACGGCTAACGGTACTGGCACTTACCGGATCATCAAAATAAACCACCACCTTGCCTTTAAGAGGCCAAATGAATTCATTTTTATTTTTATCCACGGCGTGCTCCGAAATATCTTTGACCTCTTGGGCACCAGGGATAAAAAGCAACTGGCCGACTTCAAGAGCAGTTCCATTAGGGATTTTATTGCTGTCAATAATATCCTTGATACTCACTCCATAGACTTGAGCAATTTGCCAAAGCGTCTGCCCGCGAAGCACCTTGTGATAGACCCCTGTTTTTTTTGCAATAAGGGCCGCCGTCTCTTTAGATGGTGTAGGCATAGGCTTGTACTCTTCGGTTGCGCAACCGGCCAAAAATCCCAAAAACAATATAAAGAACAAAATTTTCATATCATATGGAGCGGGGGACGGGAATCGAACCCGCGTAGTCAGCTTGGGAAGCTGAAATTCTACCACTGAATTACCCCCGCTTTTTCCCAAACTTGCTCTAACTGTGCGGGTCCTGGCTTAACTCCGAGCCACCCGCCGCAATTTTAACTTTAGTTCATTAACCGCTTTGGCCGCATCTTTCGCCAATAAAATGTCCCTACACACAGCTACTCTTGTCACTCCCAGCGGAATTAATTGCCCGATATTGCCCCGGTTGATCCCGCCAATGTGAAAAACGGGAATTTTCACTCGTCTGATCACCTTTTGTAAAAGATCCAAGTCCATCTTTTCACGCCCGGGTTTAGTTTGGGTCTGAAAAACCGAACCAAATCCAATGTAATCAGCGCCTTGGGCTTGGGCTTTGAGCGCATGTTCCAAATTTTGGCAAGAAACACCAATGATTTTATCTTGGCCCATCATTTTCCGGGCTTGCTGGCAATCAAGGTCTTCCTGGCCCAGATGTAAACCCTCTGCTCCGGAAAAAAAAGCCAGGTCAGCGCGGTCATTGACAATGAACGGCAATTTATGCTTGGTTATTTTTAAAACTATTCGGCAAAAATCTAAAATCTCTTTGGTGCTGCCTTTTTTGTCTCGCAATTGTACTATATCAATGCCGCCACGTACAGAATCTTTTAAAACTTGTAAAAGGGGCCCATAATCCAGCACCTGGGTATCCAAAATTAAATACAATTTAGCCGCGGCCAATAACTTTTTGTTCGAGCGCATACACCTTATACCGCAATACTTTAAGCTTGGATGATATCCCAGCGTCGATCAGTTTAGTAACTTCTTCCAGTACCCGCAGGGACTCTTTGACCCGCTGGCTATTAGCCAAAAATACCGCGTTGATATTTTTTCTTTTAGATTCACTGACAGAGGTGGCACGCCCTACATCGCCCTGGATATGGCGCGCCTCAAGAACTTTTTGAATTCCTAAGCCTGTCACAATGCCGGTCAGTTCATGACGAAGATATTTGAAAGCACGGGTGAAAGTCCTTTGATTCCAAATATATCGACACAAATCTTCACAAACCCGTAGTCCTTCTTTAGACCGGTTAAAATTAGCATCCAAAATCCGGTAAAGCTGTTTGGATGCCGTGTCATTGCGAGGAGTCCTGCCTTGGGCAGGACGACGAAGCAATCTTTTTTTATGATGACTTTTCAATTTTTCGTATTTTTTCTATTATATTAGTAGTGGAAAACCCTTGAATATACTTAACAAACTCTTTCCTTTTGACCAAATCTTCACCAACAACAGATTTACCCTTCCAGTCAGCACCCTTGATCAAAATATCCGGCTTTATGGCAGCAATAGTTTTATACGGGGTATCTTCATTAAAAATAACAACAAAATCCACACTCTCTAAAGCTGCAAGAACCGCGGCGCGGGATGTTTGTGGAACAATGGGACGATTGGATCCTTTGATATTACGAGTGGATACGTCGCTGTTTAAGCCGACAATTAAAATGCGTTCGCCCTTGCCGGCTTCTTCCAAATACTTCACATGGCCGATATGCATCAGGTCAAAACAGCCATTGGTAAAAGCGATGGTCTTTCCCTGGCGGCGCAAGACAGGCAGTTTTTTTAGCAAGGCGGGAAGCTTAAGGATTTTATTTTTGATAGGCATAATGAAGCCTGAATTTTAGCACAGGAACAGCAGAAATGGAAGGACTATAGCGAAGCAGCCCCTAAAAACTTCCGCAAATCTCCCAGCGGCTCAATATTGATAATCTCCGGCACAAAGCCACGGGCGTTTTGCAATTGCGCAAGCTGTTCGGGGTCAATATGGAATTTAATCCCTTGGCCATAGTTTTGGACTGACAAAGCTTTGTCGGATGTTAAATCAATACCACCATTTACGGCCATAGCTTTATTTTTAACCTCAACGGCCATGGATGGACTAGAGTCCCTTTCTGATCTGCTTTGTAATTGATCTTTTACATATTCTAAAAAAGAGGGATTTGTGTTTTCAAAAAATTTACGACCCAATAATTGCGAAGAATTTCCAGGTAAAATCCTTTTCCAGGAAAGATATTCTTCAAAAGCATCTTTAAAAAATTGATAAGCTTTTTCCTGACCCTCAGCCTCCTCAACCCCATAAATGAGATTGTCTGAATTACTAATGAGTTTTTGAGGATCTGCGGTAATATAAGTAACAATCATTCTATATGGCGTGCCGTACAAAGTTTCTCCCAAATCTACAAATTTTGCCATTTCTTTACCATAAAAATTATGCGAAATAATAATATCTTTCTTACCTGGATTTTGATCCAAAAAAATCATCCCCCTTTTATCACCTTCTCTCACAGATCCAAACCATGCCCTTGCTAATGATCGTGCCATTAATAATTCCACTTGGTCAATAGCTTCTCTCTGCTTTATTCCTTTTTCCACTAAATGCAAATAATAGTCATGTATTGCATCTCCGGAAATCCATTCTTCCAGGAATAGTTGATGTCCGTCTTTACTTTGAACAATTAATCCTGACTTTTTGGGGACAACAGGTCCGCTGGCTAAATGATCTTTACCCATAGGATTTAACACTTCAAAAGTATGTTTCGTTGAATTATAAATAGTGACTGATGCCTCTATACGTTTTTTAACGGATTCCGGTGGCCTTCCTTCTCTGGTCATTTTTAAAGCGGCAGGCATAAGATCATCCGGAGTTACTTTTAAAGCCATAAGAATATCTTTCCCATCACCAATGAATTCTATTTTCAGACTTTTAACAGTATGTGCTGATTGATTATGATACCAGCCCCCTAATAATCCTTTTTCAAAAAGAGCAGATAAAATCTCTTCCTTCATTGTCTCATTAACCTCGCTTTCTAAAATACCCAAATTCCATTCTATATTCATATCTTTGTCTCTAATAAACATCGCCGCATCATTGCCATTTATGGCCAATTGGCCTCTGCCCCTGGATTTCCCAGCTATCATCGCCATACTTCCGGCTTCAGGGTGGCTGGCAGTTGAACCATTACGGGGCAGTTCTATAAAAAATGTAGTCCCTTCACCTGTTTTGAATCCCTTCCCTACTGGCCCTTCATGGCGTGTAGTCTTAAAGGTAATAGTTCCGCCGTGGTCTTTAACCATCTTTTGAACAAACCACATACCTAAGCCTATGCCATCAGGTTTTGTGGTCGAAAACTCTGGTTCAAAAATTTTATCCTGAACTGGCTCTTTGATGCCCGGACCATTGTCCGAAATTTCAATTAAAATTTTATTACTTCCCACTTCTTTTGTAATAATATTAATCTCACCCGGAGGTCTAGTTTCGCCTTCCTCTCTATATGCTTTAATATCATCACTAATAGCTTCTTTGGCATTCTGAACGATGTTCAAGATCACTTGGCCAATTTTACCCGGATCAACGTCAACATCTGCGACATCTTTAGAATAAGGAGCATTGATTATAATTGGTGGTTCCGGTAACAGAGAAGGCAAATTCCCATTTATAATCTTAGATAAATTGGCCTTTTGCAGATGGATGACTGGATCGTGACCTTCAATAAAACCGAGTGCATTGTTCAAACTATCTTCTACCCCCTGCCCTAATCTGGAGTTGAAAAAAGATGGATACCTCGACTTCAAATTCTTTACTTGAGTTCGCATATCTAAAACAATGGTCCTGCTTTGCTCGAAATAATTATTAAAATCCTGAGGCTCGCGGATAGATAAAAATGTTTTATACAAACTTAAAAATTCTCCCCCTAGTGCCTGCATCGTTTTATTAAATTTATTAAGGCCTCTTTCCCTTAAAGTTTCATATCTTTTTTGCAACAATTCCAAGTTGCCCTGGACAGCCGCAACTTTATTTCTCCATTCGTGTTGCAATTCTATCAATTTAAATCTTTCCTGCTGATCTTCTATCAAAAGACGCATCAAATTACGGTCAATGAGCTCATTAAGGTCAATATTTGTTACACGGATGGTACCCCCAGAACCCTTAACGACCGGATTAATCATCAATCTTAATAAGGTATTTAAACTGCGTACGAGCCCCTTAACGGGGTCCTGATCCCGGCGAATCGAAGGATCTATTTTCAATAAAGACGACAAGTTACTTTTTATTTTCTCAATACCTTTCTGTGCATCCTTAAAATATTTTATAAAATCTTCCGATTTATAATCTTGCAAATTCTTTTCAGGTAAATCAGTTATATACGTATGCATCTCAAGCTTTTCCCAAGGTTCCATTATTTCATTCGTAAAATAGTCGACCAGCTTTTGGTTTCCCCGTTCCTGCAAATACTTCCCCAATAATTCCAACCAGGTCTGTACAGGAACTTGCATATGATCCCAGCTTTCAATTATTTTTCTAAGCAGGATGACTTGTTCTTCTTCGGACAAACCGCCATTCATCACCGAGCCCTTGGGCAAACCACTCTTAGGTAGATTTAACTGCCCCACTTCCTCTGTTGGAGAGACCGCGGCGGCATCTGCATTGCCTTTTTCGGTCATCGGCAAAATACTGACATTTGCTTTGACCAGGGACGCGTAATCACTCAGACCGCTCATTTGATGGACGGTCTGTGTAATCATGGCCACATCGTCCCATACGATACCTCCCGAAAAATATTTCCTGGGAAATATTCACTGTTCCTTGCCCGGTAGACCGAGCGGCACTTCTTCTTTTATATAATTAAATACGCCTTTTTTGAAAGCTTGAAGGTAGCGTTCATATATTTTTTGCTTTTCCTGAGGGTCCTCAATATTAACGCCGGCTACTTTGTTCTTGTCCTCGTAAACTTGCGCCAAAATACTGTCTTTAATTTTCTTTTTGTACCATGTGGCTAAAATGAGGCTGTTGTAGACTTGGCGTAGCTGGGTGAAATTTTTGTTTTCGTTAACTTCCTTGGCGAGTTCGGGGATGACGATTTCACGTAGTACGTTTTGCGTAAAGTTGTTTCCCTGGGGTGCTTTCACCCTCAGCCCTAGTTCGCTTGGCAACGTGCTTGGGGACACGGCTAAAGCCATGTCCCCGGGTTGGCGGAGGTTCTTTTCGGTTGCTAAATAATCCTGCTCCAACATGACCTTCAATTTACTCTCAACCACATACGCTATGCCGGCTTTGGCATTTTCGTAAACCACGGCCTTTTGCGGGAGGATCCATACTTTATTAAAAGTGTTCACAGGAATATTGGTCGTGCCAAATTTTTTGGCGGCTTCTTCGTAAATGCGTTTCCAGAATTTCTTGCCTATGGCCTCTTCAGGATAAATTAAAGTTGCTGTTATTTGCTTGAGCATATAATCTTCCGCTAATAAATCCCTGCCCATTTCCGTCTGTCCAAATGACTCCGGAACAATGCGGCTCTTTTCATAGGGAGACAAGTTGACCCATAAATCCCTCTCAGGAATGGTCAAAGAGGCCAGAAAATATTTAATCAGCTTACCGGATTCAACTTTAAGCTGGTCATTACTTAAATCGCTATCGCCTTTATCAAGGATAAATTCAAAATGGAAGGGATTGTCGGGATGGACCTTGATGCCTTTTAGAATCGGAGGGTTAAACTCAGGACTTAAACCAACACGCACACCGGGCGCTGGCAAACGAAATTCATCAGCCCTGGTTATTGGTATAGGCCCAAACGTGTTAACTATGAACGCTAACAAAATGATATAAGACAAATTTTGGGAATATAGGGCTCTGGTCATATTAATATAAGTATGTAATATATTTAAATTAAAATCAAGGGATTAGGAACTTCATGGCAAGATTTGTCGAGGCGGCAATAAGCCCAATAAGGCCCACACACTGGAAATTGAAATAATGCGGAAAATGACCGGAGACAGGCTTCCAACGCCCTCGAGCTTCATTCGCTCAAGCAAAGCTGGGTCAATAGCCATTTGAACACCCACACCATCTTTAGTGACGGTCCAATTCGTATAGGCGGTATTCAAATTAATACCTCCTTCTTTTGCCTTAGACTCAGGTTTAGGGCCTCTTTTACCTTTGATCTTAATTTCCACAAACTCAGGTTTCTTTAAAACTTTGTAAACCATAGCCTCAGTCATTTTAAAAGTTCTCGCTAAAACAGCCGTTCTAGGGAGGGTTTCTTCTGAGTGGTCTCGGAGATAGGCTTCTAATCCTTTAGTTCCCATTAATTCCTGGCCACTCCCATTTGTCTTTTCTGTTTCTCTCACAGCCCCTATAGAGGGGAACTTCTGTCCCCCCGGCATGGGCATGAGAGCATCCAACCCTTGTCTTAATAGTGGCCTGACATCCTCGGGGGCCATAGAAAAAAGCCGTTTTTCTTTAATCGCAGTCAAAATATCATCTAATTTTCCTGATAATTCTGCAAATTGATCTTTTTTAATTCCAAGGCGGCTTCCTTGATCAATCATTTTAACCCCGAATTCATGCAAATTTTCTGCCACCGCACGAATAATAGGCCTATTAATAGCGTCAAAATATATACCTGTAAGATCAGCCACATAATTACCTTCTCGATCATAATGAAGGTCATGAAACTTAAATAATTTCATTTTCAGATAATTAATCACATGCTCAGCATGGGACTGAAATGCAACGTCTTCAGAGCTTGTCAATACGTTCTCTAGCATTGCAAAGTCCTTTAATGCTTGCCGTACTATGGATCCGGCCTCAAGATTTGACTCACCTTCCGCCGGATTTGCACTTTCTTTTAAAATGAGGTCTTTAATGGACTGAAACAGCTGTCCTATTTTGGGCATTTCTTCCTCTGGCAAATCATATTCATCCGTGATGAATTGCAATCGATCATTTAAATCTTTGATATCATCAATTCTTAAATTTTTATACTTTCCACGCGGGATTTCAGCCGTGAGTTGAGCTAAAATAACTCTCAATTCCGGGTCTGCGGGTGCAAAACTATAATATGACACTCTTCTGGATTTAATCCTGACATTGGGAGCGCTTTTCATTCTTACTACAGCTTGAGTAAGAGCATTCAAAACTTGATCAACACCGTATGACTTCCTCCATTTAAACATGATTTTTCTTTCAGTATTTGGTACAGCAACAGCAGCTGGAGCAACTGTTAATGGCGCCGGAATGATTGGCTCTGCAGGCTCTGGCACTACTACGGCCGCTGGCGTTGTGGGCGTAACCGGTTCAGCGGACGCCTCCCTTGATTTTGGCGAAACAGGAACTGACTTAATCCGACTGATTATCTCCGGCAAGTTGATCCTCAGATCAGTGACACGCGGATTCTCACCAGGTATCTGCAAAAGGTAGCTATGTATTTTTGCAAGCAAGTCAATCAACTGCGCCTTATGGGCTTCAGCCACAGCAAACTGAAGAGGCGTTTGATCTCTGCCAATATCGAAAAGCATTACTTCGGAAATACCCAACCCATTGACTTGCGCCATCTGCCTAAGCACGCCATTGAGAGCCATAGGATGTGGAGGATTAAAACGATAATAAAAAGTTCTTGTAGGCTCTTCACCTATAATGTGATGAAGTCCTTTGGCGTATATTCCATTACCTTCAATAATTTTTCTGGTTATTTCAAGCATGGAGTCCAATTGGGCCAGATAAATCCTAACCGGAGATCCCTCAAGAGCTAAACGGATATTTCCCCAGTCCTTATACTGAGCGAACACCTAAGGTGCTTACAATACATGTCCCTATACACTTTATCTTCAATAAAGACAAACGGTTACAGATTGTTGAAGGCAAAGCACCTTACAGCATAAGCACCGATAAACGCATCACCCGACGGCTTTTAAAGGAACATAGGCCTGTTGTCTGTAAACCAAATCCCATCAATACCGCCTTGAAATATCAAAAAATTTATGAGGATACCGCTTGTAAATCCATGGAAGAAATTGCCCAGCAATTTGGGGTTTCCCGTGTCAGAATACATCAAATGCTGAATCTTCTTAAACTAGACCAGCGGATCATTAATTTCATTCAAAATATTACTAACCCACGACAAAACAATTTTTGGAATGAACATAGATTACGCAGTATTGCCATATTGCCCAAGGAAAAGCAATATGAAAAATTTCAAAAAATATTAACAAACAAGCATTAATAAATTGCCTTCTTTTGAATTACCATCTTAATTTTATCTGACTGGAATGTAGAATATATTACAATGCCTTGGCGGCCTTTTTAACCTCCTTCTCTAAATCTTCTGCTTGCTCTGCCCCGTCAAGCGAGAGTTTATTTTTACACTTCATTAACATCACCCAATAATTTGATACTACTGACATCACCTTCTATTTCAAATTCAACACCTCCAAACCATTGAGAAAACAAATTATAGCCCCCGGCTAAAAATGCTCCGGTCAAAAACCCTAACCCTGCATTGACAATGGGAAAAACCAGGAGTGACCAAGGCCCTAAACTCCAAAATCCTTCATCTTCCTGGCCGGTGAGGGATCCGATAGTGACAATGACACCTAATACTATTCCCACTACCGCGTGAAAAGCACAAAATATTTTAGCTACGGGCATAATAGAAATTTCTTTTAATTTAATCATGTTTCCTTAAAGAATTAATTTTGTTGAGATCCTTCACTTCGTTCAGGATGACAAAAATTGATATTTAATTTAAATAGCCTGCCCCCAGCATGGCCTTGAGCATGTCAGGAGTGACCGTTACAATCCCGGAAACTTGCGGGACAATGCCTTTAATGATAGGTCCTTGGACTTTATCATTAAACCGATACCTGTTTTCAGTTTCACCGGTGATTTTTAATTTCATTAATCGGCTGTTCATGTCAATACCTCCAGGATTATTATGGTTATCTAAAGATCTCATGGCAGAATCAGCGGCAAAGTTTAACTGGACTTGCCTTTTGTCCGGTCCTTCCATAATCTTTACTGCCTCTTGACTGATCGGGTTGATCTGGGTGGTGTGCACACCGGCGCTGGAAAAAGTATAGGCCAGATTGAATAATCTCCCGTCCCAACTGGCCACCCTGGCCATTTCCACTCCAATGGCCTTGGATGCAATCATAAGCCCCAACATACCAACAGTATTGTCCATCAGGTTGATTTCATTGGGGGTGTCATCTTCTTCATGCGGGACTTGAACAACGACCTCGATCATTTCAGGCCGGCCCCTGATAAAATCAGTACCGAATATGGCTGTCTGGGGGTAGGTGGCTTGGCCAACGCCCATCCTGCCTTCGATTGTCCTGTGTTGCAGGGAAAACCTCAAATTAATGTCTCCCCGCTTTTGGTCAGAAGCATGGGTAGCCGTGAAATCTTCCATCGGGTTCTCCCCATAAATAGCTGCCGGACCAATGGACTTTAAGCGGTTGGTCATTATCCTGGAAATGAAGTTCCTTTGGGTGCTGGCAATCACCGGCGGAGCGGCAATAAATAAATCGAACGGTGCCAGCCTGCCGTTGGCAGGCCGGCCGATCATCTTCCTATATAATTTTGTAGCAAGATAAGGCACTATCTCGGTAATCCAAAAAACGTCGAATAGGGCTCCAATGAGCAACCCCGGCATTCCACCTACCATGTAGGAACCAGGCAATACCGCTATGGGAACTATCAGGGCTATATAGACAAAAAACTTAATAAATAGTTTGATCTTAAAAGTTTCTAAAGCCACTTTGCCTAAATAGTTGCCTATCGCTTTTTTTCCTGTATCTGCCTGAGCATATGTATTGCCATTAATATCAAAGCCCGTATATTCCTGAGCCTCTGTGATGGAAGCCTCTGTGATCCTTTGGGCACGACGTTCCAGTCTGTTCGCTGACAACTTAAGCCCCAGAGAATTTTGAGGGTCGTTCTTGGCCTCCAACGCGCGTACAAGGTTTACGGCCAACTGTTGCAATTGAAACATCAATAAAACCTCTGACGCTACAGGAGTCTCCGCAGGATAAAATTCTCCGGTAACAAAAATGCGTTTCGTAAATTTGTCTGTGCCAGGGCGCAGTCCTTGCCCGATCATGGTATTGAGCACGGAATCAATGCGGGCGCTCACGCAGAAAATATTCTCCTGGTAAACCAATTTTTTGATGATCCTTAACGCCAGCTTTGTAGAAAATGTGGCGCCTGATTTGCTGACAATCATCACAATATCGTCAGGCTTGATATCATATTTTGAAGGTGATTTATAAAATTTATTCGCATCGATCACATCGATACTCAGCTTGGATTGCGCAATCAAGTCCTGGCTAATTTCCTTAAAATGTTCCGAAAGTATACGGGAATTATCATAGCCGATAAGCACCAGGCGCACCTGGCCTTCCTTTTTTATGGTTTCACTTATGCGTTGCCCTAAATAATCCGTAGATTGGCTGTTATACGAACCAGGGTCATCCCATTCTGCTTGGGCGCGGGCCAGGATTTTAGGGATATTTTTAAAATCTTCCTGGACTATCCTGTGGGGATGGGCATATTCCACCGGCGGCGGGATATAATATTCGTTTTTGACACCGTTGACATATTCGGCCGTCGGATAAATCCTTTCTGCCAGTTCTTCCTTGGTGCTTTCTGTCCACGTCCCATTGAGCCTCATCCAAGTCCGGACCTCAACTTTTCCTGTTGGCGAATAAGATACATTGGCTACTTCCCCATCTCTCAAATGCAAAATCTCTTCCACTTTCTCTTGATTTGGTCCGATGGATTTTAAAGCGCGAGGATCTGAGGCAAAACCAAAGACCCCTGCGGCCTGGTTGATCCCAATCACCACATCCTGGTTATCTTGATAAAGGGTGATGCTGTCATCCAAAGAGTTATCCATAAAAACTCCCCATGTGCCTTCGGAGCGTTCCACGAATTCTTTGGTCGCGGCCACATTATCTGCCGTAAAAAATTTCTCTACCGCCACATCGATGATCCTTTGGCGCATAAAACCAGCGTCCTCGCCCTGTTCTTTCCACTTCTGTTCCCATTGCCTGAAAACCTCTCCGGCCAAAGTCTGTCGCCGGGCCTCTTGCCGCATTCTTTGATTGAGCATGTCCTTAAAAATTTTGATCATTTGGTACTGGCTCTCCAGCCCCAGCTTTTTGGCGCTTTCTTCATCTTTAACATACAGGTCATTTAAAGTCCTGACTGTTTCAGGGTCTTGAGGATCATGTCCCCGGCGGATAATAAAAGGCTCCACCTGATCAAAAACCCCGCTAAAGACTTGGCCCATTGCTCGGCCTTCTTTTTCAAACAATATATCATCCATGGCTTCTTTAAGATCGCGATGATTGGCCATGATATGGGCATAACGCAGGGAGGCAAACCAATTACCTTGGGTCAAAAACAAGTGTTGTTCTAAGGGTATAACGGGCGCGTCCCCGGGCGGTATGCCGAATAAGGCCGATTCGATCTCATCAAAAACTTCTGTTTTATAATCAGGAAACCAGCTTTTAAATTCTTCGTCCAGCCCCTTAAACCTGCGGTTGACGAAACCCGAATAACTCACATATCCTTTTTTGTATAAAGCAGCCAGGACAGCATTGTAATCTGTCTTGACCCTTTGTTCGTGAATGCGCCCATCACTGACAGTGACCTTAAGATATCTCTTGGTCACCTTTCCCCCATAATAGGAATGCCCTGCGGCTGAAAAGAAACGGCGCATTTGGGAATTCCCCAACTTAGCCCCGAATAAGAGCGGCCTGTCCGGTAATCCGATCCTGGTATAGTCATGATCCCCGTTAAAAGCGCTGGTCATCCGGAAAACCCTGATGATCTTGCGAAAGGTTTTTTGTACAGCATCATAAGTCCATTGTTCTCTTATTTCTTCGGCGCTGGCATGCGGATGGGCCGCCTTGCCAACCATTAATCCGTTGGTAGCGAAACGCACATGGCCCAAAACCTTCAACACGCTTATCTTGGCAAAATTATCAATAGGCACCAATTTTTTAGGCAGGGCCTTATAAAAACGGGTATGCAGATCATTGACCATATTGCGGAAAAATACCGGTCCCTGGTCCCATGTTTGCCAAAACAACCAATTACGTTTTTGTTTTGTTATTTTTTCGTCCAATTGCATGAAATTGCCATTGTCTCCAAACAAATTTGTTGACAGACCTGCTTGCTGTCCGCCGCGGGCCGTTGAACTTTCCATACCGGTAAAAAACCAGTCCAACCAGGACCTCATCTGTTTTCGGCTTATTCCCTGAGAAGAGGTCCTTTTAACAAAACCAATAATACCACAGCCAAATTTTCCTTCATCTGCATCTTGTGAGCCTCCCAAATCACCGGAATCATAGCTTCCTTTTAAAACCGCTAAAGCACTTAAGGTCAACGGGATTAAAAGCGGGCTTAGACCGATGATAAAATATCCTGCTGATGCCGCTAAGGCTGCGGATCCCCAAAACCCTGTCCATCCGACTAATTTATTCCTTAATTTATCCCACCCATTACCTTCTGCCTTTACAAACGGCAGATCGACATAAGAAGGATTCGCGCGCGTAAGCGGTATTAATGATTTTCCCCATGCCCTTAAGCTCAAATTACCTTTCCAATTTCCTCCACTCCATGCGGTACGGATTTTTGCAGGGTATAAAAAGTTTGCAGAGAGAGGATGGATCCATTCATGCAGCCACTTTTGGGCCACGTAAAGAACCCGTGTAATAAAAGGATAGGCTAAAAGTACTGATGAGATCCCCCCATCCAGCCACCAGCCAAGACCCAATGCTCCCAGCAAAGCCCCTGCATCCATCCATCGCAAATCTTGTCGATTAGATTTAGCTCTTTGGGGGTCTTCTTCAGCAAATATCGCAGGCGGCGGGGCAATTTCTCCATTGGCTACAGCACGTAATTTGGTTAAATCATCCGCTAAGATTTGCGCCTCCCCTGGTGATGCTGCCGGAGGCGGCAATGTTACGTCAAGAAGAGCGCTCTCGCTTATTGGTAATGAAGGAACTGGTGGAGATGTTCCTGAAGACTGTGGCAGCGCAGGTCCTTTTTTTACTGCCGTTATTTTGGCTTTACGCGGTAAACCACTAAATACATAACCTCTTGCATTTAAGCCCGCTAAACCAAATAGCACAACAAATACAAGATTCATTTTCATCATTGACAAAAATTCTTCTGCTTCAGGAGGCGGGCTACCTGCAGAAACCACAACTGGCTGTGCTGTTGTTAGCGGAGCTATTGCTATGCTTTCCGGTGCTGGCGGGACTGCTGAAATAGTGGGTGCTGGCGGACCTGTTGCTATAGCTGGTGGTGGTGCTGGTTGGTCTGTTAGTACAACTGGTGCAGGTACAACCCTGTCAGACTGTACGGCCTGTGCAACAGGTCCGGATAATGCTTCCAGAACATTTTGAGGGACCGGTTGAGTAAATTGAATCTGCTGCGCAGGCGTAAGAGAATTCTTGTGCTTAACATTGGTTACTCTATTGAGCGCAGCATATAACGGCCCGGCATAAGCTGATCTCTTATATTCTTCAGGATTGGATTTTTTATAATTTATCCGTATCTTTTCCATTGCATACCCAAGCTGGTCCCCATCTTCAACCTGCATTATGGGTACACCATTTTTACCGGAAGTCCATGTTTCCCCTTGTGCCACTGTTGGGAGCATGACACCAACTGCAATGGCAAAAGCAAGTCCCATTTTCCAATTATTAAAAAATTTACGCAGGCCAGCAAGCATGGCCTGGTTGTATACTTCAAAAGGAACTTGATGGAATGGGTTTGTGTTGATGACGTTCCTAAAATCAGGAATACTGACCCCATTTTTGTCTATAGCAGTCATGTCAATAGTTGCCATAGCCAAATCAGTCCCTATTCTCATGCCATCAGTATTAGACACCTCATTATAAACCGGGTCGCCAGGGCCGCCGAAACCGGCAAAATACATTCCCCCGGATGCATACTTGCGCGGCACTGTTTGCCGTGTGGCGGGATCGTAATCTTCTTTAATATAGTTATAAACGCATTTTTTATAGGCCCTCAAATATCGCTGAAAGATTTTTTCTTTGGTATTTTTATCAGCAATGTCAACCCCATTCACTTCGTTTCTACCGACATATATCCTTCCTAATACACTGTCTTTCAAATGGCGCTTGTACCAGGTAGCCAAAATCATGGCGTTATAAACTTGTCGGACAACGGCAAAATTCTTGCCCTCATTAACCTCCTGTCGTAACTCCGGCAAAATAATTTCTTTTAATACGCTTTGCGTTAGGTGATTTCCCTGGGTTGCTTTCAGGGGTAGGCCTTGGTGTTTGGACATGGATAAATAATCCGCCTCCAACATAACATCCAACTGACTGTTGACCACAAAAGCAGCATTACCCTGGACATACACTTGCGCGGACTTAGGGATTATCCAAACTTTGTTAAAGGTATTGATAGGAATTTCCGTTGTACCATATAGTTCATAAGATTTACGATAAACCTTCTGCCAAAATCGTTTTCCCAAATCATTTTCAGGATAGCTTAAAGATGCCATTATTTGTTTGAGTAAATAATCTTGTTCTAATAAATCCTTTCCCATTAAGGTAATTCCGAAATTACCCGGCACGATGCGGTCTCTTTCATACGGCGATAGATTTACCCACAAATCATCCTCAGGGACTGTCAGGCATGTTAGGAAATATTTTGCCAAACGGATGATTCCGTCCTTTAAAGGCTGCGCATAAAGATGAGAATCCCCTTTATCTACCAGGAAGTCGAAACGCAGAGGGTTTTTTATATTGACTAAGATACCTTTTAATTGCAACGGCTGGAAAAAACCACTTTTATTGACCATGATACCAGGGACAGGTAAATCGATTATGGTTTGGGCAGAAACATCCGGAAAGGGGCCAATAGATGTAAAAAAGAAAGTTATCAGGATAATGCGGACTATAAGTTGCTCAAACATAGCTGTGCCTATACTATTGCAAATTTGATGGCCTGCATGCCGAAGAGAGCGGCAGGCCACCTGAAATAAAAAAGCCCAATAATCCCCTTTTTAAGGAAGACCGTTGGGCTGCATCGTCCAATATGATTACACACTTCTGTGTGTGTAAATACCTGAAATAAAAAGGCCCAATGTCTCTTGTTACGAGTCACTGGGCATCAATGTCCAATACTACTACTTTTTCCTGACATCTTTGCCAGGAATTAAGAATTTGTTAAATTTTGATTAACGTATGAAGTATAGAACATAATTCTCTGCTTGTCAAGGGCAAGCGCACCGACTGGAGAGAGGTCGACTGCACACCGACTGCAAGAGTTTGTTTTTTCGTCGCTGCTCAATTCAATTTATCCATTTTCAAGGCCACAATTTGGGGTCTTAAAGGGGTTCGTTCAGTTTATCGACTGGTAATAAAAATGGCCGTTGTAACTACATATATTTCAATAAATTACAACGGCCAGAAAAAAACTCCCCCGCGAGGGCTCGAGGTCTCCTTGCGTTCGGCCGAAATTAAGGAAGTATGTCTGGATTCGGCCTCACTCCAGTCGGTCATCGCCCCATGTAATCCTCCCTATTCGGTCGGATTACTTATGCGGGGCTCTATTCTCACCCTCACTCCCCCGTAAGCTTAAATTTAAAAGGCCTATCCAAAAATCGGATAAGCCTTTTAAATTTAAACTCCCCCAACGGGTTGTAAAGCGGACACCCTACCGGATGATGTTCGTGAAGCCATAGATCGTTGAGAAGCCAAATTTTCATTCTCAATAGGGCCTTCATCTAAACCTCGAAGCAATTTTCCGGCAACTGTACCCGTTAAATTTAACTGAGGCGGCCCTTCTTCGGTACTTGCAGCTTTACTAAATAGCGATGGGTTGTTTATAAGCTTGGTTTCTAAAGCGCTCAACTGACTTATCAATGTGAAACTGTTATTGGGGTTAAAAAGTAAAAGGAGAGGATTTCGCCGATCTTGGACAATTCCACTTAACTCTCCAACAACAGCAGAAATGACTGTTTGCCCTACAAGCATATTCAATACTCCAAGATCAATTTCCTTTCTTCCAGGCTCACCTATCCTCAATTTTAAAAAACCAATTAAAAGCTTAACCCACGCATTGAAATTATAATGGTAGTCTTCTGATGCCGCCATTGCCCTATCATCCCTTGCCGCAAAATCTGTGATTGAGCCGGTTCTCTGAAGCACCGCGCTTTCCGGAGATATCACAATGGTTACACCATTTTTATAACTTAAGTCACCTCTTTCTATCGGAGGACCGGCAAAAAGCTCATTACTTTTAACTTTGTTTTCCAAATCAACAATCTTTGCGGCAAAATGTTCAAATTTATCTTTCCTGACCAGGCGTCCTCCCACCATATTCTCAGGTTCTTCAAATCCGAATTCCGTCAACTCCCAAACAATAGCCCTTATCTCCGGCCTATAATAAAAATCAAAGGGGGCCAAGTCCACCACATAGTTTTTGTCGTCATAGACCGGCAATGGCAGCTTTATTCTTTTTTGTAACGCACCGATAATAACCAAAGCCCGCTTCTGAAAATCGTTGCGCGTAAGCATTGCCGGATTGGCGGATTCGATTTTTACCCCCGCAGTGACCATTACCAAAGAACCATTGATGGCCCCAAGAGCAGAGTCGACTTCCGGAGTTTCTTCGGCAATAGTAGCCAGGTCAGCAGAACTAAACGACTTCCATCCACCCGAGAAGTATTTCCTTGGCACACTGGTATTTTCCATAGGGTCTTTATCTTCTTTTATAAAATTGAACACCCCTTTTTTGTACGCCTGCAAATATCGCTCGTAGATTTGTTCTTTAATTTTTTTATCTTTCAAATCAATACCATTGATTTTGCCCTTATCGGCATAAATTTGGTTCAAAATGGCCGACTTGAGCCGCTTTTTATACCAACTGGCCAAAATCAAAGAGTTAGTGATTTGGCGCAATGTGGCAAAATTTTTACCGGTGTTGACTTCCTTTTCGATTTCGGGAAGGATTATGGCGCGGACGATATTAGCCCCTAAAAGGCCCAATTGCTTCAAGGTCGTAGGCGGTGTGTCATGGCGGAGGCTAGAGACGTGCTTTTGCATTGATAGGTAATCTTCTTCCAACATCACTTTCAAATGACAGCCAACGACAAAGGCGGTTTGGTTGCGCTCAAACACCTCAGCTTTATCTGCCATGATCCAGACTTTGTTAAAAGTGTTGACCGGCACTTGGGCGCTGCCATAAAGTTCCCGGGCTTTTGTATACACCCTGTTCCAAAAGGCCTTACCTAATTCTTTTTCAGGGTAAATTAAAGAAGCAGTGATTTGCTTGAGGATATAGTCTTGCGCCAATAAATCACGGCCCATCTCCGTTTGGCTTAAAGCTTTGGGTATGGTGCGGTCTTTTTCATAGGGTGACAGATTAACCCAGAGATCTTGCTCAGGAATGGCCAGGCTCGCTAAAAAATACTTAATCAGCTTCTCGCTTTCCTTCTTTAAAACTTCCCCCTGTAGATGGTCTTGGCCGACATCCACAATAAAATCAAACAGAAAAGGATTGTCTTTATGGACGGTCAAGCCTTTGATAATGGCCGGTTGATAGGCAAGGCTTAAATTGACCATGGTGCCGGGTTCCGGCAAACCCAGCAGAGGCTGTGCCTGGGCCGTTCCCAAAGGTCCAATAGTATTGACCAAAAAGGTAAAAAGGATTACCCCTACAAGGTAAGATTTAAAGTTATGGCGCGCCATGCAGAAAGTATATCATTTATATATAAACATTGCCAACGGGCCCCAAAAGACCGCCAAAAGACCGCGTTTTCTGACTTACGTGAGGGTGTTTTCGACTAATTCGCAGATACTATGAAAAATGACCAGATGGGATTCCTGGATGCGGGCGGTTTTAGAAGATGCGGCGATAATAGCTATGTCACTCAAAGGGGCCAATTGGCCGCCGCTGCCACCGGTGACGCCAATGGTGGAAATTCCCATGGCCTTCGCCTGCTTGAGAGCTTCCAGCACATTCTTGGAATTACCGCTGGTGGAAATGGCAATCAAAACATCACCTTTTTGGCCCAAGGCCTGCAATTGGCGGGAAAAAACAATATCAAAAGAATAATCATTGCCTAAGGCTGTCAGGGCTGAGCTGTCAGTGGTCAAGGCAATGGCAGGCCAGGCTTTGCGTTCTTTTTGGAAACGGCCGACAAACTCCGCGGCAATATGCTGGCTGTCAGCGGCTGAGCCGCCATTACCGCAGAAAAATAATTTATGCCCGCTTTTAAGAGCCTTGATGATCATCTCAGCAGCACTGATGATGCGCGGGAGATTCTTTTTGAGAGTTTCCTGTTTAACTTCTATTGATTCCGCAAAAATTTGTTCGATAGTTTTATTCATATCAATGCTTGGTGGAAAACACATTGGCAATTTCAACCAAGTCCATATTGACCAGTTTACGCTGTGACACAGCTTCTTCCATATCCACAAAACGGATCTTGTTTTCACGCAAGGAAGCCATCTTACCAAACTTATGCTCTTTGACCAGCTCCACGGCCTTAACTCCCAATCTTGTACCTAGGACACGGTCAAACGCCGTCGGAGTCCCACCGCGCAAAATATAACCAAGAACGCTGACCCTTGTTTCATAATTAGTATTGTCTTCAATCACCTTGGCCAGAAATTCACCCACACTGCCAAAACGGCGCTTCTCCTTCAGAGACGCAGTTTCGTGCCCCATGTATCCGTCGATTTTAGTGCCTTCAGAAACAACGATGATACTAAAAGGCTTGCCGCGCTTATGCCGCTCACGCAAAAGCTCATAAACTTCCTGGAGATTTACCGGAATTTCTGGGATCAGGATGATATCAGCCCCGCCGGCAATCCCGGCTTGCACGGCCAGCCATCCGGTGTATAAACCCATCACTTCAACCACCATGATGCGGTGATGGGACTCGGCGGTTGTATGCAAGCGGTCAATGCATTCGGTGGCCACATTAACAGCCGTATCAAAACCAAAGGCAAAATCCGTTCCTGAGAGCGCGTTATCAATGGACTTAGGCACAGCCACCGCTTGAATAATGCCTTTTTTATGCAGGCTCAAAGCAATTTTAATAGTTTCTTCACCGCCGACAACAATCAGCGCATCCATGCCGCTCCGGGCATAATTTTCTTTGATCTTTTTGACATGCTCTTCGTCATTCAAAGGGTTAACGCGGCTGGTACCCAAGATAGTGCCCCCTTTATCCAAAATCCCGGTAGTGGACTTGATATCCAGCACGCGCATATCATTCTCAATCAGGCCCAGCCATCCATTTTTGATGCCGGTGACAACATAACCTTCCTGCATGCCTTTACGCACGACCGCGCGGATGACCGAATTGAGCCCCGGACAATCTGCCCCGCCTGTCAAAATGCCGATTTTTTTCATGAGCGATACCCGTGAAATGGGGCTTGGGGCCCGAGAATTTGATATTCATCCTTGTTTTTGGACCTGATATCATCCAGTGAAATCTTGGTCACATGGACCCTAATGTTGATCTTGCCTTCCATACCGACAGCTTCTTCTATTTTGCGGCGCACCAGATCCTGAAAACGGGCGGTCAGCTCGGGGATATTGACCTCATGCCGCAGGACCAATTTAATATCCACTTCCAGGCCTTTTCTGTTGGCGATCATATACGGACGGATCTCTTTGACCTCGGGCATTTGCACAATCAAACGTTTAATCAAATCTTCAAGGGCTGTCAGCGACACCGTGACTCCACCAGTGGGATTTTCAAAAGCAATGGTACGCTCCATCTGGCGGCTTCCATAGATAAGCCTGGCCAGAAGGAAACTCATGAACATGATGCCGCCCGCGCAGATCCCGGCCACGAGCCCGCTTTGATTATCAAAATAAACCATCAGCATCAACCTTTGGATGGTCTGCAGGTCAAGAACATGCGAGACAAAAAGCATGACAGCCATGCCTGTCGTCCAAATGATGAAAATATAAAATAAAATGGCTATTCGGGTCAGCATCCACATTATGCGCTCCTTCTCTCAATGGCTTGAACATTCACATTGATCTCTTTTAAATTAATGTCCACGGCATCTTCTACCGCACGCTGGATCACATCCTGGACCTGGCGGGCAACAACCGGGATATTCATGCCATAATAAATTATAACACGAATTTTCAAGGACACTTGATGATCTTTATCTACAGTCACACTGACAGCGGGAAAATTCTTATATCCAAAAGCTTCGGCAATGGGGCCGATAATACCAAAAGTAGCCAACTGGGCGCCGGGAACTTCTTTAATGGACGCGGCCGCGATATCGCCGATGACTTTTTTGTGGATCTGTACGACACCCAAATCAACGGTATTGTCCTGATGCATTAATGCCCCCTCCCTAACCCTCCCCACAAAGGGGGAGGGAATATTTATTCGTTCTTCATCATTTTTTCTAAAAAATGTGTTGTGGCCTTGCCTTCCAGGAATGTCGGATGATGAAGAATCTCCATATGTAATGGAATGGTGGTCTTTATAGGTGCTATATAAAACTCATCCAGGGCTCGGCGCATGATACGTACCGCTTCATTACGGTCTTTGCCATGGACAATGACTTTAGCTACCATGGAATCATAATGCGGGCTTATCACATAACCCGGATAAATATGCGTGTCTATACGGACACCCGGCCCCCCGGGCAGGTTTAACTCCAAAATCTTGCCGGGGCTTGGGATAAAATTGTTATAAGGATCTTCGGCGTTGATACGGCACTCAATGGCCACCCCGCGCAATTTGACGTCTTCCTGTTTTAGCTTAAGCTTCTGGCCCATGGCGATTTTGATCTGCTCTTTGATCAAATCAATACCCATGACCATTTCTGTCACGGGATGTTCGACCTGGATACGGGTGTTCATTTCCATAAAATAAAAATTATTGTACATGTCTAACAAAAATTCAATGGTGCCCACACCGTGATAATTGACGGCCTTGGCCGCTTTAAGGGCGGCATCACCCATTTTTTTACGCAAATTGGCATCCAAAGCCGGTGAGGGTGATTCTTCCAATAATTTTTGATGGCGTCTTTGCACGGAGCAATCACGCTCGCCTAAATGGACCACATTGCCATGCTCATCCGCCAGGATCTGGAATTCCACATGGCGCGGCCCTTCGATATATTTTTCTATATACACGTCCCCGAGGCCGAAATTGGCTTCTGCCTCAGATTGTGCCATTTTAAAAGAGTTGATCAAGGTCACATCATTATGGCAGACACGCATGCCCTTGCCGCCGCCGCCAGCCACGGCCTTGATGATCACCGGATATTTGATCTTCTGGGCGATCCGTAATGCCGCGTCCTGGGTCTTGACAACGCCATCGCTCCCTGGCGTTAACGGCACGCCCATTTTCCTGACGGTTTCCTTGGCGACAATTTTATCGCCCATTTTACGTATGCTATCCGGAGTGGGCCCGATAAACTTGATATGGCAGGATTCGCAAATTTCAGCGAAATGCGCATTTTCCGACAAAAAACCGTAGCCGGGATGGATGGCCGCCACATCCGTGATTTCCGCGGCAGAAACAATGGCCGGGATATTAAGGTAGCTTTCTTTGCTGGAGGCACGGCCGATACATACAGCTTCATCAGCGAAACGCACATGCAGGGAATCACGGTCTGCTTCTGAATAAACCGCGACAGTACGTATGCCCATCTCTTTACAGGCACGGATGACCCTTAAAGCAATTTCACCGCGGTTGGCAATCAGGATTTTAGAGAACATAAAAGGACGCCTTAAAGGGGATCGACGACAAACAAAATCTGGCCGAATTCCACCGGCTCCGCGTTTTGCACTGCCACTTCCGTGATCTTGCCGCGGACTTCAGATTTGATTTCGTTCATTAACTTCATGGCTTCCACGATACAAACCACCTGGCCCACTTCAACCGTCTGGCCGACCTCGACAAAGGCTTCGGCTTCCGGTGAAGCAGCGCGATAGAAGGTGCCCACCATCGGAGACTTGATATCTTTATTATTTTTAGTTGAATCTGCGCTACCGGAGCTTGCGGGAGCCGCAGGCGGCGTCGCAGCCTTGGGTGCGGGAATAGATTCCACGGCATAATGGCCCGGGGACACCACGAGACCATCGCCTCCAGCGGATTTTTTAAGCTTAAGTTTTAATCCGTCACGTTCAATCTCGATTTCATTGAGATTATTTTCATTCATCAGGGCAATGATCTCTTTAATCTCTTTTAAATTCATTTTTTGACCCTTTCGACGTAAACCCCTGTCCTGGTATCTACCTTAATGGTCTCACCCTGTCCGATAAACAAAGGCACTGAAATAGAGGCCCCGGTATCAATTTTGGCCGGCTTATACCCCGCCCGGGAAGAATCTCCCTTTAATCCCGGGTCAGCTTCTACAACAGTGGCAATGATAAAATTAGGGACATCCACCTTGACCACCTGGTTCTTATGCAAAATGGTCTCAACCTCCATATTATCCTGCAGGTATTTGACCCCATCACCTAATAATTGCCTGCTGATAATAGTATCTTCGAAAGAGCTTTGGTCCATAAAATGATACTCGTCACCTGTTACATAGGTAAATTGCATCCGGCGGCGCTCAAGGTCCGCATCTTCAAGCGTCTCCGCCGTACGGTAGGTGCGCTCCAAAACAGCGTCAGTGCGGATATTTTTCAGGCGTACTCGCACAAACGCAGATCCTTTGCCGGGCTTAACGTGATTAAGTTCAGTCACAAAATAAAGTTGGCCGTCAACGACCAAGCCCATCCCATTTTCAAGTTCATTAATTGTAACGGACATTTCAACTTCCCATTGTCATTTCATGTCACTCAACACTTCACAGCCTTCTTGTGTAACTAATACCATGTCTTCTACCCGGATACCGAACTGGTTAGGAATATAAACACCAGGCTCAACAGTGACTATCATTCCAGCCTCTAAAAGACTTGTACACTGGCTAGAAAGCCGGGGAGCTTCATGAATATCTAATCCCACCCCATGCCCTAAAGAATGGCCAAAATATTTTGCTAACCCAAACTTGCGCAGAACTTTACGTGCTTGAGCGTCAATTTGCGAGCAACTAATACCAGGTTTGATAAAACTGATTGCCTCTTGTTGCGCAAGTCTCAGCGCATCAAATACTTGCCTGACACGAGGCGTTATTCTACCCAAAAAGAAATTGCGTGTCAAGTCAGACTTATAACCATTAAAATCGATCCCGAAATCCAGCAAGACATTTTCATTATTGCGGATGACCCGATTGGTCACTTTGGCGTGAGGATAGCAGGAATTAGGGCCTGAGGCAATAATGGGTGAAAAAGAAAACTCTGCCCCGTGAGATTTAACAAAACGCTCCAATTGATTGGCCACTTGACGCTCAGTTAGGCCCGGTTTCACCACTTTTTTCATAAAATCAACGGCTTTTAAATGCAATTTCAGGCAATTTTTAATCTGATCAATCTCCCCTTCATCTTTTATTTCTCGAATAGACTCGACCAGGCCGGTCGCTGGTACAAGTTTACGGTTTCTGGGGCAAAATTCCTTAAGTTTTTTCCATAAGGCAAAACTGGTATGCTTTCCATCAAATCCCAAGCGCTTAATTTTGTTTTGTTTGCAAAGTTCACCGAGTGTCGCGCATGGCATAGAACTATATTGCTTGACAGCAATTCCTTTTAGTCCCTGGCGAGCTTCCAAAATATACCGGGAATCAGTAATATAAAAAGCTTTTGTTTTGGTGACCAAAAGCCAGGACTCCGCTGCTGGAAACTGGGTTAAATAACGGATATTGCTGTCATTGACAATTAAAAGTGCATCAATGTTTTTATGGCGGGAAAAATCTTCAACGAGCTTTTGTAAACGCGTATTTATCATGGTAAGGAAGCTTGATCTGCTAAAAGCACCGGAATACCATCTATAATGGGGTAACTCCGATGACAGCGCGTACAAACAATTTTAGGCGCTTGCGCCGTCTTACTTTCAAGCTCCACGTCGCCTTGACAGGCAGGACAAGCGAGCAAGGCCAATAATTTTTTATCGATCATTTAGACAAGTCCACATATCTCAACTGTAATTCATAAATAGAGCCGTTAAGAAGATCATCTTCTTCCTTTGATAAATTACCCTTGGTCTTGTCACGCAAAATGACCAGCGTGTCGATCAAAAACTTGGCTTGCTTAAGGTTCTTTTCCGTCTTGTTGGTAACGGGATTTGGCATTTCTCCTAAAAAGATCATAGTTTGAAAACCGAGGCTGGCGATGTAATTAAAAAAATCCAGTTGTGGTTCTGCGCCTGCTTGAGGAACATCTTCTGGCGGGGTTTGAGGTGAAGAGGAGAGAGGCTGACCGTCCGGGCCTAATAGGCCGCCGCCATCCTTCTCAACATTATCTCCCCAGCGATTTTGAATTGTCATATAAACCCTTTCTTTCTGTAAAGTGCACTACATTATCATTGGATTTTAAAAAAGTCAACTTTTGCGTAACGTGCTGTCATGGACAACAGCCGTTGGGATGAATTTTTTCCATCAAAATGCTAATTGCTACCTACTGATTCCTGGATAAGTCAGGAGGTCCTCATACCGGACACTCCCAGTTGGTCGCAAAACACACGCATTTTGATTTCAAAAATTATCCCAACGTCTGTTGACGCATGGCAAGCATTGCATACATTAAAGATGAATAGCTATATTAGTCGCTGACTTGATACTGGATTTCGATATTGAAAGGGTATTCGGTGAGGTTCATGCCTTTTAAAAAAGGCGGGAATGGGCTGGCTTCCCTGAGGCTCCTGATGGCGATCTCCTGCAGTTGATCTGATGCATCGGTTTTCTCCGGTATAATTTTTGCGTCTTCAAGCGCTCCTGTCTCATTTAACAAAAATGTCAAATAAACAGAACCCCGCTCCATCTTGTCATAATTCTCATAGACCTTTTCCTTGATGCGTTCCCGGACCATTTCATTGTAGGCGGCGTAAACAGGGTTATTTATTTTTTCCGATTTAATAGGGGCAATGAAAACCCTGTGGTTTAATTCCATGGTGCGCATAGTTTCAGGTTTACGTTCGTAATACATCCCAAAAGGCAGCATTGGCTTGTCCTTGACTAAACTCACTGGTATGGTCCCGTCGGAAAAAAACCTTTGGTTATTGCTCAAGTCCAGATGCTGGGCCATCCTGATGGGATATTCCCGGATATCGGCAGGTCTTCTATAATTTGGTTTATAACTGATTTCAATCCGGTTTTGAGCCATGGCCTTATAATGCGGGTCATTGATCCTGTTAAAAAAAGCAACACACAAAACCGCCGTATGGGCGGCCAATGAAATAAATATTGCCTTGAAAATAAAATTTTCAGTCATTTTTTTGAAACAATTCACGCCATAGATAGGCCATAAAACGAAAGGTGTCGCGCACCGGCTGGATTTTGCTCACCTCATCCCTGTAAATGGTCTGTATATCGACAGAGGCTATTGTAAAATTCTTCTTGCTGGCTTTAATAAGCACCTCAGTCTCTATTTCAAAATCAGAACTTTCGAGTTTAATGGCGCCAAGCACCTTTGTTTTGATCAGGCGAAAACCGCATTGGGTATCCGGAATCTCCTGACGGCAAAAAAGGGAGATGGCCCAAGACATCAAACGATTGGTAGCTAAACGCAACCAGGGCATACCCCGCGGGTCATGCATACGATTGCCGCAGACGATGTCCGCGTTTGTATTTTGATAACAGGTCACGAAGGCCGCGATATCTGACGGTGAATGCTGGCCGTCACCATCCATGGCAATCAGCGCTTCATAACCATTCTTTATCACATAATCAAATCCGACTTTTAAAGCATTGCCCTTTCCGCTTTTGGCTTCTGTTTTTAACACCACGGCATGGGCTTCCACTGCCATTGCATTTGTTTTATCCACGGAACCATCATCAACCACGATGCAATCATACCCTAAAGCGCGCACGGCCTTAACCAAAGGGCCGATGGTTTGGGATTCATTATGCGCTGGGATTACAATG
>Ga0207051_1018_pt1 | contig 29153 bp, 26 predicted proteins | sample Alteio_BWMinCont_61_FD_153292 | JGI IMG/M metagenome (GOLD analysis project Ga0207051, IMG submission 153292) | Enriched cells from forest soil in Barre Woods Harvard Forest LTER site, Petersham, Massachusetts, United States -... | ecosystem: Environmental > Terrestrial > Soil > Temperate forest >...
ATGCAATTGCGGCGGTTTTGGATGTTTCGAAAGGTACGTGGGTAACCGCGCTTTGTTTGCCTTGGCTTCCCGTGTGATGGGAAAACCCGGCACGACCACTGAAGACATGTTTGACTTGGCTCAAAAAGGAAATAAAAAAGCTTTATTCTTCTGGAAGACGGTGGGACAGCGCATTGGCAACGGATTAGTCGGCATTGTCAATTTATTGAACCCCCATGGGATCATTATCGGCGGCGGCATTTCCAATAATGAAAAATTTTTATTCAAGACCATCACCGCTACCATCCGCCGCAGGGCCATGAGTTTGCAGGGATCAGCCTTTAAAATCAAGCGTGCACAATTTAAAGATGATGCCGGAATTATCGGCGCGTATGTATTGGTGACGAATGCACAATGAAAAAATAGTGACAGGCACTGATTTCTTAATAAATTTCTTAAAGAAATTGGTGCCTGTCACTATTTTTTCTATTTTGGCAAGTGCCGTTTTTTTATTTTTGACGAACGAATCATTAGCAACATCATTTCCGATGCCGAATCTAAAAATGCCATCTAAAAAGCAAGACAACAAGGGTGCTTCGCAAGTGACATTGCAGGCGGACCAGGTCAGCTTTTCTTCCACCGACAATAAAGCCCATGCCAAGGGCAATGTGGTGGTCAAAGCCAAGGACCAGCAATTGTATTGTGATGAATTACAATTAGACCGTGTTGTCCAACAAGTCGTGGCCGAGGGTAATGTGTATCTGGACACGTCCCAGGAGAATGTGATAGCCCAAGGGCTCACCTATAATTTTAATGACGGCACCGGCGAGTTTCGTGATGCAAGGGTATTTCTTGATCCTTATCAAATCGAGGGGCATAGGATCGATAAGATTTCCGAACATTATATGACACTGGAGGAAGGTTATTTGACCACCAGTGATTGGGATGAGCCGTCTTACCGCATAGGTGCCGACCGCATGGATATTTACCAGCATGATAGGGCTGTTGTCCATGGCATGAAGGTTTATCTGGGCAAGGTGCCGGTGATGTATTTGCCTTATTATGTACAGGACCTTAAAAACCGTTCAATTTTTACGTTTATACCCGGTGAAAGCAAAGATTTCGGTTTATTTTTGTTGACCACCACGCGCCTTCAGGTCGGGTCCCACGTGCAGGTGAACCTTCATGCGGATGTGCGTGAGCGGGATGGTTTTGGCGAAGGTTTTGATGTCAAATACAATACGCCCAATTTCGGCAGCGGCCTTGTAAGCGCCTACTATACGGATGAAAACCAAATCGCCAGCCATCATTTATGGGACCTATATAACAGCCAGGGAGTTAAAAAAGGCCCTACGACGCATCATGAGCGCTACCGCATAATATGGCGCCATAAATGGCAAATCGACCAAAACACCGATGCTGTTTGGCAATATTATAAAATCCATGATTATGACATTGTTAATAACGGCTTTTTGAAAACATATTTTCCCCGGGAATACCGTCAAAATGCCCAAAATACCAATTTGGACACGTATTTCTTGCTGACGCGCGTCATGCCCCACGGCACACTGACTTTCAACGTCGATACCAGCCGTGAGAACCGTCCTATCCGCGGCATTGAACGGTTGCCGGAAGTCCAATACACTCTTAATAATACGCAGATCGGTAAGAGCGGTTTTTACGCCAAAAGTACGGACACACTTTCGAACCTGTCTTATCAGAATTATCCCAAGACTTTTAATAATAAGACCCTGCGTTTTGATTCGAACAATGATATTTCGCACCCTTTTAAGCTTGGGTTTATTTCATTTAATCCGCATATGGGAGGAGAAGAAACATACTACAGCCGTACCGCCGAAATATCTGATAGTAATATCATCCGCGGCATGTTTCGGGGCAGCCTGGATATGAGTACCAAATTTTATCGGGTTTGGGATTATCATACGAATTTCGCGGGATTGGACATCAATGGATTGCGTCATGTCATAACTCCGACGATTACGTATTTGTATCAGGCCCGGCCTACCTTCCCGGCGGGTGATCTTAATCAATTCGACCCTGCTATTGATGGTTTAACCAGGATCCATCAATTGGAATTTGGACTGGAAAATAAATTGCAGACCAAGCGCAACGGTCAAATCGTGGATTTGTTAAGGTACTTAATAACGACCAATTATGGCCTTAAGGGAACAACCGGCCGCCGGGCTTTTAATCCGTTTGACTCCGTTCTTGATCTTAATCCCACTGGCTGGTTGACCTTCCACAATGACAATGAATTTGATTACCACGCGGGCCATTGGAATTCCAAGAATTTTGATGGTACAGTACATGGCAAGGACTGGTCTTTTGGCCTGGGCAGCCGTTGGGCCCGTCAAGAAGGGGAACAGGTGACTGCCGAGTTGGATTACATCATCAACCCCAAGTGGAAGCTTAAGTTATATGATAGTTTTCCGCTGACCAAGGCAACGGATGGTAACACCCCGAGTGCCGGGGAGAAAGAGATTGTCATTACGCGGGATTTGCATGAATGGGAAGTGGATGTGTCTGTTGATCAACAGCAAGGGCATGGGACAACATTTTATGTTTTGTTCCGTCTAAAAGCATTGCCGAATATGAAGTTGAATTTGGTCAGTACGTCATTCCAGGCATCCAAGCCTGGTTCACAAAATCAATAGGAGCGAATTAATGAAGATTGCCATTATAGGTTCAGGTTATGTGGGGTTAGTATCAGGGGTTTGTCTGGCAAACATCGGGCATCATGTGATTTGCGTGGATAATAATCTTGATAAAATCAAAACTCTAAAAAAAGGCCGTTTGCCGATTTACGAGCCTGGTTTGCTTGAGTTGATGAAAGCCAACGTAAACAGAAAGCGGCTGACTTTCACGGGTTCCATCGGTGAGGCAACTAAAAAATCCCAGGTGATTTTTTTGGCTGTTCCGACACCCTCCAGGCCCAATGGGGACGCGGACTTAACCTATGTGGAGAATGTGGCGCGCCAAATCGCCCAGCACATGGATTCCTATAAACTTATCGTAGAGAAATCAACCGTACCGGCGGAAACGGGCAAGCAAATCAGGCGTACCATCCATTTGAATCTGGCCCAAAAATATAAAAAAGGTAATAAAATTTTGTTGGAATTCGATGTGGCTTCCAATCCCGAATTTCTTAAAGAAGGCAGCGCTGTCCATGATTTCATGAACCCTGACCGCATCGTGATCGGGGTGGAATCTAAAAAAGCAGAACAGTTACTCAGGGAAATTTATAAGCCTTTAAAGCCGAAAATCCTGGTGACTAATATTGCCTCCGCGGAGATGATCAAACACGCCTCCAATTCATTCTTGGCCGCGAAAATCTCCTTTATCAATGCGGTGGCCCAGATTTGCGATAGGGTGGGGGCGGATGTTCTTAAAGTGGCCGAAGGCATGGGATTGGACAAACGCATCGGCCGGCAGTTTTTAGACGCGGGTGTTGGTTACGGCGGGTCTTGTTTTCCCAAAGATGTGGATGCGTTTATCCGGGTGAGTGAACGCAGCGGTTATGATTTTACTTTATTAAAAGAGGTGCGGCGCATCAATGACCAGCAGCGCCATTGGTTTGTGCGTTTGGTTGAGGAGAAATTGTGGAATATCAAGGACAAGACCATCGGCGTATGGGGCCTGGCTTTTAAACCGAATACCGACGATATCCGTAATGCCGCGGCCCTGGAGATCATCCATCTTTTGCAGGCTGAGGGCGCTAAAATCAGGGCGTATGACCCCAAGGCCATGGATAACGCCAGGAAAGCGCTTCGCGGTGTCACCTTTTGCAATAATGCCTACACGGCTGCCGAAGGTTGTGACTGCCTTTTGCTTTTGACCGAGTGGCCGGAATTTAAAGACATTGATTTTGTGCAAATCCGTGATGCTATGAGCCAAACAGTGATTTTTGACGGCCGTAATTTTCTAGACGGCGCGCATTTGAGGGGGATTGGGTTTGAATATTTCGGGACAGGCAGGGGAAAGGTCATATAATGTCTAAAAAAATAGTTTTGATATCAGGCGGGGCCGGATTCTTGGGGAGTCATTTGTGCGACTGGTTTATCGATCATGGCTTTAAGGTGATCGCGGTGGATAATTTGATCACCGGTTCACTTAGGAACGTGGCGCATTTGAGGGCAAATAAAGATTTTAAATTAATGAAGCACGATGTTTTCAAGCCTTTCAAAGTTGCAGGCAAGGTGGATTTTGTGGCTCACTTCGCCTCACCTGCCTCTCCGGTGGATTATATGAACCATCCCCTTGCTACCATGCTTGTCGGCAGCTATGGCACGCATAATTTATTGGAGATTGCCCGAGCCAAGAAAGCGGTCTTTCTCATGGCGTCTACGTCGGAGATTTACGGTGACCCATTAGAACATCCTCAAAAGGAGAGTTACTGGGGCAATGTCAATCCCAACGGGCCGCGCAGCATCTACGACGAAGCCAAACGTTACGCCGAAGCAGCCGCCTTTGCTTACAAGCGCGTTTATAAGATGGATGTCAAAATTGTGCGGATTTTTAACACCTACGGCCCCCGCATGCAAATTAAAGACGGACGGGTGGTGCCTAATTTTATCGACCAGATTTTAAACCATCAACCGTTGACAATCTATGGTAATGGTAAACAGACGCGTTCTTTTTGTTACGTTGATGATTTGGTAGATGGCATAACCCGGCTGCTTTTATCAAAAATTTCCGGACCTGTGAATATAGGGAACCCGAAAGAATTTACGATTTTAGAGTTTGCCCAGCTTATCCGAAAGAAGTATAATCCCAAAGCTAAATTTATATATAAGCCCCTTCCCCAGGATGATCCAAAACAGCGGCGTCCGGATATATCATTAGCGCGTAAAGAACTGGGGTGGGAGCCGAAGGTTGGCTTAGAAGAGGGAATAGCTCGTACAATGGAATGGTTTTCTAAAAAACATGGTCACTAAAGACGAAATCATAGCTTTTGAAAAAGAAATTGCCGACGTATTCGCAACAGGGGTCATTCGTGCGCCGGTGCACTTACGCGCCGGGCGTGAAGATGCCTTGATCAATATCTTTAAAGAGTACAAAATAGGTGATGATGATTATGTATTTGGTTTTTGGGATTCTCATGAATTGGCGCTTTTAAAAGGCGTGCCGCGCCAAGAGTTAAAGCAGGCTATCCTCGAGGGCAAAAGCATTTCATTATGTTTTTCAAAATACAAAGTGCTTTGTTCAGGAATTGTTGGAAGCCTCATGGGGACGGCGGCCGGTGTGGCCTGGGCCTTGAAAAAGCAGGGGCAAAAGGGACGGGTATTTTTATTTTGCGGGGACATGTCCGCGGAAACAGGGATTTTTCACGAGGCTGTTAAATACGTATATAATTTCGATTTACCGGCCACCTTCATTGTTTGCGATAATGGTGTCAGCGTCATGACCGACACCAGGGCTGTTTGGGGCAATGCCGAGCCCTGGTTTAAAGGCACTAAATATGAAAGCAAAATCATTTATTTTAAATACACTAATGGCTATCCGCATTCCGGCCTAGGTAAATTGATCAAATTCTAATATGGACACTACCGCAGAATTAAAATATTTTGATGAATTAAAACGGACCATGGAGTGGTTGGCCCAACAGCCCAAGGTGATGTTTGTGGGGCAAACAGTCGCGGGTCCGGGGACCTTCATGTTCCAGACCCTGCGCGACTGCCCCAAGGACCGCTGCCTGGAGATGCCTATCAATGAAAGTTTTCAGATGCAGTTTACCGTTGGTTTGGCATTGACGGGCCTGGTGCCGGTTTCGGTTTACCCGCGGCAGAATTTTTTATTGTTGGCGACTGCTGACATGGCCAATATTCTCGATAAAATCCCTGTGATTTCCGGCGGTAAGTGGCCGGTCAAGGTCATTATCCGTGTGGCTACAGGCCCTGACGCGCCCGTGCATCCTGGGCATCAGCATATCGGCAATTATGCGAGCGCTTTACGCGAATTATTCAGCTGGATTGAAGTGAAGGAACTCAATCGCGCCGAGGAAATTTTTCCGGCCTATAGTCACGCGTTGAACCGAACCGATGGCAAATCTACACTGATCATCGAGCACGGTAATTTTTATAACGAGGAATATTACGCCAAAGGCATGATCACAACCCCGTCAAAGCATTAATCCTATGCACCAAGATTCTAGAATTTTTATTGTTGGGCACAATGATAGTGTTGAAAATTCCCTGCGGGGACATTTTCAGGCGCAAGGGTTCCGTCGTGTTATGTCCAGCACCTATGATATCGTCGATACAGCGAATGCATCCATAGTCAATGACTTTTTTAAGGAATTTAAACCGGAATATATTTTTCTTGGCTCCGTACTTTCCGGGGGTATTGCAGCAAACCAAAAGTCTCCCGCAGAATTTATTTATGAGAATATACAGTCCCAAAATGTAGTAATACATGCGTCGCGTTATTTTCATGTCAAAAAATTATTGTATTTCGCCAGTTCTTGTGTTTATCCCAAAGAAGCCAAGCAGCCGATCAAGGAATCATCTTTGCTGACAGGCACGCTTGAAGAAACCAGCGAAGCTTATGCTATTGCTAAAATTGCGGGGATTAAAATGTGCCAGGCCTATAAGGCACAATATGGTTTTAATGCTATTGCCGCCGTACCTGCAACGCTTTATGGCTCGGGCAGTGATACGGATATCGAAACAGCCCATGTCTTGGGCGCGTTGATAGCCAAATTTTATAAAGCTAAAAAAGAGGGGGCTAGTGAAGTGATTGTCTGGGGTTCCGGACGGCCTCGCAGGGAATTTTTGTACGTAGATGATTTTGTTAGCGCTTCTATATTCTTGATGGAAAAGTATAATGGAGCAGACGTGATCAATGTCGGCTGTGGCTATGATGTGACGATAAAGCAATTGGCAGAAATGATTAAAGCGGTCAGCGGCTTTAAAGGTAAGATCAAATTCGATGCTTCTAGGCCAGATGGCGTTAAGCGAAAGCTCTTGGACATTACACGCATGCGCAAGCTGGGCTGGAAGCCAAAGGTTAGCTTGGAAGAAGGCATTGAGAAGGCTTATCAGGCATACATTCGTCAGAAATAGAGAAGGGTCGCATTTCTGCGACCCTGAGTAACTAGTGCCTCTGACTAAGCCTGAGTGATTTAAATATATCAGATTTAATGGTTCTTTGCAATAAAAAAGGCGGCCTTAAAAATCGCTTTGACTCGATCTTTAAGGCCTATAGCACCCCAGACGGGATTCGAACCCGTGCCCCAAGCTTAGTCAAAGTTGTGTGCTAATCCATTACACCACCGGGGTACTAATGATAATATATTAATATATTTTGATTATTTGTCAATATAATTTTATCAACCCTGTCATTTCCGAATGCTTTTGTCGGGAATCCAGACACGTGTTCTTTGAGTGAATAGGTTAAACGGTATTGTTACCGAAACGGGATATTTTGGCCGTCCGCTACGGTTAACCGTTACACCTCCGGGAGGTGTAATGGTAAAACACCGTTTAACCTATACGCAGGAAAACATATCGGCATCTGCCTGCTAATGGAACGGGGAGTTGAAGTAAGCTGAAAGTAGAAACGGTCTATAAACATAAGAGGTAGTTATGGCAGAGAAGAATTTTTTAACCCTATATTTTTATCTGGGAGTTTTGCTAACATCGCTTTTTTCAATTTTAATTAGTAAGTTTATGTTCAATTTCATAAAAGATTTTGGAAAATTCACCCCTCCAACAGGAATTCATTCTGATGTTTGGAACCATGCTTTTGGAATTTCTGAAGAAAAAAGGAAACTTAATAAATATATAGGTTTTCTTGAATCGATTCTTTTTTTCTTTTGTTTTTACATTGATAAGCCCGAATTAATTGGAGGCTGGCTCACCTTTAAATTAGCTTCAAAATGGGAAGTGTGGAATACCATAATGAAAATTCCGGAAAAACTTGATGATGATAAAATACCTCAAATTGAATATATAGGTGCTAAGAATGAAATTGCTTGGTTTACTCTTCAACGTTGGCTTTTTGGAACACTTGCCAATATTGTCGCTGCGCTCTTTGGGTTGGTAGGTAGTGCAATAATAATTAAAATTTTGAGTCTATTTGTCTAGAAAAAAGAAGTAGTGACAGACACAAGTTTTAAAAATTGCGGCGGGTGGAGAGGGATTGATGTTTCGGAGCGCACGGTACCTGTTCAAATGGGCGAATCAGGGAAACCCATTTCTATACAGCTATTGGCACCGAGCCCACCTAAGGAGCACCGAAACATCAAGACCGAGCCAGGACCCGCCGTAGGAATAGGCTTGCACTGGATCCCCGACAAAAACATTCGGGGATGACAAATATTAAAAATGGATTCCCGCTTTCGCGGGTATGACAGTGGTGAGGTGGGAATGACAATGAATAAGAAGAAAGGGAATGTATGAAAATTTTAGTGACAGGGGCGGCGGGGTATATTGGTTCGGTCTTAGTTCCGCGATTATTGTCCGAAGGGCATCAGGTGATTGCTTTGGATAATTTTATGTACAATCAGTCTTCACTCTTGGATGTCTGCTATCATGACAGTTTGACCATTGTGCGAGGGGATGCGCGGGACAAGAATTTGGTGGCCAAATTAATGAAGAACGCGGACGCTATTTTCCCCCTGGCCTGCCTCACCGGTGCTCCTTTATGCGCTAAAGAACCTGAGGCCGCAAAGGCTATTGCGTTTGATGCGGTTAAAATGATCCTTGACCTTCGCAGTAAAAGCCAAAGGGTCATTTTCCCAACCACTAATAGCGGCTATGGTGTCGGAGAAAAGGGCAAGCATTGCACGGAAACCACACTCCTAAAACCCATTTCTTTGTACGGTAAATTAAAAGTGGACGCGGAAAAAGCCATTCTTGACGCGGGAGAAAGCATTACACTGCGATTGGCCACGGCCTTTGGCATTTCCCCACGCATGCGCCTGGATTTACTAGTTAATGATTTCACTTATCGCGCGGTGTATGATAAGTTTATAATCCTTTTTGAGGCCCATTTTAGCCGTAATTTTATTCATGTTCGGGACATTTCCAAGGCCTTTATCCATGCTTTGAATAATTTTGACAAGATGAAAAACCAACCCTATAATGTCGGCTTAAGCGACGCTAATCTGACGAAAAAGCAATTGTGTCAGGAGATCAAGAAACTGGTTCCTGATTTTTATTTTGTTGAGGCCTCTATCGGTGAAGATCCTGACAAACGCGATTATATTGTCAGCAATGAGAAAATCGAGAAGACAGGATTCAAACCGGATGTTTCCCTGCAAAAAGGCCTGCAGGAACTGATCAAAGGTTATCAGGTCATTAAACGCAATCAATTTGCGAATATATGATTTTATTAAGATTCTTCGCCCTTCGGGCTCAGAATGACAGTTGGGAGTCTAATGAAACAGCTTGATGTCCTGTTTGTCCACGCCAATGCGTCCCACAAAATTTATCAGGATTTAGCCAAGGATTTTTCTGCCATCGAGCCCCCGATTTGGGCGGGTATGCTGGCCAATCATTGCCGCCTTAAAGGATTTTCCGTTAACATCCTGGATTGTGAAGCCCTGCATCTGGATGAACAACAGTCCACAATGCAGATAATAGGGAATAAGGCGCGTCTGGTCTGTTTTGTGGTGTATGGCCAGCAGCCTTCGGCCAGTTCTCAGAATATGGCCGGAGCGACGAGCCTGGCAGATGCGGTAAAAAAATCAGCCCCTGATTGTAAAATTCTTTTTGTCGGCGGGCACATCGCTGCTTTACCGCGTGAGGTCCTGGAAAAACACAAATCCATTGATTTTGTCTGCCAGAATGAAGGCGTTTATACCATCTCTAATTTATTGAAGACCGATTTAAAAGATGGTTTGGAAAAAGTAGATGGTTTAGGTTTCCGAAGGAATGGAGGCATTGTATTAAATAAACCTTCGCCGATCGTGGCGAAGAGCGATTTGCCCGTCGAACTTCCGGGCATTGCCTGGGATTTGCTGCCAGTTAAAAATTACCGTACCGCTTTATGGCATTCTTACCCGAATAATTCCGATCGTCAGCCCTTCGCAGCTTTATACACGTCTCTAGGCTGCCCCATGAAATGCTCTTTCTGCATGATCAATATTATCAACCGTCAGGAGAATGAATATTCCGACGGTTCGGCAGTGTTCCGCTATTGGGAGCCGGAGCATATTATCAAAGAATTTGATTATTTTGCCAAACAGGGCATTACCAATATTAAAATTGCCGATGAGCTCTTTGTGCTTAACGCCAATCATTTTCTCAAACTTTGCGAGCTTATAATTGCGCGCGGCTACAAATTTAATATCTGGTGCTATTCCAGGGTGGATACGGTCAAAGATCATTATTTGGCTACTTTAAAAAAAGCCGGTGTCAATTGGCTGGCCTTAGGGATTGAAAGCGGCAACACCCGGGTGCGCAAAGACGTGACCAAGGGCCGTTTTGAAGACGTGGATATTCGCGCAGTGGTCAAGAAGATCCGCGAGCATGGCATCAATGTCATCGGCAATTATATTTTTGGTTTGCCTGAAGATGATTTGAGCAGTATGCAAATGACCCTGGATTTGGCTATGGAGATGAATACCGAAGAAGCTAATTTTTATTCTGCCATGGCCTATCCGGGCAGTCCCTTGTACGGTATTGCCAAAAAAGAAGGTTGGAAATTGCCATCGAGCTATGAAGGCTTCTCTCAACATTCCTATGAAGGCCAGCCTTTGCCGACCAAGTATTTGACCGCTGAGCAGGTATTAGCTTTCAGAGACGAGGCCTGGATGAAATACCATACTAATCCGAAATTTTTAGAACTTCTCAAACAAAAATTCGGCCAGGAAGCGGTGGATGAAACAATTAAATCGACCAAAATTAAATTAAAACGTAAAATATTAGAGAAAGCATCTTTAGCCCTATGATCATTACCCGTACCCCTTTTCGTGTTTCTTTTTTTGGTGGAGGCACTGATTACAATGGCTGGTTTCAGGACCACAACGGGGCAGTGCTCGCCACCACCATTGATAAATATTGTTATATCAGCTGCCGTTACCTGCCGCCATTTTTTGAACACAAATCGCGCATTATTTATTCCAAGATGGAACACGTAAGGGATTCTATTGATGAAATTGACCATCCTTCGGTGCGTGAAGTCTTGCGATTCTTGAAAATCCATGAAGGGGTTGAAATCCATCACGACGGAGATTTACCGGCGCGTACAGGCTTAGGGTCAAGCTCATCTTTTACTGTTGGATTGCTGAATGGTTTGTATGCGCTCAAAGGGCAGATGATCACCAAAGAGAAATTGGCCCGCGAAGCGATCCATGTGGAACAAGTCATGATCAAGGAAAATGTCGGATGCCAGGACCAGACCATGGCCGCATACGGCGGGTTTAATTTGGTAGAATTCGGCGGCACCAATCATTTACGCGTGCAGCCGTTGACCATCCCTGCGGTGAAATTAAACCTTCTTCAGGAGCATTTGATGCTGTTTTTTACAGGGTTTTCCCGGAATGCTTCGTCCATTGCCAAGGCACAGATTGAGAATATTCCCCAAAAAAAAGTGGAATTGGCCCGCATGCATGAAATGGTGCATGAAGCGGTAGAAGTTTTAAATGGCAAGGACCTGTTAAAATTCGGCCGCCTGCTCGATGAAAGCTGGAAGCTCAAGCGCACCTTGTCAGACAAAATATCCAGTGAGCACATTGATGATTTATATGCTACGGCGATCAAGGCAGGGGCAGTGGGCGGTAAATTGCTCGGAGCAGGCGGAGGCGGCTTTGTGCTGCTTTTTGCAGAGCCGTCCAGGAAAGACAAAATACGCCAGGCGCTTAAAAGTCTTTTGGAAGTTCCCTTCAAATTCGAGAATTTGGGCAGCCAGATCATTTTTTATCAACCCGACAGCGGATTAATTAAATAGCATATGGTTAGATTAATTGGTAGACGTCACCAATTAATCTAACCATATGTATCAAGTTAGCGAAAGTGGAATATGTTCCCAGATGTGGTCATCTTAGCCGGCGGATTGGGCAAACGCCTTCATTCTGTCACCGGCGGCGCCCAAAAAGTCTTGGCCAAGATCGGCGGTCAGCCATTTTTGGAAATACTGATTGATTATATTGCCTCCCAAGGGGGCAGGCGTTTTATCCTGTGTGTCGGACATGGTAGTGAGGAAGTAGAGAAATATTTTAAGAATAAATATCAGGACCGTGAAATTATTTTTTCCAGGGAAGATTCGCCATTGGGTACCGGTGGAGCCATTAAGCAAGGCGCACAGCATGTCAAAACTGATCAGTTTTTGGCGATGAACGGAGATTGTTTTTGCGTCATTGATTACAATGCCTTGATAGCCTCGCATAAGAAGCACAAAGCTAATGCTACGATTGCGATTACAAGCTTGCCCGACGTTCGTGACTATGGAAGTATTACAGTCAACGAAAAGAGCCAGATTATCGCTTTTAAGGAAAAATCGACCTTAGTTCAGGCTGGTTTGATCAATACAGGCACCTATTGTTTGGATCGCGGTGTTTTTAATTTGGCTCAAACGCCGCAAAAATTTTCTATTGAAAATGATTTCTTCCCGCAATTAGTGGGTCAAGGGTTTTACGCGTTTGAAGTGGAAAACCGTTTTATTGATATCGGTACGCCCGAACGTTATTCCTGGGCACAAGAACATTTGAAAAGTTTAAAGCATTAGGGGTGGCCTTGAAAACAATTTTTGAAGACCACTGTTGTCCCGACAATCTTCGACACCGATTCTGAAATACAGCCCGAAGGGCGTTGTATTTCTGAAAAATTAGAAAAGATTGTCGGAATAAGACAACCCGTGGTCAAAATAATTTGTTTTCAAGGCCACCTATAGAGGTTAAATATGGATTTTAATAAACTAACTGCTGTCAACGACGGCCAGGAAGCATCCAAGTCCGGCTATAAGGTCCCTTTTGGGACAATATCAATCACCCCCAAAGCTAAAAAGCTTATTGATGAGGCGATTGATCGCGGTTGGCTGACCAAAGGCAAATACGTCAGGGAATTTGAGGAAAAATTCGCGGCTCTTTTCGGCGTCAAATATGGCATCGCGGTTTCCAGCGGTACGGATGCCAATGCCATTGCCTGTACCGTTCTTTATGATTTTGGCGCCAAACGCGGGGATGAGATCATCGTGCCGGCCCTGAGCTTTGTTGCCACGGGCAATGCGGTCTTACAGGCAGGATTTACCCCCGTGTTTGTTGATGTAGAGCGTGAGACTTTAAATATTGACCCTAAAAAAATTGAAGATACTATAACCCCGCGTACGCGTGCCATTATGCCCGTGCACTTGATGGGCAAGCCCGCGGCCATGGATGAGATCATGGGCTTGGCTAAAAAACATAAGCTTTTTGTTTTCGAGGATGCCGCTGAAGCGCATGGGGCCGAATATAAGGGCAAAAAAATAGGTGCTATCGGTGATATGGCTTGCTTTTCATTGTACGCGGCGCATATTGTGACGACCATCGAAGGAGGGATGCTCATCACCAACAATGAAAAAATGGCCACAGCAGCCCGTTCCCTGCGTAATCACGGGATCGACGGTAAATTTCAATTCAAGCGCATTGGTTTTTCCGCCAAGATGAACGAGATTGAGGCCGCGGTGGGATTGGGGAATATTGAGATATTCCGCGATATCCTGGAAAAACGGCGGGCCAATGTCCGCCATCTGATCAAATCTTTTGGCAAATTTGATAAATTTTTCTGGTATCTTAAAGAAGAAGCCCATGAAGTTTTAGGTCCGCACGCGTTTTCAATTATTCTCAAAGACGGGCTCAATTTTACCAAAGATGAATTCGTGACTTATTTAGAAAAGCAGGGCGTTGATTCCCGTAATTTGTTTTATTCTATCCCTACCCAAACGGAGGGTTATCAGTTCATGGGGTATCGCAAAGGGGATTTCCCCCAATCGGAATATTGCTCCGACCATGGTACGCATATCGGCTGCCATCAGGATGTGGGGATAGCTCAAATGGATTACGTGGTAAAGGTGGTTGAGGAATTTTTAAAATCTAAAGGGTACAGGACACCGTAGTGCATGCGCATTGCTATCAATTGCCGATCTATCCTTTTAAGTCAGCGTACCGGCATCGGCCGCTACACCTATAATCTTTTAGACAACTTGGGGAAGATCGACCACACCAACGAATATGCCCTTCATGCACCCAAGCAATTGTTTGATTTTAAACGGCGCCTGCCGGATTTTTTCCGTTATAATAATTTTAAAAACCAAATAGATTTCTTCCATTGGGGGATCGGCAAAAGTGACATTTACCATCTGCCATCCCCAGATATCATTGGCCCCTATTCTGGCAAATTAATCGTCACTATTCACGATCTTATTTATAAAACCTATCCCCAAGCTCACACGCCCGCGACCATTGAATCGACCGAAAAATATATGCAGGCCATCGCGGCTAAGGCGGACAAAATTATTTGTATATCTGAGAATACCCGACGTGATTTGCATTCCATTTTTAACATACCCCTTGAAAAATCATGCGTGGTCTATAATGGAGTTGATCACGATTTGTTTTTTCCCATTTCAGCTCATGAGCGCCTTGAGGCGGTAAACCAGCTTAAGGGGATTGGTATACCTAAGCCTTATGTTTTGTATGTAGGTACGATTGAACCCAGGAAAAATTTAAAAGGTTTGCTTGAAAGTTTTGCTTTGCTTAAAGCAAAAAAAGTTTTTCAGGGGCAATTGGTTGTTGCCGGCATGAAAGGCTGGATGCAGGAAAGCCTGGGGGACCTTATTAAAAAATTAGATATCCAATCAGATGTCGTTTTTGCCGGTTTTGTCAGCGATGTGCAATTACGCCGGCTTTATAATTTGGCTGAAGTTTTCGTGTTCCCGTCTTTTTATGAGGGTTTTGGTTTTCCCATCCTGGAAGCTTTTTGCTGCGGGGCGCCGGTCATTACTTCGCGGACATCATCCTGCGGTGAAATTGCCTCTGATGCGGCCGTTTTAACTGATCCTTCGGACTCGAAAGCAATAGCAAGTGCCATGGAACAGGTGTTAACAGATAAAACTCTCAAAAAAACTATACGTCAGGCGGGATTAAAACGCGCGAAAGAATTTTCTTTTTTAAACACGGCCAAGCAGACTTTGAATGTTTATCATGGTTTATTATCGCGCTAACGACGGGCTTCTTCGGGCATAAATATAACATAAGGGCGTTTCCCCAGTCACCGTATAATCTTTTTGAATGACTGATAAGATTTGAGTATATTTATACTGGTTGGGTTTCCAGGCAAAATAAACCGGACTCCAATTTTCCGTTAATTTCTTTTGAACAAAAATGTAGAGCACTGGACCGTTTTTGAGTTGATTTAGAAAATCATCAAACCAATGATCATCAAACCAGGCAAAAGTGGTGATAGGAAACCTTCCTAAAAAAGGCCTGTCAGCAAGAAAATTATAGGCCCCCAGTTCAGGAAACATGACGACGATGTCCTGGGGATTTGAATGGTTTTTCAGAAAATCGACCATAGCCTCCAATTCATCGGCTTGGGGTCCGGGGACAAGCATGCCCCGGGCCCGTTCGATAGTGAGGGTTTTATTTTTACCGCCCAGGTGTCTTAGAGATAGTGTTCTTTTGTTTTGAACGGCATCACTGGCAATTTGGAAAACAAAAAACCGGTGGTTAAACCGCGCAATGGAATATCCCGTTGAAATTATAAAAAGGGCCAGCAAGACCAGGCCCATCATGGGCCGCCAGCGTTCGCGGCTAACCCAAACAAACAGGACCAGCGCTTCTCCTAAAAAGAAAAACAGGATTTTTTCCGGCATTAGCGCCATTTCAAAATGCGCTGTCCACAGGCCGCGAAATGCCGTATTGTACATGATAAATCCATAGATCGTCAGCGCCAACAGACAAATATCGGTGGTATTGAACATCCGTTTATTCATCCTCCAGAATAAATAAACAGCTAAGCCCAAGTATAAATAAGACGGTGTCATTTGTTTAAAGTTAATGCTCCAGGGGATTAACATGGCTGCTAATGCCTCAGGAAAATTATGAGGATAAATGGAAGCAGCGTGAGGATCGATAATTTTCTGCATTTTAAAAATTACGGTCAAGGTATCATTCAGATAGGGAATGAAAGCATTTTGTGACATTGAATATAAAACCCAGGGGACTATCACAATCCCTACCCCTAAAGAGTACGTACCCAAGGCTTTTAAAATGGAGCGCAGGTTATTGACTTTTAGAAACCACCCTAGCAATAATGCCGTAATTATACCTACCAGGGCATAGATGCCAATTTCAATGCTTGTAAGGAGCCCAAGGGAAGTGGCTACTCCGGCTCCAAACATCCATCTTAATCGGCCGCTTTTAACGGACTTGATAAAACACCATATCGCCATTAAACCAAATGCATACCGAATTCCTCCCCAATAGGTGAAAACTACCCGTGGAAAAGTCCGGGCAATGAGTGCGGGGACCATGAGATAAAACATATACCGGGTCTTTAGTAATTCGTAAGCGATCAGGACAGAAAAAATCAGGCACAGGACGTTACCAAAATAAAAATAAGTGCACAGGACAGCAAGATGCGGTTTTGTCATTTTCATTAAAAAAAACGGCATATACAGGTCCAGAGGTCCCCGTAAATGAAAGAAATCACGATAAGGAAGGCTTCCGTGAAACATGGCGTTGATGCCCGGCAGGTAGAGGCCGAGTTCAAAAATATCGATTTCACGGTTTAAATAATAGGGATTAAAGGTGATTAAAACGGTAAAGATCGACAGAAGTAATAAATCAAGCCGTGTGGGCGCTTTGTGTAGGGCTTCTTGAAAAAAACGGGTCAGAGTTTTCAATCGAAAAGGCTTCTTTCTCAACGGGATAACCAACACTTTTTGACTTAATTATAACTATACTTCTTATAAAATAAAGACTTTATTAAATGTATATCGGTTCTCATGCTGTTGGGGAGTATTTGAATATATTCCCCATTTCTGTTAGTATTTGGTTTCGAGAAAAACCCTGGGGCTTGTATTTCATAAGGGACAAGGAAGGGAGTGGTCTATGCCGGAAAGAAAAACCAGACTGGATATTGGATGCGGAAATAATAAAATGCCTGGGGCGGTATATTTGGATTTTGATGTTAAAGCCAAGCCGGACATTCTGCACGATCTTAATAAATTCCCTTATCCCATTGCTGATAATACTTTTGATGAAATTTTTGCAAAACATATTATTGAACATTTGAATGACCCTATCGGGTTTATGCGGGAAATGTGCCGGATTTTGAAGCCGGGAGGGACAATATTCGTGGCGACACCCCATTTTTCCTGCAGGGTGGCGTACTCTGAACCGCAGCACAAGTTATTTTTTTCCTATTTTATGTTCAATAATGTGATTAATGGGTTAGATTTCGAGGTTTTGGAACAAAAGATCACTTTTTTTAAAACATTCCGAGCCGTAGGGATCAGTTTTCTGGCCAATAAATTTCCTGACACGTATGAGCGTTTTTGGACCTATATATTTCCAGCGGAAAATGTAACATTGTTGGCAAAGAAGAAAGCCGCTTAGATTTATAAAAGATAATGAATACATATAAAAAATCAAAATTTGACCGCATGACACTTTTGATCTCGATGATTATAGCTTTGGCCATCATGTGGAACCCCTTTTATCTTAGGCAGGAACTGAACCTTTTTGAGTGGGGACTATATTTACCCGGGATTGACGCAGTTTCCCAGGGCCAGGTGCCTTTCAGAGATTTTTTTCATCTGCGCGGGCCTTTCGAGCTGTATGCGCCGGCGCTTTTTATGAAAATTTTTGGTTTTAGGGCGGATGTTTTGGCAACCTATTTTTATCTTGGCACGATGCTGACGATGCTTATCGCGGTACTCATTGCGTATGAACTTATCCGCCAAAGGTTTTTACTTTATCCGTTTGTGCTGATCCTGGTGACACGGACTTTTCCAAGGGTGGTTTTTACCTTTTGGGGAGGGATGCGTTATGCCTGGGGGTTGCTCGCGGTATGGAGTTTGATCCGGTTTTTTAAAACCAACCGTCCCGGATGGCTTTTGGCAACGGGGTGTCTGGCCGCGATTGCCGCATGGACGAGTATTGAAATCGGTGCTGCTGTTTTGTTTGCTTTTATGGCGGTCATGGCCCTTAGCCGTGAATGCCGACAACGGGCATGGGTGTTTTTAGCCGGATTTTTGATAATCAGTTTAACTTATGGTATTTATCTGTTAAGCCAAAATGCCTTTGGGGCCTATGCGCAAGCCCAATGGATTGTGGTGACTCATATGGGGAAGACTTTTCTGGAAATTGAACCGGTGCCGTATTCTTTCCCAAAATTCCTGCACGCCATATTTTTCCCGTTAGACAAAAGTTTTTATCAAATGACGCCGATGTACGGGTATATGTTTTTTTTCTTTTTTTATTTTTGGCGTAAGATTAACAATAAAGTCACTGTTCTGGACCATGCTGCATTGGCGGTAGCGGTATATGGCTTGATGTTATTCTTGACGGGATTCCGTAATTTATGGGCATCGGTATATGAGATGTCTTTGCAGCCCGAGAAAATCATTTTATTTTACCTGCTGACGCAGTTTATTGAATGGGCGCAGCAAAGGCAAACAAGATTCAAATGGGTGGGGGCAATACTGTTAGCCGCAGTGGTACTATCGTCAGTAATATACAGCTTTGGCCGTTTTAAAACGAGATTTTATAAAACTTCCTGGTTTTGCCAGTCGATAACAGGTAAGAGTAAGGCAAAACTGGCAATGGTCAACGGCTCAGCCCCTAAGCCCATTGATTTGACGCGCATCAGGCATATGATCATCCCAGTTTGGCAGGCCGCGGATTTAGAGCAATTAACACGGTTCGTCCAAGAGCATGTGCCGGAGCATGAAACAGTGTGGATGTATCCGGAACTTGGCAGTTTAAATTTTATGCTGCAGAGGCCGTGGGTAGGGCGTTTTCCCATGGCCACATTATCATGGATGGATGAAGGCTGGTTTGCTGATTATGCGGCAGCGCTTGAGCGCAATCCTCCCAGATATGCCATTATTAACAAGGTGATGCCGTTTTATTTCGATACTGTATATTTTCTGGTACCTGCCAACCGCATTAAGCATGAACGCATGATGCAATTTCTCTATAATCATTATGTGGTTGAAACCCAAACGTCGACTTATTACGTATATAGGCGGATAAAGATATGAAAATCTTATGACACTTTTGGGATTGATGATTATAGCTATGGCGATCATGTACAATCCCCATTACCTCCATCAGGAACTGAATCTTTTTGAGTGGGGTTTATATTTACCCGGAATTGACGCTGTTTCCCAGGGGCAGGTGCCCTACAGGGATTTTTTTCATCTGCGCGGGCCTTTTGAGCTGTATGCGCCGGCATTTTTTATGAAAATTTTCGGTTTCAGGGCGGATCTTTTGGCGGCCTATTTCTATCTTGGCTCGGTGTTAACGATACTTGTTGCGGTGCTTATTGCTTATGAGCTTATTCATCAGAGGCTTTTGCTTTATTCTTTGGTGTTGATTTTAGCGACCCGGACTTTTCCCCGGGTGGTTTTCACCATTTGGGGAGGGATGCGTTATGCGTGGGGATTATTGGCGGTATGGTGCATCATTCGATTTTTAAAGACCAAACGTCCAGGGTGGCTTACGGCGGCGGGGTGTTTGGCTGCCATCAGCTGGTGGACGAGTATAGAAATCGGGGTTAGTGTTCTGGTGGCTTTACTGGCGGTCATGGCCCTGAGCCGTGAAAGCCGTCAACGGGCTTGGGGTTTCATTGCCGGATTCCTGATTATAAGCGTGCCTTTTAGTATCTATTTGTTCAGCCAAAATGCTTTAAAGCCCTACTTTCAGGCCCAGTGGGTTGTAGTGACCCATATGCAAAATGTTTTTTTGCAAATTGGTCCTGTGCCTGACACTTTTTCAAAATTGTTACACGCCTTATTTGTGCCATGGGACAAAAATTTTCGTCAGATGACACCGGTGTACTGTTATCTATTTTTCTTTTCTCTTTACTTTTGGCGCCTGTTTAATAAAAAAGTCACGCTCACAGAGCAGTCTGTTTTGGCGGTGGCGGTGTATGGCCTGATGGTGTACACGAGCGGGTTTCGCGATTTATGGGCTTCGGTATTTGACATGTCTTTGCAGCCCGAGAAAATTGTCTTATTTTACCTGCTGGGGCAGTTTATCATATGGGCACAGCGCAAGTGGTCAAGATTCAAATGGGTGGGGGCAGTGCTGTTGGCAGCAGTCGTTTTATCGTCAGTGATATACTGTGGCGGCCGTTTAACGAGATTTTATAAATCTACCTGGGTTTGTCAGTTGATAACGGGCAAGGATAAGAGGAAACAGGAATTGATAAAGGGATTGCCTGTCAGGCCCATCGATTTGCCGCGCATAAGGCATATGACTATTCCCCTATGGCAGGCTACGGATTTAGAGCAATTAACACAGTTCGTCCAAGAGCATGTGCCGACGCATGAGGAGGTGTGGATGTATCCGGAACTTGGCTGTCTGCATTTTATGCTCGACAGGCCATGGGTGGGGCGCTTTCCTACGGCCACATTATCCTGGATGGATGAAGGCTGGTTTGCTGATTATACGGCAGCGCTTGAGCGCAATCCTCCCGGATATGCCATAGTTGATAAGAAGATGCCATGGTATTTTGATACGGAATATTTATTGGTACCTGCCAACCGCATTAAGCATGAACGCATGATGCAATTTCTCTATAATCATTATGTGGTTGAAACCCAAACGCCGACCTATTACGTGTACCGGCGTGTGAAATAAACACAAGACTTGCGAGAGGAACACAAGGAAATGTTTTTTCAAAGGCCTGCTACCCCACAGGCTCACAGGGGCTGTTTATGATAATAGCCCCGAAGAGCCGAGATTGTGGGGATGGGGGTCATGCGTCGGGCCGTGATAAAATATATCCTTGTGTTCCTCAATAAACTGGGGAGTTTATGAAAATCAGCGGTTTTACCATTGTCCGCAACGCGGTCAAATTTAATTATCCGGCGCTTGCTTCCATACGTTCGATTCTACCAATTTGCGATGAATTTATTGTCAATGTGGGGGACAGTGAAGACACAACACTTGATTTGATCCGTTCGATTGACAGCCCCAAGATACGTATTATCCAAAACCAATGGGACATGAGCCAGGGGTCCCAGGTGTTGTCCCAGCAAACGAACCTGGCCTTAAAAGAATGTAAAGGCGACTGGGCTTTTTATTTGCAAAGTGATGAGGTCATTCATGAGGCGGATTTGCATAAGTTAAAACAAAAGATGAGTTATTACCTGGACCAAAAAGATGTCGATGCCCTGCGTTTTTGGTGGTTTCATTTTTATGGGTCTTTCTGGCGATACCGTATTGATTTTGGCTGGTATCAAAAGCAGGACCGGATCATCCGTAATAATAAACAAATCGAATCCTATGGTGATGCTTTTGGCTTCCGGCGTATCGATGGCAAACCATTGCGGAGTCGACTGACTTCTTGTTACCTTTATCACTATGGCTGGGTCAATTCTAATGAAGCGATGCAAAAGCGTTGTGAAAATGCCGCAGAGATAGGGTACATGGATAAAAATAAAAACAATTTGTTTGACGGAGGGTATGGGGACTTAAATCGTTTTCCGTCGTATTGGGGCACTCATCCGGCTGTCATGAAGGAGAAGGTGGCAGGGCATCAGTTAAGCCGGGAAGATTTTGATATGATCCGGCGAAAATTATGGTGGAACCCTGTCTTTTGGTTTCGGGTCCGTTTTAAAACTTGGGCTAGGGTCAAAGAGAGGATCACTTGAAAATCCTGGTCATTAATCCATTTGGCATTGGGGATGTTTTATTCACCACCCCTGTCATCAGCAATCTGCGGCAGGCCTATCCTCAGGCGTCAATCGCATATTTGGCCAATCGTCGTACCGCTGAATTTCTTAAACTTAATCCGGACATAACCCATGTTTTTGTTTACGAGCGTGATGAATTTGTGGAAAGCTACCGTCAAAATCCCTTGAAATTTGCACAAAAGTGGTTTGGGCTTTATAAGAACATCAAACAGGAAAATTTTGATCTGGTTTTAGATTATTCTCTTAACAGTACTTTCGGTTTTTTGTCCGCTGCCTGCGGTATAAAGAAGCGGGTGGGCTTTGATTATCGAAAGCGCGGTAGATTTTTAACTGACAAGGTCCCTTTTTTCGGTTTTGAGGGCAAGCATACCATTGAATATAATTTAGATTTATTGCGCCATATTCAGATACCGGTAACAGTCAATCAAATGACATTCAGCATTTCCGCCGAATACAAACAATGGGCCCATGATTGGCTTGTCCAGAATAAAATTGACCCCTCCAAACCTTTGATTGCAGTCTTACCCGGTGGGGGAGCCAGCTGGGGCAAGGACGCCGGAAACAGGCGTTGGGCGGCCTCAAAATTCGCGGATTTAGTGGATAAAATCATTGAAAATTTCGACGCTGCCATTATACTGTTGGGAGATTCAAAAGAAGAAGAGTTATGCCGTCAGGTTGTTAATCAGGCGCACTTTCCTTTATATTTTGCTGCTGGAAAAACCACCTTGCCTGGCATGGCTGCTTTGTTGGCGCGATGCCGCTTGGCCATTGTTAATGAAGGGGGGCCTTTGCATGTCGCAGTGGCTGTGGGGACTAAAACAGTTTCCATTTTTGGCCCTGTAGACCCGCAAGTGTACGGCCCTCATCCTCTTAATGGCCATACCGTGGTCCAAAAGGGCCTGCCCTGCCAGCCATGTTACCGGCGTTTTCGAATGGCCCAATGCGGGCATATCAGTTGTTTGGGGGAATTATCCGTGGAAGAAGTATATAGAAAGGTGCAACACATTTTATGAGTATTCCTTTTATTGATTTTAAAGAACAAAACCGCCTGATTCAAGGCGAGGTGGATGCAGGTTTCAAAAAAGTATTTGAAAAAGGCGATTATATTTTGGGCGAACAAGCCCAAGTTTTTGAAGGGGCTTTTTCCAAATACTGTGATGTCCAATATGGAGTGGGGGTCAACTCTGGCACCGACGCGCTTCATTTGAGCCTGATGGCTTTGGACATTCAGGAGGGGGATGAAGTCATTGTCCCGACGCACACCTTTATTGCCACGGCTTTGTGCGTTTCTTTTTGCCGCGCCAAACCGGTTTTTGTGGATATTGAACCGGATACCTATAACATTGACCCTAAAGCTTTTCAGGCGGCGATCACGAAAAATACGAAAGCTGTTATCCCGGTGCATATTTACGGCCAGCCGGCCAATATGGACGAGATCATCGCCATTGCCCGCAAACACGGTATCAAGATCGTCGAGGATGCAGCCCAAGCGCATGGTTCGCGTTATAAGGGTAAACGTTCCGGGTCACTGGGTGATGTGGCCTGTTTTTCATTTTATCCAACCAAGAGTTTGGGTGCCTGCGGGGACGCGGGGATGATCGTGACCAAGAATAAAGATATTTACGAAAAAGCCTTAATGCTGCGTGATTACGGCCGTCAGGGACGTTATGAACATAAGATCAAGGGGACCAATTCGCGGTTAGACACGATTCAGGCCGTGGTACTTAATGCCAAACTAAAACATTTAGACACCTGGAATGAGATGCGCGCGAAAAATGCCGCTATCTACGCAGAGCTTTTAAAACACTTGAAGAATGTGATCACTCCTGTTACCAAGACGGACCGTACGCATGTATTTCAAACCTACGCCATCCTTGTACCTAATCGCGACAAAGTCGTTGAGGCCATGAAAGCCCAAGGGGTTGGAGTGCTCATCCATTATCCGATTGGTTTGCACCTTCAGGAGGCTTACGCGGAATTAGGATATAAAAAGGGAGATTTTCCTGTCGCTGAGAAGGTGGGCAGCCAGGTGATGAGTTTGCCGATGTTTCCTCATATGACCAAAGAACAAATCAAGGCAGTGGTGGCGGCCCTGGAAAAATCTTTGTGAATAAATCTTTGATCATATGCGACAGGTTGATTTATGGCGCCTTGCTGGCGATGATATTTTTTCTGCCGTATTCATTCGCGCTGATTGCCGTGTGCCAGGCTACGATGACCATAGCCTGGGTCTCCAAGCGTTTTTTATTTGGTAAGGAATTTTCGCGCCAGGGTTGTGCCCAAGGGTTTAATTTTTTTTCCAATAGTATGGGCTGGGCATTAATGGCCCTTGGCCTGTTGATTGTCCTGACGATGCCGTTTAGTCATGACCCCGCCTTGACTTTTAAGAAGTTATTTACAAGATATTTGCAGCAAATTTTTTTAATGTATTTGGTCACGGAGACTGTCCATAGCCGTAAGCGTTTATACGGTGTTTTGGCCGTGTTGTTGCTGACATTTTTTCTTGTAACCGTTGATATCATGATTCAATGCATGAGTGGGCACAGTTTTGTGCATCATAACCCGCTGACTAATGGCAGGGTCACAGGGCCGATGAACGAGCCCAATGATTTGGGGACCTTGCTGGCGACAGTTTTACCTGTGGTGTTGGCTTCAATCATTGCCTTCCGAAAGAAGAAACCGTTGCTGGTGGTGATTTCGCTGTTATTTTTGTTTTTGGTAGTCGCGCTTGGGCTGACAGATTCCCGCGGGGCATGGTTAGCTTTTGCAGTAAGCATGATGGCTTTAAGTGTATGCTTGAAACGTCTCAAGATAACGGTCCTCATTGTTTTGATGCTGGGAGTATTATTTTGGGGGTATGGCATGTATTGTTTAGATACTCGTCCTGATATGTCTAATGCCCCAACGAATCATGGCCTGGTCTTGCACCCAAGCTTATTCAATCCCCTGGGATTGCCTGCCTCATACAATATCTCTAATTTATTTTTTAATACTTCCAACCGTGAACTTTACTGGGATACGGCCGTAAATGTCATTAAACATTATCCATGGTTTGGGTGCGGGTATAACGCGTACGTTCAAACACTTAGAGATTTGCATGTCAACCATGAAGAATATCCGCATAATAGTTTATTGCATATAACGGCAGAACTTGGAATTGTTGGATTGTTATTGTATCTTTGGCTCTTTGTTGCTTTATGTTTGCAGGGCTGGAGGGTACTGCGTGCTGTCTCTTGCGAAAGGGAACTGTATGTCCTGGGATGCGGGGCATCCTGCGGGATCCTGGCGTGGATGATTCACAGCCTTTTGGATACCCCTTGGTCTTCTTTACAACTGAGCCTTTTATTGTGGTTATTGATAGGGATTTTGATGAGCCTTGGTTTCGTTTTACAAAATCAAAAAGGAGACAGGCCGTGCCAATAGCGCTGAGTGTTGTCATTATTGCAAAAAATGAGCAGGGTCGTATCAAGGACTGCCTTGAGAGTGTTTACGGCTGGGCGGATGACATTGTGGTGCTGGATGACGAGAGTACGGACAATACACGCGCGATAGCTGCTGGCTATACCGATAAAATATTCATCCGGCACATGGAGCTCGAGGGAAAACACCGCAATTTTGCAGCTTCCAAGGTCAAGAATGACTGGATCATGATATTGGATTGTGATGAACGATTGACGGACGAGCTTAAAAATGAGATATTCGCGGCACTTAAAAGTGGGGACCCTAAAATCGCGGCGTATTGGGCGGGGCAAATCAATTATATGGGCGATGTGCCGTTAAATCATGGAGGCTGGTCAAATCCTCATATCCGTTTATATAATAAGAATCATGTGAAATGGTCTGAAGCGGATTATGATGTCATTCACCCCGGTTTAAAGTTTGCAGAAGGGTATCGGGGCGGCAATATGAAGGCCAAGACTATTCATTATAGTTTTCGCAATGTGGAGGATTTTATCGCGAAGATCAACCGTTACTCAACGCTGGAGGCGACCAAATGGTATTTGGACGGCCGGAAAATGCCGTTGGGTAAGGCCATATGGCGGACAGTGGACCGGGTTTGGCGGCGTTTTATCACTAAAAAAGGATACAAAGACGGTTATTATGGTTTTGTGGCGGCGGTTTTAAGCGGTTTTCATGAATTTGCCGCGTATAGCAAATATAGGGAGATTAAAGAAAAAGGTTATTATATAAATAGAAGTGTCATTGCGAGGAGCGAAGCGACGAAGCAATCTCTTTGACATAATCAATGGGTCAATTTTACCATCATATTTTTTACCAGAATTTTTTCAGCCTGCCATCGACGATAATCAAGACTGTCAGGCGCAATTGCCGGGGGCAGAAATTTGAACCGGAAATTGAAGCCCTGGCAATGCTGGTCTCAGCAGGTTTTTTTTGTTTTGATGTGGGTGGGGCGTATGGCCGTTACGCGTTTCCCCTTTCACGCATGGTGGGGCCCCAAGGGCGGGTATACAGTTTTGAGCCGGGATCTTATAGTCACAAAGTGTTTTCATTTGTGAAAGCCTTTTTTGGCCTTAAAAATGTGGCCTTGATCAAAAAAGCGGTTTCCAATAAGCCGGGATCAATTGAGTTATGCCTGCCGCCGAAGAAGTCGGGCAAGCTGGGCGCTTCAATGGCGTATATTCATTCAGGAAAAAAAGAAGACAGCTTTTGCGAAACAGTGGATATGCTGACCCTGGATGATTTTGCAAAGCTCGCGGATTTGCCGCGCCTGGATTTGATTAAATGCGATACCGAAGGCTCAGAGTTATTAGTGTTTCAAGGGGCCAAGGGCACCATCGAGAGGTTTAAACCCATTGTACTGACAGAGATTGATGCTAACAATCTGGCCCGTTTCGGGCACGCGCCGTCGGATATCCTGGATTTTTTTCGTACACGGAATTACAGGCCCATGGTATGGGATGCAGGGGCCTTTATTCCGGTTGCAGGGGTAGAAAGCCCAAGGAATTATTTTTTTATACCTGAACATATTATTAACATATAAACATTGTCATTCCCGAATGCTTCTGTCGGGAATCCAGAAACGCTATTATGAAAGTCATTTTTCTCGACAGAGACGGTGTAATCAACAGATTCCCGGGAAACGGCTCTTACGTGACCAAGGTCAAAGATTTTCATTTTATCCCCGGGTCCCTGGAAGCGATACGCGCGTTGACCCAAAGCGGAAACAAGATTTTTGTCATCTCCAACCAGGCAGGGGTTGGCAAGGGTGTTTATTCCCTGGATAAACTCAAACGCATTGATGCCAAGATGATCAAGGCTGTTGTGAGGGCAGGGGGTGAAATCCGCAAAAGTTTTTATTGCACACACCGATCGGATGCCGGCTGTGACTGCCGCAAACCCGGTATCGGGTTATTAAAGAAGGCCCTTAAGTCCCTCAATAAAACCATTATCCACGCGCAAAAGGCTTTTTTCGTCGGAGATACCGAAGGCGATATCAAGACCGGGCATAATGCCGGTTGTAAAACTATTTTTGTGCTCTCAGGCCGTGAAGACCGGCGCTACATGCGCAAATGGACCGTCAAACCTGATTTCATTGCCAAAGATTTGAAAGCAGCCGCTCAAATTATCCAAAATGAAAATTCTCGTCATACACGCAACAGCCGGGGCCGGGCATAAAAAAGCAGCAGAGGCTATTTACCACAGTTTGCAAGCCAAGGGTAGTGATTTTAACTTCCATATAGTAGACGCGCTGGATTACACCAGTCCTTTTTTTAGAATATCATATCCGCGGTCTTATGCTTTTTTAGTCACCCGCCTGCCCTGGGCCTGGGGATATTTCTTTAGCTTGCTTGACATTCCCTGGTTGCAGCCATTGGTGCAGGTGGTGAGGCGTTTGTATAATGGCTTTAATGCCCAGGCGTTGCAGAAATTCTTAATACAGGAACAGTTTGATGCTGTTATCACGACCCATTTTTTGCCGGCGGAAGTTTGCGCGTTTCTAAAACGCTCGGGACAAATTAAATCCAAAATTATTTGTGTCGTCACGGATTTTGATGTGCATCGCATTTGGGTGAACACCGGGATTGATATCTATACAGCGGCCTGTGAATACACTAAGAATAAATTGATGGCTTTAGGCGTGCCTTCTGGAAAGATTTTTACGACCGGTATTCCCACCGATATCAGGTTTGCCCAAAAGCCCGATATATCCGCGTTAAAGAAAAAATTAGGCATCCAAGATAGTATATTCACTGTTTTGATAGCGACAGGCTCTTTTGGTATGGGACCGGTTGAAGAGCTAATGGAGCTGCTTAAAAATTATCAATTGCTGATTGTTTGCGGGCATAACCGGGATTTATATGAACGTTTAAAACCCAAGGCCCAGAAGAATGCGCATATCCTGGGGTTGGTTGACAATATGGATGAATTGATGGCCGTTTCTAATGTCATGGTGACCAAACCCGGTGGGCTGTCCATTGCGGAAGCATTGGTGAAAAAATTACCGATGCTGTTTTTTAGCGCCATCCCGGGGCAGGAGACCAATAATATCAAGGTTTTAAGCAGCTATGGAGTGGGCAGTGCCCCAAGTTTTTTGTCCCAGGTCGCCCAGACCATCCATGAGTGGGAAGCTAATCCTAAAGATTTAGAGGCTTTGCGGCGGCGAATGAACGAGTTGTCAAAACCTAATGCCGTTGCAGACATAATTGCACTTCTTTGATATGGATGGCTTGACGGTGTTGTTCCCGAAACGGGATATTTTGGCCGTCCGCTACGGTTTACAGCTCGTCGGCTATCGCGATAAGTCATTCGCGGCCTCCTCGCTGTAAAACCTTGCGGACAATTGGCCAAAAATCCCTGATTGTTTCGTCCACAACACCGTCAAACCATCCTTCTAAAGATTAATTCTATGATAGCTCAGATTGTATTTGATTTACCTCTCGACGGGCCTTTTGATTATTCGGTCCCTGAACATTTAATTCCCTCAATAGTAATGGGAATGCGTGTTAAAGTATCATTTGGGCCCAAGGCGAAAATAGGTTTTATTATCGGCCTTATTGAGAAAAGCGCCTTTACTCAATTAAAACCCATACAGTCCTTGTGTGACGCTTCCGCGGTATTTAACGGCCTGGATTTACATTTTGCCCGGGACTTTTGTGCTTATTACGGCTGCAGCTTAGGTGAAGCGCTGGGGACGATGTTGAGGAATAAAACAGATCAAAATCCCTCGATCCATCGGAACCATGAGCCACAATTAACATTATACAGGTGCCTGCCCGGTTCCTACACAGCTAAAATTCAAGAGATCATAGACGGATATCAAGGCCCCTCTCGTTTTTTAATCC
>Ga0207051_1019_pt1 | contig 28835 bp, 23 predicted proteins | sample Alteio_BWMinCont_61_FD_153292 | JGI IMG/M metagenome (GOLD analysis project Ga0207051, IMG submission 153292) | Enriched cells from forest soil in Barre Woods Harvard Forest LTER site, Petersham, Massachusetts, United States -... | ecosystem: Environmental > Terrestrial > Soil > Temperate forest >...
ATATTGTCACCTTCCAACAAACGCTTAATGTTGATAACGCCCCATCCATTTTGGCAGGTTATGACTTGATTATCGACGGCACAGACAATCTCCCTTCGCGGTATTTAATCAATGATGCTTGTTTCTTTTTAAATAAGACTTTTATCTTTGGCGGGGTACATCAATTTGAAGGGCAATGCAGCATCTTTGGGCCCGGCGGCCCTTGCTACAGATGTTTTTTCCGTGAACTTCCTCCTGCAGATGAAATGCCCTCTTGCGCCGAGGCTGGTGTGATTGGCGTGGTGCCGGGGATCATCGGTTTAATGCAAGCCAACGAAGCCATTAAATGGATCTGCCAAATCGGAGAACCTTTGCTCGGACGTCTTCTGATATTTGACGCACTTTCCGCGCGCTGGCGCGAGGTCAAAATCAAAAAAGACCCTGAATGCCCGCTTTGCGGTACCCATCCGACGATTAAAACTTTGAAGGAATACACGTGGCATTGCCAAACGCAGGCCCCAACAAAGGACAAACTCATGCAGGAAATTACCGTACGAGAATTAAAAAAATTACGCGATAAAGAACCGACCCTTTACTTGCTTGATGTGCGCGAAGAGAATGAATGGGACATCGCCCGCATCGAAGGCGCTCACCTTAAACCCTTAAGTATTTTGGAAGAAAATTTTGAGGACATCCCCAAAGACAAACCAGTGTACTGTTTTTGCAAGGCTGGCGGCCGCAGTGCCATGGCCGTAGAATTTTTGAAATCCAAAGGCTATTCTCAAATTGCCAATGTTAAGGGAGGTATTCAGGCGTGGTCTGAGGAAATCGACCCCCGTATCCCACATTATTAAATCAAGATAAGAAATGATCACATTAAAATAACCTGACCGGTATCTGCTCCTGTATTAAACGGTCAATGTCATCGGTTATTGATTGCCTGCTTACAGCTATTTTTTTGAGACGGTCCCATATTTCCTTGTGCCGAATGCTGCCTTGTCCGACGTGTTGAATAATTTGAAGCGCTTGGGGCCTTGCCCCTGCCTTTACAAAACAATCCGCCAATAAAAGCGCGGCATCATTTTTTCCCTCACTCAAGTCACTTTCCAATATTTGCCCGGGATCATCTAAATAATGCCAAATCTGCTGATAAAAAGGGTCCTGGTGCAAAATTCCCAATGTTATCTCATTTTTTAAAGTAAAAGTTTTGTTCAATATGACAGCACTTTGTAAAAAATCACCCTGCTTGAAATAAATGACCCCTAAATTGTAATAAGACCAAAAATAATACGGATTTAAATCCACGGATTTTTCAAATTGTAAGCGGGCTTCATCAGGATTCCCCATATAGTATTCGCAAAATCCCAATAAAAAATGAGCGGCATCAATATTAGGCATCAGGTCAACTGCCATTTGATAATAGGTATGGAAAGATCCCCCTATCCGGCCTTTATCAGGCCGTTCATCGCCGATGATAAAATGCGCAAAATAAGAAAGGCCGGGATAATAATAACTTATGGTGAGGATTTTAGATTTTTCTTCGATTAAGTTATGCTGTTTGATGATATGTGCCACTAGAAGATTGTTTTTCCAAACCGATTTAAAATTCTCCGGGGCCATCCAAAACCAGATTAACTGTGTTACGCCCAAGAAAAAAAATAATGCCAATAAAGAATATTTTTTATAAACAGGAATCATCGGGTTGTAAAACTCACTATTTTATTTATCAAAAAAGATATCAATACCAAATATAAAGACACCAGCGGGAATGAATAGCGGTCAAGGATAAAAAATAATGAATACACCGCCATATACCAAAAAACAAAATTAATGACCCAAAACAAACCTGGATTTTTCCGCGCCTCTTTTAGGGCTGACAAACAGGCAAGCCAGGACAAAAAAGCAAAGAGCACCCGCAAACTATACAAAACCATTGTCGAATATACGCTTTTATCCATCCATTCCGGATAAACCACAAAAGCCAGGGAAGACTCCCAAAAAAACATTTTATGGGCTTCAATGATCATCAAAAGAACAGCTTGCAAGGAATTTGAAAAAATCATTTTAACCGAGTTAAGAATAAAATATTTGGAGGCAGAACCATCCTTAATCCCCTGCTTGTTTAAATCACCGAACTTATTTGAGATGATAACATCTGAATAATCGGGAGACCAATAATAACAATCTTTTGGGCTATATACTGAATTGCATATTCCCATGCCCGGGACATACGCTACCGCTGCCCCTAATTTTTCAAGCGTCAAAGGCTGCATGCGGCGCGCTGTATTGCCATAAAAGGCCCAATCCCCGCGATTTGTAAAAGTAAAATGACCGTTATAATGATAATTACACCATTTATAAGCGCCCACCACCCCTTCAAAAACGATCAAAACCGTCAGGCAAAATACCGCCACTTGCCTGGCCTTGATAATATTTCCGGATCGCCACTGAGAAACAAACTGCCAATAAAAAGGCCATAAATACAATAGTAAAACCCCTTCAGCAACAGCCTTGACCGACATTACACCTAAAAACATGAAAGCTAAGATCCCGGCATGGCCTATGATCCTGATATTTGACCGGCGTTCATCCGATAAATTATCTAACAATTTCCAAGCCCTTATCGTCCATATCACAGCCAATACCACCCACGGATACGCGGCGAATTCTGACCATGAACGCATGCTGGAATTTGTCATCACCGGTGAAATTCCCATATAAAGAATGGCCAAGGCAGCAATGAAAGGGCGCACTGACAGCATGCTCATCAGACGATAAGAAAGGAACATTGTCAGCGACAAGAACAAAAGGCCTATCATTTTCAAAGGATAATGATAAGAAATCCCCCACCAATCACCCAATTGCATGGACAATGCCACAAGCCCGGGAAACATCGGCTCGCGTTGCGGCCCATGCCGCAGGAATTCAGCCCAACCCTGGTGCGCGATCATTTTGCCTGATTCTTCATAGCCAATGGAATCGAATACGACGATGAATTGGGTGGTAAAAAACAAGTAGACCCACCATAAAGCAGAAACCGCAAAAGCAGTTTTAATCCATGCTGATCTCATTCTATGAGTCTGCAGCAATGCGCATTTTATAAAACGACCGGTACAAAAATATCAGGGCAATGGCAAAAAAGATAATGGCCAGTGCCGTGTCAAATCCCCGGTTTAATTCAAGGGAAATTTCGATGGCCAAAAGGCCAAACAGGGTCGTGAATTTGATCGTCGGGTTTAAAGAAACCGCAGAAGTGTCTTTAAAAGGGTCCCCTACGGTGTCGCCGACAACAGTTGCGGCATGGACCTCTGTGCCTTTTTCCTTATAAGTGACCTCGACAAGCTTTTTAGCGTTGTCCCAGGCCCCGCCGGCATTGGCCATAAAAATTGCCTGATAAAGACCGAAAATAGCAATTGATATAAGGTATCCGATAAAATAAAACGGGTCCAGGCAAGCAAAGGACAAAGTCAAAAAAAGAATGGTGAGAAAAAGGTTGATCATTCCTTCTTGGGCAAATCTCGTACAAATTTCAACGACCTTGGTGCTGTCAGCCGTTAAAGCCCTCTCTCCGTCAAGCTTAATGTGTTCTTTGATGTAATGGACCGTGTGATAGGCGCCTGCTGTCACTGCTTGAATGGAAGCTCCGGTAAACCAATAAATCACGGCCCCACCGCTTAAAAGCCCCAAAAAAAACGGCGGATATAATAACGAAAGGTTTTCCAGGTGGACGGTAAGCCCTTTGGTGAGGACCATGATGATGGAAAAGATCATGGTTGTTGCCCCTACCACCGCTGTACCGATAAGGACAGGTTTTGCTGTAGCTTTAAAGGTATTTCCTGCCCCGTCGTTGGCTTCCAGGTATTCCTTAGCATTTTCAAAATCCGGCTTAAAACCAAAATCTCTTTTAATCTCTTCCTTGATGCCAGGAATAGATTCAATCAGCGAGAGTTCATAAATCGATTGCGCATTATCGGAAACAGGGCCATAGGAATCAACGGCAATAGTCACGGGCCCCATCCCTAAAAACCCAAAAGCCACCAGGCCAAAAGCAAACACGGCGGGTGCGAGCATAAGATGGCCCATGCCTAATAAGCTTAGAAAATAAGCCGTGGCCATTAGTACCACAATGACCAATCCTATCCAGAAGGCGCTAAAATTGCCCGCCACCAGGCCTGCTAAAATATTGAGCGAGGCCCCTCCCTTTTTAGAACACTGATAAATATTTTTGACAAAGGCCGAATCCATCGAGGTGAATTTCTTGACAACTTCGGGGATCAAAGCACCGGCCAAGGTCCCGCAACTAATGATACTGGCCAATTTCCACCAAATGGTCCCATCCCCTAAATTCGGGATCAAAATATACGAAGCTAAATAAGTCAATGCCACCGATATAAGGGATGTAATCCATATCAAGGAAGTTAAAGGGTCCTCAAATTTCATCTGGGTACGTTGTGCATACTTTGTCTCGGCAATAAAATGATTGATTTCGTATGAAAGAGCGCTGGCGATAAGCATTATCAAACCAATGGAAAAAATCCATACCAAAAGCTGGGCCTGGTTTAACGGGTCTTTGACCCCCAGGAGAATAAAAGAAATAAGGGCCACTCCCGTCACGCCGTATGTTTCGAAACCATCCGCTGTCGGCCCCACCGAGTCCCCGGCATTGTCTCCCACACAGTCGGCGATGACACCGGGATTACGCGCATCGTCTTCCTTGATATTCAAAGCGATTTTCATTAAATCAGAACCGATGTCAGCTATCTTGGTAAAAATTCCGCCTGCGATACGCAAGACAGATGCTCCTAATGATTCTCCGATAGCAAACCCGATAAAACATGGTCCGGCATAATCAGGGCTGATAAAAAGAAGGATACATAGCATGACAAAAAGCTCGATGCTGATAAGAAGCATCCCGATGCTCATGCCGGCCCGCAAAGGAATGCTGTAGACAGGAAAAGGACGACCGCGAAGACTGGCAAAAGCTGACCTGGAATTGGCCAAGGTGTTAATACGCATGCCAAACCAGGCCACCCCATAACTTCCGGCAATACCGATCAAGCTGCAAATTAAAATGAGGATGACCCTGCCGGTATCATAATGGCGTAACCAGCCAAAATAAGCCACCATGACTAGCCCAATAAGAACTTCAAGAATAAGGAGGAATTTGCCCTGTTGGATCAGATACGTCTTGCATGTCGTGTAAATAAGCTCGGAAACATCTTTCATGCTCTTATGCACAGGCATTCTTTTGATTTGCCCATACTGGAACATCCCGAAGAATGAACCAAAAACACAAACAATAAGGCCCAGCATAAGAGCCAAATGGCCGTTGAGATTAAAAATTAAATGCACCGTGGATAAATCCGGCACCTTTAAATCCGCGCTATTCATAAACTCCTTTTTTGATTAATCCATTGAAGATTTTCTATCAAATATCTGGCGAAGAAGGAGAGAACCATCAATTCATAAACTCATTGTATTCTTCTAGCATTTTGCGCGTTTAAGTACTAAATTCCCTATTTCTTTAACAATATCTTGAGCTGAAAGCCTGTCTGTATTAATGACCAAATCATAGAGTAAAGATTCATTGATATTTTTATTAAAATATTTATGAAAATAATTAACACGCCTAAGGTTCTCGTCGATAATAAATTCCCTTGCTTTTTTTTCTTCAATCTCAAAAGATTTCATTAAATTTCGAACACGATTTTCAAATGAACCTATTATTCGTATATGCACTCCTTTGGAAAGTTGGGATGTGATGATATTGCCCCCTCTGCCAATGATAATGACATACCCCAATTCAGCCTCGCTAAGAATTTTTTGTTTTATTTTGTAGATCATTGTAAATGGCAAAATATTCGAATCAACCATTAATTCTATCTTACCTTCGATTTCCGGAGCAGTAGAATCAGAAAAATTTGACAAAGCTGTTTTGGGCAAATTTAAATCATCCGCCATATTCCCATCCTTATTCCTATCAAATACCTTCCATATGTTCCCCTTACGATTTTCATTTTCCTGTAGATATTGACATAAACTCTCAATGACACTTACGCCGTAAGCCCCCACTTCATAAGAAATGGTTACAAAAGGGTTTCCGATGCGTTTATTATTTTCTTCCGAATGCATAGTATTCCGCCCTGTTTAAACTAACGTGGCTCACCCATTTGGGAAGCTTAATATTGAAAAAATTAACGAAAGGAATAATGACATCCAGTACATAAATCCAGAAAAACGCTACATATAAAAGGATAACATACATATAAAGCTAATCAAATTGTTCTAGATATAATAATTTTGTATAACCTATTGAAGATAATATGGTTACATCATATCTAAAAAAAATAATAAATTTTTCTTAAAATTAATTTCTCAAAAGTTTAAAAACGTATCTTCTTTAACGATAATAAAACGTAAAATATATCACGTAAACTTTCGACAAGCCCGGACATAATAAATCTTCCAATAAATATACTCTACATTGTTTAAACCTAAATGTACCGCGGTTTCTTTAGGAATTAACCGCTATAGTAATCGGTGTTGATGTCACCGTATTTTTATCATTATCAAAAGCCTGGGCTGTCAGATTATAAGTGCCTGCCGGTACATTATTCCAATTGTATGTGTAGGGACTGGTGGTAGTTGTTCCCAACAAGGTTGATCCATTGAAGAACTCTACCTGACTTATCGTCCCATAGGGCTCTGCCGCGCTTGCCGTCAAAGTAAAGCCTGCTGGCGCAGTGGCTGCATAGCTGTTAGCAGTTAAACTTACGGTGGGCAAGCCATTTACTGTAAAGGTCACGGGTGCCGAGGTCCCCACATTGTTATTACTACCATACGCTTTGGCTGTCAGACTGTAGTTTCCGGATGTTAAATTGTACCACAAAAAATCATAGGTATTGGTTGAGCCTATTTCAGGAACGGCAGATGTGTTTATCAAGGTTGACCCGTTATAAAACTCTACTTTAGTGATGCTACCACCGGGCAATGAAACGGTTGCTGTCAGATAAACAATCGCAGGGGCCGTGTAAGAATAAATATAGGAATTTAAAATCACCGTTGGAACAGCATTGGAGTTAACAGCAATTGATACTGCCGATGAAGTACCTGTCGCTCCGGCACTGTCAGTCGCAATAGCCGTTAAACTGTAGTTCCCTGCGCTTACATTAGTCCAGATATAGGTATATGGGCTGCTGGTTGCTGTTCCTAATAATGTAGTCCCATTGTAAAAGGAAACTTTACTGATTGTTGCATTAGTAGCGCTAGCAGTGGCTGTCAGGGTAATGTTGGCTGGTGCCGTGTAAGAAGCATTGTTGCCGGGAGACGTTATGCTTACCGTTGGCGCAATATGGGGATTAATTGTAATTGATTCTGCCGCAGAAGTACTCATCGCTCCGGTACTGTCGGTTGCAACCGCTGTTATACTGTAAGTCCCTGCGGCCATATTACTCCACGTATAAGTATATGGACTGCTGGTCGCTGTTCCTAATAATGTTGCCCCACTATAAAATGCGACTTTACTGATAGTCGCATTAGCAGAAGAAGCGCTGGCTGTCAGAATTATAGTGGCTGGTAATGTGTAAGAAGCATTGTTGCTGGGAGATGTTATAGTCACTGCAGGTAATCCTGCCCCATTGACCACTATGGTAACCGGAATTGATGTCACCGTATTTTTATCATTATCAAAGGCCTGGGCTGTCAGATTATAAGTGCCTGCCGGTACATTATTCCAATTGTATGTGTAGGGACTGGTGGTAGTTGTTCCCAACAAGGTTGATCCATTGAAGAACTCTACCTGACTTATCGTCCCATAGGGCTCTGCCGCGCTTGCCGTCAAAGTAAAGCCTGCTGGCGCAGTGGCTGCATAGCTGTTAGCAGTTAAACTTACGGTGGGCAAGCCATTTACTGTAAAGGTCACGGGTGCCGAAGTCCCCACATTGTTATTACTACCATACGCTTTGGCTGTCAGACTGTAGTTTCCGGGTGTTAAATTGTACCACAGAAAATCATAGGTATTGGTTGAGCCTATTTCAGGAACGGTAGATGTGTTTATCAAGGTTGACCCGTTATAAAACTCTACTTTAGTAATGGTACCACCCAGCTCTGAAGCGGTAGCTTTCAAATAAACAACCGCAGGGGCCGTGTAAGAATAAATATAGGAATTTAAAAATACCGTTGGCACAGCATTGGAATTAACTGTAATTGATACTGCCGATGAAGTACCTGTCGCTCCGGCACTGTCAGTCGCAATAGCCGTTAAACTGTAGTTCCCTGCGCCTACATTACTCCAGATATAGGTATACGGGCTGCTGGTCGCTGTTCCTAATAATGTAGTCCCATTGTAAAATGAAACTTTACTGATTGTTGCATTAGTAGCGCTAGCAGTGGCTGTCAGGGTAATGTTGGCTGGTGCCGTGTAAGAAGCATTGTTGCCGGGAGACGTTATGCTTACCGTTGGCGCAGACTGTCCGTATTGACTAATTAAATAATTATACAAATTAAGGCCATTAAAAGACCCAAGTCCCGTGGCATCATCAAAACCCGGCTCCGCCGGATAATAACCGTTGTTTCCTGTAGTTATATCATGAAAATCATTAGCATAACTGCTGGTTTGCGCTAAGCTATAAAGCGCTGAATTGACAGAACCGATGGGAGAGTTTGATCTAAGCCCCTGGTTGACGCGGGAGATAAAAGAAGCCCAAATCGGTGACGATATGCTGGAGCCATAAAAGCCATCCCAAGAGCCGTTGATATAAAAAGCATACGCTGTTGAAGCGTCAGCAGTCAAAACAACATCCGGCAGATTACGCATCGTCGTTGATACCATGGCTGCATTATTAGCTTGGGATGCGGCCATTGTCTGATAGGAAGGAATTGACCAATACCAACTGACTCCGCCGCCACCGTAAACAGAAGCCGTTTCACTATTATAGGTCCCATTGGAATTAGTTGTCAGCGTACTGATCCCCACTGCGGTAGCGTACGGCTGGGAAGCAGGTTCATCCACGGCTAATGTGGAATCGCCGGCATCAAAAGCTCCGTTATCACCCGCGGCCACAAATACCGCTTGTCCCTGGGCCGCCATTTGTTGAAAGACCGAATTATCGAAACTTAAAGTTGGAGAATCAAATTCCGGCTCACCCCACGAACAACTGATGACCTTTGCTATGTTATCTGTAGCGATCCTGTTCCACTCATCAATCCAGGATTGGGTAGTATTGGGAGCTTCATACACATAAATATTATTGCTGCCTGGGGCAAATGCTGCCACCAATTCAATATCAAGGGTCACTTCATCAGCGCCGCCATTGCTGCCATAATTCGGCACTCCGTTAAAACCATCAATAAGAACATTCTGTAAAGGCACGTTAGAAAGGCCAAAATACGATTCATATGCCGTGATATCTTTGCTTGCATATCCATCAAGTTCAAAAAGAGCAACATTTTGGCCAATTCCGGTAGAAACAACGGAATTTAGATTATACGCAGTCTTTACATCACTTGGGGCCAAATATCCTCCCGGCCCTGAACCAACGGTTTTAGGTAATACTTTCTTCAGAAGACGTTGATGATGCGCGTGATACTTAGGAAGATTGTCCAAACCGCCAACCGCTAAAATTTTTCCGGCAAGGTTAGCAGGAATCGTCGGGTCTGCATCCGGAGCAAAAAATAATGTGCCGTCACTTTTTTGATAAATGTTGATATGCAAACCAAAAGCATGTTCGAACACCGGCACAGGCCCGTTCACATTCAGGACGCTTCCATTCGCTGATTGCCCTAAAACAAAAATCCCCTGCTTTTTAAGAAATTCTTGGACAAAGATTGAATCAACGGTGGAAGAGGCAAATTGCAGGGCGAATTGAGCTGGAGTTAAAAAGTGATGATAACTGGGGCTTTTAGGATCATAAAGGTCTCGAAGAAAACTGCTTAACTGCGATTGATTCGCTAAAGGCAATATAATTTGGGCATTGATGTATATGTTGGCATGATATTTGAAGGTGGATTTCTTGACCTGCGATGGTACATGTCCGGTCAAGGTCTGGCTTCCATCTAAATTATTCTTAATATAACTGAAGGAGGAATCCGCGAACGAATGGCCTGACATGGTCATGCCAAAAACAATTAAAAAGATCCCTGAAAGAATTTTTAATACTGCATAATCTGAATAATTCTTCTTCATATAACTCCTCACTATTATTCAAATGGCGGAGAAGGAGAGAGACGTTTAAGCCATTTTTTGCAACTTCCCGACGGGTAGTGACTTATGACATAACCTATTACAGTTCAATAAATTATGTTGTCTTTGCCTTTCCTTGAATTTCACTGCGTTTCCCCCTTTTTCATCTACTAATGGGCACATTTTGGGCACAAAAAGAATTTAATATTTCTAAAATTTAGCGGAGAAGATTTTATTCTAACTCTTCTATAGTTTCTTATTGTTTGACAAAAATATGGGCACATTTGGGCACACCGCACATTCTCGTCGAGAAACGAATTGATTTATTATATCACTAAAACAAGGAAGGGCAATTTAATTTTTGACATTAGCTTCAGGAAGGGTCATTTCTTTATAAGTAGATCGGACGTTTTGTTTTCTTTTATCCAACCAATTATCTAAATCTGATTGTCTGAACCTCAATAAGCCTCCACCATTATTTCTCGATCCATAAACTTTAATATGTGGAATGTGTCCATAACAAACCCAATTATAAATTGTTTTTCGACTAACTTGAAGTAAATCGCTTACTTCATTTATTTTTAGTAATCTTTCCATATAACTAATCGCCAGGTAAACGCCAAAATCGCCAAGTCCTCTTTGTCCTCTTTATGTCTCCATTGGCAAAATGTCCCCTTTGTCCTCTTTATGTCCTCTTTAGGACATAGGTTGTCCCTTTACCAGTAATACCTCTCTTTTGTAGAATTCCACTAGAAACTAATTGAGTCAAATCGCGGGTAACAGTTCTTCTAATTGCTCCTGATATTTTTTGATAAATAGCATTATTAATTTGCCCATGTTCTTTAATATACTTTATAGCTTGCTTTTGACGCTCATTTAAATCCATCCGTTTTAAAACATCCTCAGTAAATATATCCCTTGGCAAAATCGCCCTAAAATTATGACGTTCCAGGTCAAATTCTGGCTCTGGAGCACCTTGCTCACGACATTTTTTGACCATTTCAAGTGTGCCAGTACCAGCTCGCTGGGCATAATCTGCCAAATAAAATGCACTTGCTAATAATGGATTGGCTGGGTATGACTTATGCGGCTTCTTAAGGTCTCCAACACTTAAACCAGGTGGTAAGCTACCTGAATTCCAGACTTCCACCCTATCAACAAAAACCATCACTTGAACGCCAGAGGTATTGCAATAATTTCGATGCACCACTGCATTTACAATAGCTTCTTGAATAGCAAAAACCGGAATCTCAAATGGCCGTTTGAATTGAGGCGTATGTTCCTGTTGAATGACCGCATGCTTGATAATATCCAAAACAAATGAAACTGCCTTATCCACCTGTTCAAAAAGATTACCGCTATAAATTTGATAAGATGAAAACGGTTTATAAATTTCGACACCTGGTAAATGTAAACATTTAACCTCTGCCTGTTTAAGAAAATGAAACGGGTTCTTACCAAATAACATGACTGCAGCATTGGTCAGCCTATCCTTACGCAAAAGATCCAAATGAGTGAAAATGTCCTTTAGAGGCAACTTGGGGTCTAATGAAAATTTCCTGGCTGCTTTGGCAGTTTTTAAAAACCATTGGACTTTATTCTCATCAATATCTTCAAAGGTTGCATCGTGACAAATACGCTCATCAAAATTATTATGGTCAATAAGGCCACTGTCTTTTAAGAATCTAACCAAGCTCTCAAAAACACAATTCGTTAATTCAGTTTTATCATTAAACCGCTTGTAGCTGTATCCATTCTTAGAGTCTTTAATCTCCTTAATAAGTTTCTGAACACCCATATCACGTTTTTTATCGTTCTGGCTGTTATTACCTTTAATAAATATGAAAATTTCTCTGCCAGCCTTTTGAGCGGTCCGAAATTCCCTCTCTGTTGGAGAAATATTTTCCTTATCAAACTTACCGTATCGATACCCAAGAATGCCAATATAAACATCACATTCCTGGACTTCTTGAAGATAAGATTGTTCTGCAGATTTACTATGGGCTGGCGTATCCTCAAAAAGAAACACTTCAAAATGTTCCTTTAAAAGGAAGTTCTGATCAATAAATTCCTTGATTGCTCGACGTTCCTCTTTAAATTCTTCCTGAACGGAGCTAATAAAGACTCTAAAACTTCTCTTGTTTGGATATTTCAACATATCCAACACCTCGCCTATCGTTTGGTAAGCTTTCCAGTAACCAAATCAAACGAATTGAAATTTTTATAAATATCTAATCCTGGCCTTTTGTTTGTTCTGGGCTGTTTGACAAATTCACCACTTGCTTGTATGTCGATACCGCTAAAATTAACACATTTGATTTCATTAGTTACGCGGCTTATTAAATAACCCTGGCCATAACTATTAAGCTTTTTAATTTTGTCAGGATGTAGAACGTATTCAAATGTATCACGGTATGATGATTCCCCTGTAAGGATCTTATTTCCAAAATCACCCAATTTTTCCCGCCGGGTCATTTTAAAACCTAATTTTGTTCCAACTGAACTTGCTATGTGTTCACACTCTTCCGGTGAATTTTGCTTCATATGAATCTTAGTTAGAGTGCTTTCTTCAACACGCTGTTTAAAATCATCAGACACAGCAGATAAATCAGCCATGGTTTGCATACACAGGGTTATCATCATGCCGGATGACCTGGCTTTATTGATGGCTTCAATAAAGTCATTATCAGCAACACTGCCAAACTCATCTATAAAAACACTCACCAAGGTCTTAACAGGCATCATTCTTGTTTGGATCATGGCCGATATGTACCTGAGATTTGCCTGTAGCATCTTTGCGATCAGTTTGGCCCTTGCAGTGTGGGCATTTGTTGGGAGAGAAAAATAAACGATCTTTTTATTCATCACACAATCCACTAAATCGATATCGCTATCAGCCTCCCCCATTTGAGGTATATCAAATTTCAGTAGATAATTTAAAAAACCTATTAAGGCCAGACGAAAGTCTTTATGCTGGGCGTTTAATCTTCTTACCTCTGAATCAAGTGTAGAAAGATACGGTATTGATGAGGGGTATTTGGTATAAAATTCCTTATTGATGATTTCAAACACCTCTGGATTTTCAAGATACTTATAAACATCCATTGCAGTAAAAGGCATACCTGAGGAATTCAGTATCTTGTAAATCAGAGGAAAAACTGACCTGGCTACATCTAAATAATATGAATTATCGCTATCGTAATTGCCTATAAAAGCCTCGATAACAACGTCCGGATCAATACCTTTGCCTAATAAAAGCGGATTATAAGTATGGCTACCCTGCCTATCAGTTAGCGAAAAATGCAGAATATCATCCTCCCTGCCGGCCATCTTGGCAACTGCATAAATTTTCTCAAAAGTCTCAAATTCACCTTTAGGATCAATAATTACGATGGACCTGTCATTCTTCAAACAATCCTGAAAAATCATGTTAATGATAATCGTAGTTTTGCCGCATCCGGTCTGACCAGTGATCGCCATATGCTTATTGCGATCAGAATCTTTAATGTAAACATATTCCTTAAAAAATTTCTCTGCGTTTAAACCCAATAAAGTAGTATCCATGATTTACCTATCAGATCTAAATTTTTGAAATAATTCTAAAAAATTAAAAGGTTTATAAGGAATCTTTGCATTTTCCTTTTTCCCTCTATCTCTGACATATCCTCCTAATACTTTGCTCCAAAAGAATTCAAAAATAAAACCAAGGGGGAACTTCAAAATAAAAATGCCTATGCAGTAAATGATAATTACACATAACCATGCACTTGCATTTAGTAATTTCTCATTTATTTGAGGGCCAAGTAAAGAATTAGGATTATACCGATAGGTATCTATGAAACTATAAAAAAATTGATACAGTTGATTGTTTAGTTCAATAAACATATTTGATCCCCATCCTTGTTCGTTATTAATTCCTGGTAGTCTATAAACTGAAATATTTCCTCCAAATGGTTGATAACACCTCTGCCGAATTCCTCTTTAACAATTCTTTTTATTTTTTTTCGAATTATGTCAGTTAAACATATGTAAATAATACTGCCTTTTGATATATCAGGCATCTTGGCGTATTGACGCAAAATATCTATGTACCTGGGCTTAGACTTTTCAGACCTTTCAAATTCAAGGTAATATTTCTGAAGGTTCCCATCTTTCTTGCGTTTTGCAAATATTGCATCTGGAATTTTTGAATTAGAAAATGAAAAACGTTCTTCTGGGGATAAAGAACGAATATATTGTTCCGACCACCATTGTTCAATCTGAAATCTTGGAGAACGCTCAAAAGTAGTTCGTATACTATTTATTCCTAAATAATGCTGAACTAGATCATGAAAGACAGGTCTGACTGAAAATCGTGGATAATCAGGGAAATATGACTTCAAAAGCTCAAATAATTCAGGCTTGTCGATAAACCAGATACCGTTCTGAATCCCTGGGTATGGCCTGTGGGCCACACCAAGCTGGTGCATTGTTATTCGGACAGTTTCAGCCTTTTCTGATTGAAATAAATGGCGGGCTACATCGGATACTGTGACAATTTCCTGTTCACCGATAAACTTTAAGATATGGATTTTTTGAGGAATCGCGCGCATAAGCGGCTTCCTTTTACAAAAAACGCATCTTGCAAGTTCAACTTCCTTATTTGGGAAAAGAAATTGATCTGGCGTTAAACAATATGTGAACTACTAACTGCTTGGGGGATTTCAACTACACCGATTGGGGGGACAATCGAAGAAATTGATTTATCAATTTCTACTGGAGATATTAATCAAATGAAGGATTTTTGTCAAGAATTATTTTTGATTAAAAGTCAAACTAAATATGCTCTTTTAACAATTATTAAAAAATTGATAAGCTTTCCGTCGATAAGAAAGCTTTGATTCTTTATTTTAAAGAGATCCTAAGACATTTATTATCTTTTCCAAATAATTTCTATTCTCAAGAATAATGTCAAAGCTAGAGCCACCTATCCTAAGGGCGGGACAATCTCTTTTTAATCCACATAAAATACACCAACATCCCTCCGGTCCCGCAAATGGTGTCAAATATAGCATCAATCAGTTGACCAGTTCGACCTGGCACAAAAGTCTGGTGCCATTCGTCAAAAAGTCCGGATAACAAAATAAAAACCGATAAAAACAATACAGTCATTACCCCTATTCGGGCTTTTTTGTAAGAATAAGCCCGTATAACCAGCACCCCTAAAATGGAATATTCAACAATATGAGCAGTGCGATGGGCCCAAAAAAGCCACCATTCTGTCGGCATATGGGGAAGATTTGCAGATGGGATGGAAGAAAGAAGAAAAATAATTCCCAGCCAAATGAATACCGGTAACCAATTAAGTAATCTCTTTTTAAAAGATGTCATTGCGAGGAACTTTTCCCAGTGACAAAGCAATCTCTCTACTGCAATGCCATCTTATAGACTGAACCGGCATATCTGGCGATATACAAATATTGCCCGTTGGGATCAAAGGTCATGGCCGAGGCACCAGCACCATCAGGCAAGTCACCATTGATGACTTCCCAGCTTTGGCCAGCATCGTGGGATAAATAAAATTTGCAAGGGGCTTTTGCACTCCAACTGACTGTACTGACGGCAATCATTTTGGGATCACTAGGATTTATAGCCATGCCGTCAATAGCATCACCAATTTTATCGTCAAAATGTTTAAGCAAATGAAATGATTGTTTGTCTGTATTACTGATATACAAAACAGGTCCACTTTGAGCTCCCCCTACATAAATTGCCCCGTCTGGTCCAACAATAATATTAAACACCCATATATTTTTCATTGCATTTTGAAATGTCTTTCCTTTATCATTTGAAATATAAATTCCCGCTCGGGAACCACCTGCTCCCCAGACAATACGGTTTGAATCAGTAGGATCAACCGCAAGACCATGATAAACGCGCAACGAATCTGGTTGACCTTGGCTGCGCTGCCATGTAAATCCTTTGTTATTAGAAACAAACAGTCCACCACCATCATCACCATCGATTCCTAAATAAATCGTATCTGGATTATTGGGATCTATGGCTAAAGCACGGGGATAACCTTGTCCCCACATAGTATTATTATATGGTCTTTTATCAGGCAATCCACTCCGAATTAAATCGAAAGTTTTCCCATCATCTTTGCTAATTACAAGTTGATCTACTATTTCATTCCATGGCGAAGATGTTCCAATAATATTATTTCCCGAAGGAATTACACGCCAAGCATGTCCAGCGGTGGACGTCGAATATTTCTGAGGGAAAAAGCATTCGTATTTTTTGCCTCCATCTGAACTTTTCAAAAGGCCATTGTCCATACTGGCCACATAAATATCTTGGTTTGATTTGACCAAAATATCATTGGCTACCGTGTTAGGGGCACCAACTACTTTTTCATTCCAAGTGGCTCCACCATCATCGCTACGCCATACCCCCCACCAGTCTGTTCTAAAAATTACATTAGGATCGAAGGGATCTATTTGTATGCTTGTCGACTTCCCTCCTTTAGTTTGCCATACATAAGTAGGGTTAGAAAAACTATCGGGCTGTAAATTTTTATCTTGTTCTTCCCATGTTTGCCCTTCGTCTGTAGTTAAAAGAACTCCTCCAGTCCAATCTTTATTCCAAATTACGCGAATCACAGGTTTATCTCCAGTTTCATCAACAGAAATTCTATAAATTTTTCCTTTTGGTATTGCTTCAGATTGACTCCAAGAAGCCCCGCTATCTTTCGAAATCCACAACTTAATATCCCCGGCCACATATAAGGAGTTAGGCGTTTTCTTAGAAAATAAAAAATCAGTGACTTCGACAGGCCCATTATTTAAGGCATTACAAACGTTCTCATCAAGTAAACATTGGCTTAAACCTTTATCCGATGCCACCATAAGCTTATTTTGTCCATCAAAATTTAACGCTACAATAGGTTTTTTATCAGAGAAAAATTGCCTATTAGGATCAATATCTCTCCATTGACCTCCTGCATCATTGGAACAGAAAATCTTTCCTTTCTCAGTACCAACACAAAGTTTATTAGAATCTTGTGAATCGATAGCAATAGGACGATAATTATCGGGACGTTTAAAGGTTATACTCTTTCCCATAGTATCCGTTGATTCCCATGAATTACCAGCATCTTTAGACACAAATATCCCTCCACCAGTTGCGGCATAAAGAACATTGGAATCGGATGGGGCCACAGCAACCTGCGAAACAGTAAGTTGTCCTAAACCATTAGTTATAAAATGCCAATGGTCTCCTAAATCATCACTTCTCCAAATACCCGCAACATCAGAAGTCAAATATACCCTACCCTTATTCTGTAGATCAAATGCAAGATTAGGAAAACATCCTCCACCATACCACCCTGCAAATTCCCAATGTTTCTCTGAAGCTTTTACAGTAGTACTTGAAAGTAATAAAATAACACTACAAATAAGCAACTTGTAACCGTTTTTCATATTCACCTATTAATTTTTTGTCTAAATATTAATCCAAAAAATTGCATGTCATCCTTAAAATATCTTTTCCATAACTATCCAGGGTTTCCTTCAATGGTAACATTTTCAATTAAAACATTACAAACATTAAACTTATTCATGCTAAGATTCAGGCCTACTCTCATATTGTGTTTTAAACTTTATTATACCGCACAATTGTAAAATGAAATTCCAAAGAAAAACAATGTTTAGAATAGTATATCTATACCAAAGTCTTTTAAAATCTTTGCTAAAAAGCCTATAAAGCCATTCAAAACATAAAATGCTCACAAATCTCGGAGCCCTCTTAATTCTCCCCCCTAAAAAATCAAATAACGCTCCGGAAGAAATAAGTACTGCTCCCCTTATTTTCTCGATATGTTCATCAATCCAGTAATCTTGCTTTGGCGTTCCAAGACCTACACATAACACATCTGGTTTTAGTCGATTTATTTCTTCACAAATTAGCATATCTTCTTCGTCCGTTAATTTTCTAAAAGGTGGAGAATGATAACCTACAATCTTAAGATAAGAATATCGAGCCAATAAATTCTCTTTCATTTTTTGAACGACCTCTGGATGACCACCATACAAATAAAAAGTATACCCCTTATATTTTGCTCTCTCAATAAGTTTGATTAAAACACCTGGCCCATCCAATCGATCACAAGGTCGCCTTAAAAATAGACGCATCCAATAAACAAAAGGCATACCATCTGGTCCTGCAATATCTGCCTGATTGTAAATTCTCCGCAAATCTGAATGTTTAAAAGCTAAAGTAACACAATAGGCATTTAAAACGGCTATATGGTGGGATCTCGACTGTTTATTGCCTAACCAATGATCAACCTTTTCTAACAAATAGTTATAAGTCAAGCAATCAATGTGTGTGCCAAGGAAATTATATTTTTTTATATCGCTTAATTTCATTTGCTTAAAACATCCATAATATGCTTAGAAACTTCCTTACCGACCATGTCCCAGGTATGTTCTTTGGCATATCGAATCCGATTGTTTTTCTTCACGAGTGAGTCTGACTCAAGAGCCTCTTTTAGACATTGATCAAATAATTCGTAATTTTCAGCTATATACACTAAATCTGGGAAATATTTTAATTCCAATAAAGGAACCGAGATTATTGGCTTGCCTGTAGCCAGATATTCCAATAATTTCTTTGGGTTTCTATAATTGTTAAATACACTATTTCTTTCATAATAAATGGCATAACATGCTACCTTTTGCATATAAAGAGGCAAATCTTCATATCTTTTCTTACCAAGAAAATATACATTGGGCATTGATTTAAATCTCTCAATATCAGAATGCACACTCCCTATGAATACAAAAGAAATTTCTTTATGACGATTAGCTAAGAATTCTACCAGATTAAAATCCAAATATCGGATTTCTCCAATATAAGCCACAATAGGAGAAGGCATGGAATCTAAGTCACTCGGAATTTTATCGTAAATTTCATGGGCTTTGAAAAAATGATCAAAATCAGCTCCATGGCTCAAATAATGAGTATTTGAATTGTATATTTTTCTTTCATCCACCAACTGATGGTTTACAAAAAAAGCAACATCAGCCCTTTTGTGTAATTCAATTTCTGATCTCAAAACAATTTCACTAAAAGTATTGGAATAATGCGATATATTATCAACACAATAATAGACCATGCACTTTGCCTTTTTGCTATTTATATAAAAAACGATTTCGTTTGCTGTTGGAATAGATACCCACAAAATAGGTTTTTTAATATTCAACAAAAAGAAAATTAATTTAAATTGAATATGGAGAAAGAATTTATTAAAAGCGCGCGCAAATTCTTCAAATTTCTCTATCGGAGGAAGGGCAATGGGGGAGAAAACATAAATATTCTTCTCTGCTTTCTTCAAAAACTTCAAAATGCTTTTTATTTTTGAAAATATTTTTTTCCACACAAATTTATCATTCTTGAAATCCGGCATCCTAGTGCCTATGGAATTTACAAATAAAATCCTGTTTTCTTTTGCCAAAGATTTCATAATATGCAGATTAGAATGTGGATTGTGGTACCACCAATCCTCGCCAGCAAAACAAATAATATCGTTACCTTTAAGCATTTTCCCCCCAGTTTAAACTCACCATATAAACACCAACCAAAGCCCAAAATAACCAATGCACAACCACATAGCTAAATAAATTCTCACTTAAGCTCATAATCAGAAAGGCCGGAATATATGCCACAAAAAAGCGTGACATTTTTAATGTTAATATTTCTTTACTAAATCGTAAATTATTTCTGGCAATAAGAAATATGTAAAAATACAAAAAATAATATAAAAGCATAGCAAAAATTCCATATCTAACGAAAAGTCCAAGATAATCATTATGTGCAGCTAAATTGTTACCCGATATCCTTATATCTGCCATCCAACCCTGCCCCCAAAATGGCTGTTGCATACCCTTTTGGAAAAGATTTTTCCATTGCTCGACTCTCCACCCAAATGAACTCTCCTGATTAATCGATATTGATGTCTTAGAGAAATTCACAGCATTAAGTACCCTGTTTTGAACAAAAGGTGTAAAGCCAGCCAATAAACAAATCAACATTAAATAAACCAAATATTGTCTATAAAATAAAACAGAGGTTATAAAGATCATGATAAAAAAAGCTACCCAAGCGCTCCGAGTTTTAGTCAATATTAAGGCAACGACTAATGAAACCAGATATAATCGGTCGAAATTGCTAAATTGCCCCTTTTCATTATTTTCTTCAACAATGCGAAATATTACACACCCAATGACAACGATTAAAAAAAACGCCATAACATTAGGGTGTTCCATGACACTTTGAAATCTATGACCCTCTCCATGCTTATCAACGAAAGGATTGTAAAATATTCCTATGATTAAAGGCAGAACACAAGATAAAGAAATTCCCTTTAAAACTAATAGTGCATCTTTTTTGGATTGGACATGAATTAGAATTAATGAAAAAATGGCTACGATTGACATCGTTCTAGACATTTCTTTAAAACCTTCCAAATTATCCGAAGAAGTAAAAAACGATATGGATTGAATAAAAGCAAAAACTATAAAAGCAGAGAATAGGATTTTAGAGGGCTTATTGAAATTGGTTTTTTTTATAAAGAAACTGATCAAAGCTAAAAATATCAAAATGAACCCAATCAAGCCGCCCAAACCAAGATCTAAAATCCGTATATTTATTAAAATTGGATCTAATGTTGGCCTTAATAAAAGAATGAGAAATATAAAAAAAACGGGCGCGAAAAAATAAATCAATATTATTAAGAAAATAAATAATAGCCCAAAGGAATAAGAAACTGGGCACCCTAGACTTAGCATTAAGCCAAAAATAAAACAGATCAATATAGAAGAAAAAAATCTCATTTCCAAGCCAATGTGAATCAAAATTAATATTAAATAGTTAGTAAATCAACGTAAAGGCCTTCAAATTTTCGGACAACATCTTTAATATTAAAATTCTTCATGCAAGTCTCGTAGCCATGAGACCCTATTTGATGGCGCAACTCTTTATTTTCCGATAATTTGATAATTGCTTCTGACCAACCTTCATCTTTAAAAGGATCAAGTAAAACGCCATTACGCCAATTAATAATAAACTCACTGTTACATCCGACATCCTGTGAAATAATCATTGGAACTGAATGGCACATCGCTTCCAATATTGCAATTGAATGCAATTCCAAGAAAGAAGGCAGTAAAAAAATATCTGTGCTTTTAAGCAATCCCTGGATGTCTGGGCAATAGCCAATCATTTTTATATGATCTTCCAAACCAAGTTCTCTTATCTTCTGAGTAACTTCCTCATATAAGGGCCCGTTTCCCGCAATTAAAAAAACGGCATTAGGTATTTTTTGAATAACTTTAGGGGCTATCCGTAAAATGAGATCAATATTCTTTTCTGGAGCTATACGTACGGGTGTTAATATAATCAGCGCATCTGATCTTACTTTAAATTCTGTAACGACTCGTGTTCTATCGTTTTGATTCATGTCATTCTTTAAATCAATACCGTTTTGATATTCCCGAATGCGTTCAAGCGGGTATATCTTTTCTTTAACTAAAAACTCCTTATTCTGCTTAGTCAATACCACTACGCAATCAGATATGTTCCTAAATTTATGGACATATTTGTATTGTTTATTTAAGCCCCTTCTTCTAATAAAGTCCTGGGGTTCAAAATACCGAAAATCATGAACATGTTCGACAATTTTACATCCCGTTAACTTAGCTGCTATACTAGCCCAAATATGAGCTCCAAAATTGTGCGTCTGGACAACTTGTATCTTATGGACATGGATATACTTTGCTAACCGGTAAATAATTCTAAAAGTCTCTAGACTTTTCACTTTAAAATCTTTATCAGCATATTTAAATAAAGTAACCCCAACCTCTTTAAATTTGGACTCCAGTTCGCCTCCAAATGAATACGCTACGTGAATATCAAAACAGTCATGGTTCATAGCCCTGGTTAAATTAAGAAGATTTACTTCCGCACCTCCCAAATTAAGTGTTTTAATGACATTTAAAATTTTGATTTTCTTTAACATCTCATTTTCACGATGCAAGCTGGATTTCCTACAGCAACGGCATTAGAGGGTATATCTTTGGTCACAACTGCGCCAGCTCCAATGATCGCACCGTCACCAATATTAACCCCTTTTAATATTGTAGCTCTATCTCCAATCCACACATTGTTACCTATCTTGATCGGTTTAGAAAAATATCCTTGCTCACGAATGGGCTTGCTCAGATCCTTATAATTGTGATCGTGGTCATAAAAATGTACAGAATCAGCAATGAGACATTCATTCCCAATCACAATATATTCAAGACACACAATTTTTATGTTTTTATTGAAATAATTGTGGGAACCAATAACCAATAAACCTTTAACTTCAATATCAAATCTATTCTGGATCGTATTTAATTTTCCTAATTCTAATAGACCTTTTGAAAATACAGCTAATTCCCCCTTATAAAAATGATTCCTTCCGGTAGATTTTAACCGTCCCCAACAGGTAATCTTATAAATTTCAAAAGTAATCCAAGTAAATAATCTGATAACTTTTGTCCACATTTATTTAGACTCTCTAATTAAATAAAAAATTGCATTAATATCCGCTCTCAAGGCAAGGTATTTGCTTCTATCTTTTAAGTTTGAGATAGATTCTAAAAAAGCTGCTAAAATTATTCCAAAAATTGAATAATAAAAAAGAACATAGGAGAAAATACCACTTTTTCTAAATTTTTTAAATAAATAGAAATAGTTCTGGAATTGCATTTTTTTGAGCTCTATTATATTTAATCTATTAAAAGTGGACACCTCGTGCATGAACCGCGCATTAGGAACTATAATTAATTTGGTTTGCCGCGAAATCCGATAGGACAAGTCAATATCTTCCCTAAAACTATAGCCACTCAAATTTTCATCGCATTCATTATTTAATAAGAATTTCTTGCGGAAATTCATGCTATAGCCAGGAAATATTTCCACTGGAATAACTTTATTTATGTCCTCTTCAAATATGGGATAACCAAATGTTGATGCCGTTAGTTTCCCCTGATAATTATTAATAAGAAACATACGCATCAACATCTTCCTAAGATGCCATTTAAAACCGCTTGGTTTCTTATATAAAATTTCATTTCCCGTGATTCCACCTATCGATTCATCCTCAAAATAACCTTCAATCTTTTCAAAGTAATCGGGAAAAAGGATGATATCATCATCAATAAAACATACAATATCACTTTTACATTCCCTAATTCCTTTATTCCTCGCCTTGACTAAACTAGGCAATCCCTGATGGAAATATTTCAAAGTTTGAATTTTTTCATTAATCGAAGATTTAAATTTATCAAAAATATCCTTTGTCCGACTATCTGTGCTTTGATCAACAATAATCAATTCCTCCAAATTTATGGTTTGGGCCTTTACGCTCTCCAAGGTTCTCTTCAAAGAATCTGGCCTATTCATTGTAGCTATAATGACACTCAATTTCACTCGCAGTCTCCTGACAGAAAGATTTAAGAATCTGTTTTATACATTCTTCAACAGAAATCGTTGAGGTATCCAGCGTCAATTCTGGATTTAAACAATGCACAACCCATTTAGCCCCTTATCATATTGAATAATTAAATTTCTTAGCCAATTCTAATATTTCTTTATTATTCTTAAGCAACTCCGAAACTTCGGGCTTGTGAGAAGCATTTTTGATTTCCTGCACTTTACCTGTTTTTATTTTTTCACCACCATCATCCTTCCCCCACTTCCATTCAAATTTAGATGTCCCATATGAACTAACACCCTCGGACCTAGAAGAACCTATAAATTTAAATATTCTTTCTGTTTCTGTTAGTGGATTTTTTACTACTTCTTCATACTTTAAAAATAACACATCATGGGACAATAATCGCTGGTCCGAAAGAATGTGGTCCATCGTTCTAGACCAATATTCCACCAGTTCCGTATAAGTTCTTTCCGGTGGCATATTTTTTAAAGATAACACCGTGTCATAAGGGTGACGTACAGTAATAATAATCTTAATCCTTAAGAATTGGCGTTCAAATGGAACGTCCTCATAACAATCAAACCACACAGGCTGCTTTAGAACTATAATTCTTTTTTCTGAAAGCGAATATATGCTAAACAAAGCAAAATAGGCGTGGGCCGCCGCATATCTTCCAAAGGATACTTCCGATAAATGCGAGACATCATCTGCTTCTGCCATCAATGCTTTTAATAACGTAGTCCCCGTCCTCATACAACCGGTTATTAAAACAATTTCCTTTTTGGGCTTAAAATAAAATCGAAACATGCCAAGAAAAATATTACCAGTAAAACACAATTTTATAGTGTTTATTAAACGTAACAGTCCTAATTTTTCTAATATGGACTTTAATTTCTCTTTAATTTCGTGCATATCTATAATGAACGCCGTTTTAAAAAATTAATAAACATGTCCCTTTCGTACTTATTAATCAAGAATATATATACAAAGTAACAATAAACTCCCAACAAAAATAACGTACTTATGAGCATAATCAATAAATAAGCATGAGATTCGTGAGTAAAAATATGAACTAAAAAATGCCCTACACCTATGATGAGGGCAGCTAATAGGAAAGGTTTCAGAAATATGTCCAACCAATATTTTTTGAGTGAAATTTTTACCATCTTGCACGAATAATATGGCATGAATACTACAAAAACAAAGAATGTACACACAGCGGCAGAAACAGCAAAGCCATAAAGTCCAAATCCAAAGTATATTGCTAATATAATCCCAAACAAGACATTGCAAATAGCACCACCAAAGCTGATCCAGCTTGGAATTCTTAATTTAGCATAAGCATTATTTGCAAGATTAAGTACGGCTAATGGAATAGTGGCAATTAAAGGAACCATATGGATTTTTAAGAGATTTCCGGCTTGAGAAAAATCTTTTCCTACCCAAAGATCAATAATTTGGTCAGAAAATATAATTAAACATAAAGATATAGGTATAGTGGCAATGGAAAGTAGCTTAGAATGAGTGAAAAAAAGCTTTTTCAATGTTTCATTGTCATTTTTGGCCGCTAAATCGGTAACTGTTGGATTTAATGCCCAAGTCGCCTGTAAAAAAAGGCCTTTAATAAGTGTAGGGAATCTTAAACTTATGGCATATATGGCATTTAAGGATGGCCCATATAGTAAATTAATCAAAATATTGGCAGTGTTATCATATAAAATTGAACTTATGCTAGTTAAAGTTGAATAACCACCAAACGAAATTAATTCACGTGCTTTTTTGGATTCAAAATTTGAATTTAATTTCATCCCAGGCATGATTTTATTGCTCCAAAAATAAACTAAATAGTTCTGAAAAATGCGCATCAAAAGATATATGAGCCCATATATAAACAGTAAAGAATTTTTATTAGGTAATAAGGAATAGAATAAAAAAATAGCTCCTGCCCTTAAAATCAACCCTCCTGAGGTTGCTAAATTAATTAAATCAAATCTTTGTTTGGCATAAAGAACTGACCAATTAATAATATTGGGAACCGAAATAAAAATTGCAATAGTAATTAAAAAGAACAATATTTTGCTTTGAACAGCCAATGAGATTGGAACATGAAAAATATTTGAGAAAAAATAGCTGAATATACAACCTAGAAATAAAAGTGCCCCACTACAGATATATAAGATATATTTACCTGAAGATAAATAACCAATAAACTCAGCATAGTTGCCTTGGGAAAGCGCGAAAGTTGCATGTCTCGACAAAGAAATCCGTACACTGATTGCAATAAATTCGAAAAAAACAATTGTGGATTCTGCTAATACGATCAAACCAAAGGCGACTTTCCCAAGCTTGGCTATAAGGAATGGGACAATTAATATGCCCAATACCATTTGCAAAAAATTAACAAAATAATTACTGAAAATATTCTTAATAATTTGCTTTTTCATTCTTAGTTCATTTTCGAAATTTTATAACTTTGGCTGGATTTCCTCCAACAATGGCATATTCTGAGACATTTTTGGTTACTACTGCTGCTGCGGCAAGAATGGATCCTCTTCCGACTTGGACACCGGCTAATATCGTAACGCGGTCACAAATCCAGACATCATCTTCAATGGTTACTGGCTCTTCAGGCTGAAATCTTTGTTTATTCATAGGAATATCAGTACGAAAAAAGTTATGATTTTGTGTCATAATACTTACATCTTTGCCCATCATAACGTCATTACCGATCGTTATTCTACCAGATAAATTTGCCCTCACTCCTATACCTGAATTGTCTCCAATTATGATCTGTTTACCCGAATGGAAGGCTGCCATGTATTCAACATTAACATTTTTTCCACAACTGGCAAACATATGGCGGCAAATTTGATAGCGAATGATTTTAAAAAGCTTCCCCCCAGGCAGATAAGAAGCTGGCAACCATTGAGCAAATCCATAATATAAGCAACAACAAATAAATCTCAGCACTTTACTACACTCTCTCGTAGACAAATCCTGGAATAGGAAATTTGCGTTTATTGATAATAGCACCAAGAATAGTAGCTTTCCGACTCTTGAGCCCCTCCAAAGCTGATTTGACAGCATGACGGCGGGTTTGGCCCTCAGCAATTACCAACACAATAGCATCAACCGTGTTTGCAAGCTCCAAAGGATCTTTTGAAACGTTCAAGCTGTTGGTATCGATCAAAATAATTTCATATTTATCTCTTGCCTGTTTCAAAATATTAGCCATATGATGTGAGCCAAGCAAAATATTAGGATTTAATGTTGCATGTCCGGCAGGTAAGATAGACAAATTGTCTTCTGTTTTCTGTATACATTGAGCAAGATCAGCTTTTTCTTCAAGTATTTCAAAGAGACCAGAAACTCTTGCTCCCTTGATTTTCTTTAAATTTTGTCTAGGATTAGCATCAATGATAAGAACCCGATGCCCCATAGCAGAGGCAATATATTTGCCAACATTACGACAGACTGTACTGACACCTTCTCCTTTATGAGATGCGGTAAAAACTAAAGTTTTGAATGTTTTATCTTTCATTAATAAATAAATTTGTTCAGTAACACTTTTAAAAGCAATTAATTTATTCCGTTTTGGAATATTACCCAAAAATGGAATACCTAAAACACGTTCAATATCTTCGGGTGATTTGAAAGTCTGGTCCATATAATCAAAAATAAAAGCTAGTATAATCCCTAAGAAAATACTCATTACAAAACCCAAAATCAGAATGATGATCTTTTTGGGCCCTTTTGGATCTATTGGCGGATAAGCCTGCTCAACGATCTTGACACTCGCTGGTCCAATGGCCTCTACATTGTCCAAGGGTTGTCCATTGAGTTTTTGAGTCATGGAATTAATATCATCTCTCAATTGGGATATGGCAATATTCTTTTCACCGTATTTTTGCTGCATTTCAGCTAATTGCTGTTCTAAATCAAAGATAATATAAGATCGGCTAATAATATTTGCGATAATTGCCGCACTAATAGGGTCATAATCAGTGACGGTAATTGTGAAAATATTAGTGTCCTTCACTGGTTCGACTTTGACGTTTTTAGTAAGCTCATTTAAAGCTACTTGATAGAAATAAGATTGCTTTTGGACATCAGTGAGGCCATGCGTGTCTAGCTTTTCGTTAAATTTCTTGATTTGATAATCAATCCATTCCTGCTTAAGCGGAGAAGCAAAACGTCTTTCATATCCCATATAATCATTAATCGGTTTATATGGCATGATTGCTCTCAAAGCACGATCAAGAACAGGCCTTGATATGACAATTTCACTCTCGGTAAGGGCTAACTGGGTATTTTGAAAGCCAGTGATGTCATGATAATAGGGTGATTCAGATTCTTTTTGAGCGCTGATAAGCAGTTTGACGCTGGCCTCATATAGAGGTGTTTTGAATTTCAGGCCTACTATTACTGTTAAATTTACAACAATGATGCATAAAATAATTATCGATTTTTGGCGGAATAAGACTTTCATATAATCGCGGAAGGTTAACTCGTCCATTGTTTTATGACTCCTTTTCTAATTATTAAAGAATTCCTTCAGAGACAACGATAATGTCACCTTGAGAGATTGCCGGGTCAGCATCAGGGGCGCCGTTCATTACATCTGTGATATTAACTTTGATAACATCATACCCGGTGGTACCTTTTTTTAGGCCTCAGTATCTTGACCCTGCTGGAAGATCCAAACTGGCTAAATCCTCCTGCCATGGAAATTGCTCTGAGCACTGACATATTCTCTTCCATATTGTATGCCCCGGGCCGTGCGACTTCTCCATAAACAAAAAAACGGCGGCTGTTAGTTTCTGCTAAAGAAACAGAAATAACAGGATATTTCATATAGCCATTGGCCAAACGTGACTGGATCTCATCTTGAATTTGAGCGATAGTATGGTTTCTAACCATAACGCTGCCTATGTAAGGAAATACGATTGTTCCATCAGGAGCAACAGTTACAGAGTTATATATTGTTTCCGGTTTGAGTACATGGACATCCAAAACATCACCGATGCCGATGGTATATTCCGTTGACGAGGCTATACTACCTTGTGACGCTGCAGGTGTTGGAATTTGCGTGTTTGGGACAGCAGGAACCTGATCAGGAGGCGCGTTAATGACGGCAACTGTAAGCTTTTCAGA
>Ga0207051_1020_pt1 | contig 28762 bp, 31 predicted proteins | sample Alteio_BWMinCont_61_FD_153292 | JGI IMG/M metagenome (GOLD analysis project Ga0207051, IMG submission 153292) | Enriched cells from forest soil in Barre Woods Harvard Forest LTER site, Petersham, Massachusetts, United States -... | ecosystem: Environmental > Terrestrial > Soil > Temperate forest >...
CAGACGTAACTGTCTCGCACTTCATCTATGTCATAGCGCGCTAGTTTTGCTTCGATCAGATCAGCGAGGTAAGGGTTGACTTCAATGAGGGTTGGTCGCACGCCTAGAAATTGCGCTGCCAGACCGGTTGTTCCCGAACCTCCGAAGGGGTCGACGATATGCCCTATGGGGAATTCCATCTCCCCTACGGCGCGTTTCACTATTTCCGGTGCAAACGCTTCCTTGAAGCTTCGCCACCCCTGAAAAGCAATTGGCTGTGAACCTGCATTGGTTCCCATGCTGGAGAGACCTCGACCTCCAGTCCAATCCTGAAAGCTTAAAGCGCAACCGTCCATTGCTGTCGAGTCGAGTACACCCAATTGATTCTCCCGTCAAAGTGCTCCGTTACCATTCTGCCTCAATCGCAGGCTTTCGCTCGTGATCAACCTGCATCCCAGTGCTCTATCAGTCACGGGCAAATTCTCGCCAACTGGATCGGCCCACCCCACCCGACCATCTACACTAAAATCCCTGCCTCCCCTAGCCGTCAACTCGGGCCTGATCTCTCGGGATTCTAATCATGGGACAGAGTTGGGCGTCACTCCCTGCTAAGGCCCGACGCAAGCCCGGGCATAACTTCGCACTACTAAGACCAACTCGCGCTCGATCACCTCAAACTCCGCCTCTGGCATTTCGGATTCGAGCAACTGCCGCTTCACTCCAGCAATCGTGCTCTCGAGAATTGTGGCCATCAGGTGCGGATCCCTGGTCAGCCGCTCGGCTGCGGTCTCGAGCAGTCCGGCGATCTCTTCATTCATTCGCGCCGCTGTGCGGGACATAATCTTCGCGCCCTCGACATCTGAACTCACTCGGTACAGCGCACGGCTCTTCTTCGGGTCGCGCATCTTCACCGCCAGGAACGCCCTTGCCAGCGCCTCGGCCATCTGTTCCACCGGCTGTCCTCGCTCAACTACGCAAACCTTGTCCACCTCTGCGAGAATTTCCTCCGCATGGAGCTTAAGAGCAGTTCGCAGCAAAGCGCTCTTGTTGGGGAAGTACTGGTACAGCGTTCCAACTGATACCCCGGCCCGCTGAGCCACCCGCGTTGTGGTCAGCTTCTCCTTGCCGACCCTGAGCAAAACCTGAACAGTCGCCTTCAGGATCGCGTCAACACTCGCGGCAGAACGCGCCTGGACCGGCATTTTTCTTGGCTCTGAGCGGCTTAGGGCCGGTTGGGTCAAATGCGAACTCCTAACCTGAAGGTTACTTCATCAGATTATTGTAAGCGCCGGTGCTCTCAGAATTTACCGGACACCTTGTGAGGAACATATGTCAAAACAATCAAATCTCGGCGGCACGTTTACCTTTCCCAATACCGTAATGACCGTAAACCGCATGGGCTATGGCGCCATGCAGCTTGCGGGAAGGGATGGCAACAAGCTGGTTTGGGGACCGCCTCGCGACGTTCCTGGTGCGATTGCTGTTCTGCGCGAGGCCGTCGCCTCCGGCGTGAACCACATCGATACCAGCGACTTTTATGGCCCTCACGTAACCAACCAACTCATCAAGCAGGCACTCCATCCTTACCCCGATGATCTCGTCATCGTGACCAAAGTGGGCGCGCGCCGCGGCACGGATGGTTCGTGGCCGCACGCCCGTTCACGCCAGGAAATCATCGACGCGGTGCATGACAATCTGAGAAATCTTGGCCTTGAGAGGCTCGATCTAGTCAATCTCCGCCTCGGGGGTTTGAGCGAACCCACCGATGAACCTTTGGAAGAGCCTCTGACGGCTCTGGCCGAACTGAAGCAGCAGGGCCTCATTCGGAATATCGGCCTCAGCACTGTCTCACCCCAGCAATTGGCGAAAGCGCAGACAATCACGGAGATTGTCTCGATTCAGAATTTCTACAACATGGCCCAGCGCTCGGACGACACGTTCGTCGATGCTCTTCGAACGCAAGGCATAGCTTATGTGCCCTACTTTCCCCTCGGAGGGTTCTCGCCGCTCGAGTCATCGAGGCTCAACGAGACAGCCGCAGCGCTCGAGGCCACTCCCATGCAGGTGGCGCTGGCGTGGCTGCTCCACAGATCTACCAACATCCTCCTCATCCCCGGCACATCGTCGGTTGAACATCTGCGTGAGAACCTCAGCGTAACCAAACTCGAACTCGCACCCGAGGTGATCGCACAACTCGACTCCATTGGCAGCCGAGCGAAGTAAGTTCGAGGAGGAGATCTTACGAATACACCTTGGGCCGAAGGCAGAGGCAATTCCCTTCTGGGGGTTATCGAAGGCCAAGGACTGAGGCCTTTTTTCCGGAGTTGGCCCCGGGTCGAAGGACGGTGACGAGTGGTTCGCGCTCGCATGTTGGCCCAAAGGCGGAGGCAATTCAGCAACGACTAGCCCCGGGAGACCCACGGCGAACAGCAATCCAAGAGAAGTTTTGCACCCAGAGAAACTTATCCCGCATCCTCGGGTTGTGGGCAATTATGGGGTGGAAAATGACAGTCCTACCTTCGATTCAAGCGTTTTTGATCGTCTCAGCTTTCCGATTGGGCTGCGTTCTCGTCGGGTTCGGCGGGTTGTACCTCGGATATCGTCTCTTCCGCCTTGGGGTTTACGAAAAGGCGGGAGAGCTCAGAGTCCAATTTCACGGGGCAGCCTTGGTTCTTCGACAAGTTGGACCTGGCGTGTTTTTCGCCATATTCGGCGTTGGGATCGCGGGGATTGGATTCTCTCGGCAGTTCGATGCAAGCTTCACTTATGCTCCCCCTTTAAATCGACCAGGCGTCACGCAAGTGGCTGACGCTGGACAAAGAAGTGAGCCGACCTTAGCTCCCGAGCGGTCAAAGGCCTCGGCAAAGGAAACAATGCCGAAGATCAAGAAGGTTAGCTTGCAGAACCCACCCGCCGATTCCAATTTGAGCGTGCCGAACGGAAATACTAGTCAGGCGCCTGGTGGCCCGGTCGCGGCTTCCAACCCGTCAGGACTCTCCGGTCTGATGAGTGAACATATCATTCAATCTGGCCCTGGGGGCGGTCCATGCCGAAACGGGAATGATGCCACTCGTATTACCAAGCATTATCCGAATTCAAAGTCTTATGTCGCGGCGGTGGACGCTCCTTCTCACGACGCCTGGGATCCTTTTCCGCAGGAGCGTACCTCCTCCATTGGTTGTGATCGAACTGGGCTCAGTACCATTCACCACTTCGGCTCTTCTGGCTGGACCCACTAAACCTCCTGATACTCATGGGTACCGTCAAAACCAACAGCCACAACCTAGGCCGGTGTATGTAGGCTGGGGGAATTTCCTCGCTGAAGATTTGGCGTAAGGCTTGTTCGATCCGAATCCCCGCCCAGAGCGCGTTGAAGAATTTCTTGGCCACGCCGCTCACATGAAGGTATTCCTGGCGGAACGAGGGTCTTGTACTAGACGTTGCGCGACGAGTTTGACCGGCCAGAGACGAGATGCGTTTGGTGGCGATTTGGGTGACGGTGCCACTCTTCTTCAGTTCGAATGTGAGCAACGCGCGGGCTTGTTCAATGCGGGCAATCTCCGCATCAATTGAGGACAGAATCTCTTTCAATGCTCATGCGGGATAGTGTATCGCGTTCTTCTCTTTACGGCCGATATAACGCCGTCGCGGCGTGCCGCTTTGCACGAACACCAATATTCGCCAGGGCTTCTGAGTTGTACTTTCTTGGTTCCGCGAGAGAAATGACCGCAATGTGGTTGGATGGAGTAAGAGGGATGTTTGGATTAGCTACTAAACCCACCGTGAGGACGACTTTGTGACCGCGTCGGATTCTTTCGCATAGCTGGTCTTCGTCGATCATCGTATGGTACCGCCGCAACCAAGTGTACGCTTCTGTCACAACGCACCAACCAGACGGTTGAGAGAGCAACTCGGAATAGAGAAGCGAATTGCTCTCGACCTTGGCTCTGGCTTCACGACGGCAGCGTTCCGCTTCCGCTACTACCTGACTCGCGTTCTGGGCGGCACTCGCTCCCATGGTCAATGACCTCCTGGTGCGTTGCGATAAGCCACGTTCGATAGCGAAGATATTGTCGTTGAGGGTATCACCGTCCGTCTTTTCGCTTCAACGGAAAAGAATTAACCGCCCTTCTTTGCCCGACGATCCTTGAAGATGCCGACAAGCAACTGAAGCGCAGACCACATCACATAGAGCGCGATCATCGCCCCGACAGCCAGAAGAACCTTCCACCACATAATTTTTGGCCTCTGACCCCGAAGTATATTCAGAGTGACCCGATGCCGGTAAATAGAAAGTTTGAGCACAAGCGCCCCAGACGTTACTTTCGCGAGGTGGCCTCGGAACAGATTTAATAAACATTGTCGTAATAATTCCCCGCAAGCTTTTCTTCACAAATAAAACGCAGCATCCACTCCCCCGGTGGGTCCTGCGGGCCGATCCGGTACCCCAAATCGGATGGCTTTAGGTCCGCGCAAGCCTTTGTGAAACACGTCCGCGCACCGGGCTGAACCCTTCCTTCCAGCAGCGTAACGCTGGTCAACAGCGTGATCGGGCCGTCTACAGGTAGGCTCGCCTCGCGAGGATCAGGCTGCGGCCATGGAGTTTCTGGTAATCGATTTTTGAAACCGCAAACTGGGATCTGGCCAGTATCTGCCAGATTGGCACGGTTCTATATCGCGATTGTGCAGGTGCGCAGTCCTGGGGCTCGTTGATCAGCCCAGAAGACGCGTTCGACCCCATCAATGTGCGGATCCGCCACACTGGGGCGAGGTACTCGAAGCTCTCTGTCGAACGGCTCCGTGCGCTACCCAGATACCGCGATCGCCGAGCAGCAGCCGATATGGCCTTTTGCAGCTCAGCACTCTCACTCGACATGCCGGAAAACGCGATCATGCGCGCGCTGGAAGACGGTATCTGTCCCGCGACCGAAATCCTACTCGAAGAGCTGCATACATCCGGCGTACGCTTTCAAAAGGCTCGATTGTGGACAAGATTATAAGGCCAGGATTAGCCAATTCAATTTAGCCATCAGGTGAAAGCGATGCCTGGATTACGGTACGAGTAGTTTGCTCAATGCCGATGAGCCGCTCGGAACCGAGGAAATCGGCTCGGCTGGTGCCCCGCCTGCTTCCAGCCTGCCCCTACTACGCCTGATCTTCAGCCTCGATCACGGACCGGTGTAATATCGCCGTTGTTCAGTTCTGAACAGTTCATCTTGAGTTCGCACAGAACTTTTCCAGCTGCGGAGGCGTATACATGAGCAAATTGTTCAAAATGTTGCGGCTTGCTTCGGCCCGTGTTTGGTTCGCAACCTGCAATCTTCCGAATGGATTTCGGCCTTAAGAGGGCACGATGGAAAAGTTTCTTCAAGACCTGCGCTACGCATCCCGCCAACTGAGCAAGGCCCCGGGCTTCACCCTCACGGTCGTGCTCACACTTGCGCTCGGCATTGGCGCAACCACGTCCATCTTCACGCTCGACTACGACGTCATGCTCAAGCCGCTGCCCTATCGGCACCCTGAGCAGATCGTCATGATCGAAGAGCAGGTAGCCGAGTTCCGCGACATCTATCCCACGCTCCCCATTAATGCCAATCACTTCGTCATGTGGCAGCAAAACGCCCACACCGTCGAAGCCATGTCAGTGATGCGGCAAGGAGCCATGCCCTTGGGGCTCGGCGGACATCCCGTGCAGGTCCAGGTCGTGAATGCGACGCCGGGGCTGTTCTCGGTGCTCGATGTTGCTCCTTCGCTTGGTCGGCCCTTTACCGCAGATGAATCCCAGCCCGGTCGCGACCGCGTCGTGGTGCTCATGAACGATCTGTGGCGAACCCAATTTCAAAGCGATCCCGCAGTCTTGGGAAAGACGGTCACACTCAACGGATTCCCCTACACGGTCATCGGCATCATGCCTCGGGCATTCTATCTGCCCATCGTTGACGTCATTACTGGCCCGAACGCTGATCGTCAACAGCCGATTGAGGCCCTCACGCCTCTGGCATTTTCTAAAGATGAGTTGCAGGAGGCGATGGGCGGCTTCAATTACTTCGGACTTGCCCGGCTCAAGCCGGGAGTTTCCGTTGCCCAGGCTAGCGTAGAGATGAACTCTATCGATCGCACAATCATGGCAACCCTTAAGCCGGAAGAAAGGGCCACTCTTTCCGCTGTGTTGGTGCCTTACCAGCAGGCATTAGTGGGCAACAATCGCACCTCGCTTCTGATTCTCCTAGGGGCCGTCGCAGGTCTCCTTCTGGTGGGCTGCGTCAACATCACCAATCTGCTCCTGTCGCGCGCTGTGGATCGCAGACAGCAGATGGCTGTGGCGGCAGCCCTGGGTGCTAGTCAAAACCAGATGATGCGCATGGCCATGCGCGAACCGACGCTGCTTGCCATTCTCGGTGGAGCATTGGGCATTCTCGTGGCCGCACTGCTTGTCCCAGCGTTCCGGCATTTCCTGCCCTCTGGACTCGATTTTCGCGGTCCTTTGCATCTCGACTGGGTGGGCGCGGCGTGTGCTCTTGGTCTGGCAGTACTCGCCACTCTGCTCGCCGGCGCAATCCCGGGTTGGATGAGCGCGCGCACACACACAAAAGAAGTGTTGCACAGCGAGGGGCGCATGGCGAGCGAGGCGCGCAGTACCAAGCGCCTCCGCAGGCTCCTGGTTGTTGCAGAAGTAGCTGTCAGCGTCGCTCTCGTGCTGGTCACCAGCCTGCTTATCACGAGCCTCGTCCGCCTCATGCGCATCGACCGCAGCTTTGACACCGCCCGCGTTCTCGCAGTTACGGTCAATCTGCCCAGCAAATCGTACGCCGAGCGACCGGCCCGCACGGCTTTCTTTCATCAGGTGCTCGATCGCTTGCGTCAGCTCCCGGGTTTGGAACAGGCTGGCCTCGTGAGCCAGCTCCCTCTCTCTGGCGATCAGTGGATCGATATGATTCGCGTTGCCGGCGATTCCCGCCCATTCATGCAGCTTCCTTCAGAGCACTTTCGATTCATTAGCCCCGGATACTTCGAAGCGCTTCATCTGCCATTGCTCGCCGGTCGATCCCTCACTGAGAGTGATGAGGGAAAGAACTTCGCCCTCATATCCGAGTTGACCGCACACACCTTTTGGCCAGGGAAGAACCCCCTTGGCCAACAGTTCGTTCGCGCCGGCTCGCCAGAGGATGCCTTCACCGTCATTGGAATCGTTAAAGATGCGCGCACCATCTCATTGGCTCAACCCGACCCGATGATGGTCTACATGCCCTACTGGTTTCGCTGTAACGACACCGCGGGTCTGCTTCTGCGCACGCATCAGGACCCGGCGACTATGGCGGAGGTTGTCCGCAAGTCCATCTGGAGTGTTGACCCGGAAGCTTCGGTACCGGTTATTCGCCCGCTCGGCGGCATCGTTGCCGACTCCGTGAATGCACGCCGTTTTGAGATGGACCTCCTGTTTGTGTTCGCCATCAGCGCACTCCTTCTCGCTGGGCTGGGCGTCTATGGCGTCATCACCTACACCGTCGTCCAGCGACAACACGAGATCGGGCTGCGGATGGCCCTAGGTGCAGAACGCACCAATATCTACCACCTAGTGTTGCGCGAAGGTTTGGAGCCTGTCGTTGTGGGAGCGATCGCGGGAATCGCCTTTGCTTTTGGATTCGCGCGTACTGTGGGGAGTCTATTGTTCCAGGTAAGCCCCTACAATCCGGTGCTGGTTAGCATTGCTGCTTCCACGCTTCTCGCTGTCGGTATCATCGCCTGCCTGCTCCCCGCGCGGCGCGCAGCGGCGGTTGAACCGATGCAGGCTCTCCGACGCGAATAGCCTTTAACACGATAAGCGCGGCATGGCCCGAAACACTCCAACTGCCCACAGGCATGCCGCTCCGAGCATCGCGCCGATTCGCGAATTACCTCTACGGCTTCTCGCCTAGCCTGCGGGCCTACCACTTCCCGGGTCCTGGATGATGATGTACGCGTAATGGGTCCCATCGACGTTCGGAGCGAGGGATCGCAAGCATTCGATGCGAAGGCCAAGGTCCGCCTCGTGGCGAACGGTAGCGTAACCGTCAAAGACGATCCAGATTTTCCCAGATGCTACGTCAAAGATCCCTTCGGCTTGATCTATACCATAACGAACTCAGTGTGAACCTCGACTGAACGATGCTGTATGTGCTGTGATGAAGGCGTCTCACGTCATATTGGGCGTCTGATTACAGTTTGACCTCAATCACGGTGATCGAGGTGAGGTTTCGAACCCATCGCACAGGGCGCATCTCCTCGGTCGACACCATCTTGAACGCTCGGTCCTTCTCCAGTTTGTGGTCGTCGACAGAATCAGCCACGATTACGTCTCCGGCGTGAATGGACGGATCTACCTCGGCCAGGGCAGAGAACACCGTAGTTGTCAGTACCTTCGGCGACGACGCCGGTGAGGAAAACCTTGCCTTTGACTTGTTCGCCCAACGGCACTCCTACCTTCGCCAATAAGTCAGTGAGCGGAACGCCAGAGTACTTTTCGTTGGTTTTCGAATGCGAGTTGAATACCGATACAGTTTTGTGTGGCAGAGCGGCAAACTCTTCCGGGCCCAATGTTATCGATTTCCCATCGAGTCCCCGGATTTTCAGAAGGGTCGAGGGAACCGCCGGCCGGGAGTGATGGTCCATTGTCCTAGGCCGACACAGTCACCACGGCAGGGCACACCACGAGGGCGCCGAGGAAGGTACCTAAGCAATGCAGCGTGGCGGCTTCTCATGCGCACATTGTACCTTCTCGTCGGATCGGGATCGCGGCGAAACGGCCTTGCTTTTTCGGCCCGGGTAGGCTCGAAAGGTGCTAAAACGGGGAGGATATGAACCCGCAACGGCAGCTTTTGACGCCGCGTGAGGCATCACGGATGCTGGGGATCAGTTATCCCTCCATCAAGCATTGGATCCTGGGCGGGAAGCTCAAGACCATTCGCACGCCCGGGGGGACACCACCGGCTCACCGCTGCGAGTCTTCGGCCGTTTCTGGAAGCAGACGGTACTTGACCAGACACCGAGTCACGAGCGCTGTATCGTCGGGTGAGCGGGCGCAATCAGCTTGCCGGGAAAGTCGTCAGCGTCAGGATCGAAGGGCTCCTCGCGGAGGTCATCCTGGCAATCGGGGATGCTGACGTTACCGCGATTATCACCGCGGACGCCGCCCGGGAGCTGAGCCTACAGAAAGGCGATCCGGTTGCAGCTCTCATCAAGTCGACACGATTTGAAAGACAGGCCGCCGAGAGCATGAAAGGGGGCCTGGACGTCCGCGAAGAAGACGGCCGGCGTGAAAATGCAGAAATCCATGACCTGCGTCACCACTTCATCTCCGCACTCGCTCAAACCCAGACCCCAGACGCAACCATCCAGGCTATTAGCGGGCACCTGAGTCGGAACATGCTCGAGCATTTCAGTGATGTGCGGCTGGAAGCGAAACGGCGAGCAGTAGAGGCGTTGGACGCCATTGGCGCGCCAGCCTATGCAGTAAGATAGTGGGCCCTATACTGTCTGAGATGCAAATTGACGATCCCCTAGAAGCCGCAATGGCTCGCGTCGACGCCGATGAAAGCATGACGGGCAGGGTGATCTCGACTCTCGAGGCATGCGCAGCTGCAGGGATGCCGCTCGTCAATGCCGCATCCAAACTTATTGGATTTGTAACGCATACTAGGCAGGAGAATATTGAGTACCTGCTTGAAGTTGTCGTCTCAGAGGTTACGCGGGTCCGTTCACAGGTAGAGGGTCTGGCAAAAGAGCACCGACATTTCATTGAACAGGAGTTTCCGAAGAGACTGACTGAAGCCACCGCCCGGGCAAATGAAACATCCTCTCGGCCGAAGATTGCACGCATGGGCATAATTGTGGTTCATACCACGATCTGCCAGCCCACAAAAGCAAGCGAGACCGTGGACGAGATGCTGCGGGTATCGGTTGAGTTAACCGATGAAGATGTGGATATCCTCGCTAACATCTACTCCGTTCAGTTGCGACCTTTGGGTCAGATGAACTTCTTTCCGAATCCGAACGTGGCGAACGAGACCTGGAAGCAGCTTGAGAAACTTCCCCAGTTCAAGTCACCAAAAATCTTCGGTATTTGTGCGAAGCTTCAGAGCCTCGGGTTGATTGTGCAGGTCCAGAGAATCGAGACGGTACTCGGGCTGGAATCGATTCCTTTTGCTCTGCTCGTCAACGGCAAGGAGTACATTGAGGCCATCAGAAAAGCATACACGGCGACGATCATCGGTTGAAGTGTCACCCCGAGTAGATTAAGGGAAGTCTCAATTTTACAAGTGATTGATATTAATGGTCGGGACGGGCAGATTTGAACTGCAGACCCCTCATTGACCGCCAAGGGTCCCCACAATTTCCCCCACAGCCGCCCAGGCGTTTGGCCGGGCCTGTTCTTGAGAATTAGCAGCTCATGGGGCAACTGGAAACAAGGCCAACCAGGCTCGTGTGAGTGAAATTCTCTGCTTCCGTAAGCCCGGGTCTCGCATCTCTTGAATCGTCATGATCGCGATTTTATTGGACACAAGGCAGACGGAGACCCGGACGACGAGAGGGAGCATTTTTATCAGTGCAAAAAGTGCGGGCAGGAAGTTGACAAGCCCGACATGGGGCAGGTGATGTACCACCAGATGCCAGACCATGACCGGCTGCCCGAGTATTAAAACTTTCCATCTCGGCCCGAGCACTGCGGGCCCGCGCGCCAAGGACTTGGGCAAGCCTGAATAGATCTGGCCCACCAGCGTCGTATCGTACAGCACTGACTGCGATTTGTTGGACTTCATCGACCGGCAATGGCGGTCTGCCGCGCCGGTCATTCGCTAGAGGAACTCCCCGAAGACGGGGATCCGCGGGGAGTCTCCATAAGGCCAAGATGGGCTGGGGCGCCCGAATTGGTCCGGCTACACTTCCGGCCCTGCGCGGCAGGAGCCTGGCCCCCCATAGATCGCGGATAGACAGACAGAAGGTTGCCTAGGAGCCTACGCCTTGTTCCCGTCTTGGCGATGCAGCACGAAGGTATTGGGAACTAAAGTCACTCCTATTTGGCCGGCATCACGTCTACGAAGGTTCTCTGGCTCGCATACATGGGCAGATTCATGGCTAGCCAATTCCCATTCGTTCTGAACCGTGGCTACCGTCACAAAACAAATGGGGCAAATCGAATCGTGGCTCCCGTCGTGGTTGTGTCGATGCGGAAAGAGCGGTTTCAAGAGTGTGAGCATCTCTCACCCCCAATTTTGCTGAGTATTCTCCCAGGGTACCCCAACATCCCTGCGGAACATCTGTACACTTGTGCTCACGTTAGCTGGAGATTTGCCTTCTTTCGGTCGCATTGGAGCAATGACGATGGAGGCAAACGGGCAAATATACCACCGGCTCCCGTGTTACGTTTGCTCATGAAGCTCCGCTGCGACAGGTGCGGATCGCAAAAGATTCGCAGGTCAAGGCTCCGAATCCTGGATTGGCCGTTTCTGGTTCTTCTCCGATATCCCGTCCGGTGCAGATCCTGCGGATACCGTTGGCACATAATAGTTTGGCAGCCTCGCAGGTAGAAGGGTTTCCCCCTCATGGACGATATGGACGAAATTTGCCTAAGAATAGGATCAGCAACGTGCAAGCGAGGCTTGAATTGTGCGAAATCGAGATCATCGCACTGTCCCGCGAAATTGCGTCGCTGTTGACGACTTCCGAGCGCCGAGCCGAAGCCATCGAACGCCGATATGCCAGGCTGGCTGAAAGATACAAGATTACAAGGGAGTTGGACGAAATTCATGCCTCATTCCCGCAGTTTGGCCGACTCAAAAGCCGGTTAGACCATTGAAGCCCGCTGGAATGAGGCGACAAGGGAGATGATCGGGAATCTCATTCGGCTTAACCTGATTCAGAATCACTCGGCCAGCGTTGAGGAATGTGACGCCCTCCAGCACAACAGGTAGAAGTCAAGGCAGGGCAAATAAGCCGACGGCGGGGCGAAATTTGACGCGGAAAAGCGTCTTTCGATTTACGAGGTGACAAATGCCAGACCTCTACCGAGTCACAGTTAAGAACCAAAAGCCCGAAGTCTATGAGAGTCTCTGGGGCGCGGCCGAAAGATGAGGGAGGAAGGGTGCACCGCCGTCATCGAACAGGTAACTGAGACGGGAGCGGTGTTGCGCAATGTGCCATTCCTGGAGTTGAGGCGCGTGGTCGATCGCGATCGCGGACTAGGGAGCGCATAAGAGGAGGCAGGAAACGGGAGACCCAGTTCGCTCACCGGCTTGATTCTTCTGCGGGTCGAAGGACACGAGCGTGCCTGAGACTTGTAATTAGGACCTTTGCCTTTGCCCAAAAAACACGAAAACCCGCCTGCCAGCGGGTCCAGTGTTCAGGTTGTTTTGCGGCTTTGCGGCTTGATTGCGAGAGCACAGATGGCTGAAACTTGATAACCCCAGCCTATCTCACCCTCGTCCGCCGCAAGGCGTTTCCGAATGCCGCGGCGGTCTGGCCTCTCAGTTTTGGAGTACCCTAAAGCAATCGAGGAATTCAACCGTCTGCCAAGAGATGCTGTTCGTACATGCAAATGCTATCGGAGCGAAATGACATGGCTATCGTAAGGAGTCCCAAGCGCAAGCGGGCGGAGGGAGGGAAAGAAAAGGCTCGAGCCTTCATTTCCGGAGCCGGACCGACAGTTGACACACCAGAGGAGGAGCAGAATAAGAAACCAATCATGATCCGGGTTGACCCCAAAATGCTCGGCCGGATCGACCGCGCCGCGAAACGGCTTGGCATCAGCCGCAGCGCCTTTATCGTTTCGAGCACGGCAACCCGTCTCGAGAGTATGGAATGAGAGCGAGCTTGGCTCTGGCTCGCTGGTCCGCCTCGTTAGCGGCGCACCTTTTTGTCTTTCGAGCTCAGCCTTCACCTGGGCCCACGAAGATGCGTGCAAGCCCCCCCCAACGCACCCTTCCGATTTAAGCCGCTGATTACGAAACTGTGGCTCCGGTCGAGAAAGGCTGGCCGGATCAGATATAGCGCGTCTGCGCAGAAGCCGGCCGCCGAAACAACGGCCAGTGGGTCACCGTATTTGCCGGCTGACCTTCGGCTAGGAAAACTCCGCAAAAGGGCAGCATCTTGCCACCCTTTCCCGAAAGGCTCAACCTCGAGCACCTGAGCGCCAGCAAAGCGAAGAATCCTGGATGAGGAGCCTGCCAGCTGCAGTAGAAGGTCGACGAGGCCTGCAGGGGATATGGCAAAGCGACAACAGCAGTTCAGCACCCGCAAAGACATCCTGGAGCGAACGATCCGGTTCCGGATCCGCAGCAGCGCCTGGCAGCGGGCCGTTGCCTTTTCTCGGCCTGCTAGCCCACTCGGCCGGCGGATCCGCCCAGCAGGGAGATTCGTTGCTGAGTTTCACGAAGACGACTTCCAGCTTCCGCCCGCGGGGGCTAGATTGAGACCAGCGGCAATCTGGATCATGGCAGTCCTGGCGAGGCCTCCAGCGCCCCAATACCAGCGCCGGCGCGACACGCGCCTGCTCCACTTCGGTCGCCGATGCCCCGCGCGTCGATCTGGTAATACGCCCCGCCACCCTCTCTCAGATAACTGTGAAACCGCTGAAAGTCAGAGTGTCGGGCGCCCTTATCCATTGGCGGGTGAGTCGTGCGGATCTTCCAGCGATGGCGGAGTTGGGGCCATCGGGACGCCCGTGATATTTTTGGGCGCATGGACGAGCCCTGCCGTCACAATCGAATGCGCACCGTTGTCGTGTTTCTCGAGCCGGACGAGCCGAATGAACTTCGGCGCCTGGCCATCAGCGCAAACTGCCATGATTGCGGGCAGCCCTTCGAATTCGTCGGAGTGGAGGGTACCGGCATAAAACTGAGTGACGATCGGCGGGAATTGGGACTCACGATTACCGAAGCCAAACGATGGGTGCAGTGAAGGCCCAATCTCGACCCGCAGGCGTAACAGGGCACTGAATCGGCAAGGGGCGACGTCCCATTTATGGACTGGCCCCTTCGATCATCACGGCGCCATCTTCCCCGGATTCTCGGGGTTCTCTACGGTCTACTAGAAATGCAGAGCACTTGCAGCGGACACCCTGGCTCGGATGCTGATCTCTGAAAGCTTATCCGAATTGTGCTTGCGTGGCTCCGCGATAGAAATCACCGCGACATGATTCGCCTTCATCAGAGCCATTCCCGGGGCGCCGACGAGCCCAACGGTGAGGACAACTCTGTAGCCACGCTCGATCTTTTCAAGTAACTGGTCTTGCTCAAGCATAGTGTGGAAGGCGCGGGGCCGTAAGCCCTTCTCAATTACGACACACCAACTTGAGGGCTGGTTCAACAGCTCGGACCACTTTGGATCTTTCCGAACCATCTCTATGGCTTCGCGGCGGCAGCGTTCCGCCTCGCCAATCACATCAGAAGCATTACGAGTCTCAATTGCGACAGAGTGCATAGGAAACTCCTAAATTAGGGATTTAGATATCAGACAACTAAGGCGCGTTTTAGGGAATGAGCGACGCGCAGTATTTGGCGGGAACCTAGGCGCTTGAGGGCTCCTTAAAGGGCTTTCATTTGGGTCCGGCTCCGGATTCTGCTCGTGAGGGATTGTAGCACTCCAGCCGACCTCAGGGGATGATCCCCAACGAACGGGGAGCCCCAAATCCAGCCAACCGGGGACCCGGCTTCACCAGGCAATTTGTCCGCGGGAAGCATTGAGGCAGACGATCACAGGATACATGACGCACGACATGCTACACATGGACGGCGGCCACCAGACGAGTTCGCTCCGATCGGCTCATCGCCCCAATACCCGCGCCGGAGCGGCGACACGCGCTGCTCCAGTTCGGCCGCCGATGCCCCGCGCGCGTCGATCTGGTAATACGCCCCGCCACCCTCTCTCAGATAACTGTGAAACCGCTGAAAGTCAGAGTGTCGGGCTCTCTTATCCATTGGCGGGTTAGACATGCGGAACTTCCGGCGATGGCAGGCTTCGCACGCTGATCCGGATGGGCGCAACGGTGAGGGCCAGATGTACGTCGCCTACCAGGGCCAGGCGCAATACCCGCGCCAGCGTGGTCCAGTGCTTTCCTTGCAGAGCCCGAGAGCCGGGGCGAGATCTTGGCAGCCATTCCGTTTTTCCGTTCGCTTAGAAAAAATTAGCGTTGTTTTGTATATCTGTGTAATATCTATACGATTCCGTTTAGATACTTAAACGAATCACACTCTTAGTACATCCTGGAGGGTCCCTCGATGTTTCATCAGCAACTTTCACCAATCACCCGGATTTCGCCTGACCTGCTGTTCTCAGAAGCCTTTGACGTGTGGATGTCTCGTCGCATTATCCAGACCGAAGATACATTGACCACCGCCAGCTACCTGTCTCCAAACACTGAGCGAGACTACCGCAGCTCCGCAAATGCCCTAAAGAAATTCTTTGGCAAGTTTCGTCTGGAGCAGATCCACGCTGGAAACTTGATGGATTACCAGAATGCCCGTGCAACAAATCCGCCGAACAACAAAGGAGCGTGGCACTGCGTAAGCTGCGCTACTGGAAAAGTTGCCCAAGCAGAACACGAGACCCAGGAAGCCGCCGAGGACTGGGCAAAGCAAAAAGGGGGTGAATGGCGGTTCGTGCAAACGCTATGGCATCGTCGGACCGGGGGAAATCACATCCGTAAAGAGATTGCGCTGCTGATCCGCATTTTGCGCTCAGCCCGGCTGTGGGGCGACGAGGAAAAGGACTACTTCCAGCCCCTGCGCCCAGTTGGAAGCGACATCGTACGTGCTATGACGCCCGAGGAACAGCACCTTTTCCTCCAAGTCGCTGGCAGCCGAGAAGAATGGCGCCTGATCTACCAATACACGATCGTCGCCCTTCAAACCACAGCCTCCACCAACGAACTACGCGCCCTGCGCCTGGGCGACATTCTGCTTGGTGCTGATCGCATCATCCAGATCCCGCGCGCTGGCGCCAAGAACAAGTACCGCATGCGCGCGATACCGGTCATTACCGATGACGCCGCGTGGGCGCTCCAAGGCCTGATCGCTCGAGCTTGCGAACTGGGCGCCACAGCGCCTTCCCATCATCTGTTCCCGTTCCACGTCACACGCGACAGGTACGATCCCACCCGGCCCATGACCAGCTCCGGGCTGAAAAAGCCGTGGGATGCCGTACGAAAAGCTGCAGGTATGCCACGGCTCCGCATCTACGACATTCGCCACACAGGCCTCACGCGTATGGCCGAGGCCGGCGTTCCTATACGCGTGATCATGAACTTCGCCGGACATATGACAGCGAGGATGCAGCAGCACTACGAGGCAATCTCGATGTCATCCAAGCGCGGCTGGGGAGAGCAGGTATGGGGTGGAAGTATCACACACCCGATCAGCGCATTAAAGCAGCAGGATTGGCATCAGCAGGCCTCAGCGGCTGGATGGGCCCCAAGCACACCCCAGCCTTCACCGGAAGTGCCAGCCTGGCAGAAGCGAGCCCTGGCCGAAGGATGGACGGCTCCCTCGCAACAGCGGACAACCGTCAACTTTTGATCCAAGCAAACAAACGGGCCCGCCCCGGGCATCGAGCTGCGAGCACAAAACAGGCTTAAACACTGCGGAAATGACCTTCAAATCCCCTGTTGCGGGTCACAACGCGGCCAAATGCATCGCGAAAGGAGCCGCAATGGAGCCGGCCAGTTACGGGATCATCAGTGCCCAAACAAGACCAAAATGGTTAGGATCCGCTTCAAGCCCGCCACACTGCGAGTACTCGAGGAGCCTCAGCAACAAAACAGGGCTGGCCCGCAATAACGTGGCTACGAATCTCGTGAACAAAAATGCGCAGCCCGCGGGCTGCGTGGCTTCGGGAAGAGCGGCGGGATGCCGCCTTTTTAGGGATACGTTAAACCAGGTCGTCACGGGTTGCTGGCTGGCCGGGACAGCTCACCCGTTGCACGCGCGCGGGATCGATATCACCTGGCCAGGAACTTTTGCCGCCTCAAATTACTGCAAGCCGACGAGTACTCGAAGCTGGCCCGTTCGGAGCTGCGCACCGGCTGAATCTCGACACTACACCCCTGAAAGGGTAACTGGCCGCCAGGGATCCGTTTCCCCGAATCGAAAACCTAGCGCTGCAGCTCGGGCCTCCTCTCGGCGAGTAATCCCGCGCTGCCGTGGAGCGACGCCGACAACCGCGCGGCTCCATGGGGAAGCCGCTACCAAGGGCAGCTCCAAGAAGGTGCCGCGCCCTTCTGGACCCGAGGCGGCGCTTTTTGATGGGTTTGGGAAGGATGGCGCGGGAGCTCGAACTGGCCCCAGGCCCGAAGAAAAAAACTTTGCGATTGCCCGTTCAACTTGGTGTCGGGTCGGGCGAGGTTTAGCCAGGACGCGTCGGTGGGACCTTCCGACGTGGTTTCCTATGTCGGAAATGCCACCGCAAGCAATCGCGCGGAAGGGACCCGCCAGGGAAACTCGGGCCCGCGCTTTCTTCCTTTTTTGGAAACCCCTTACCCTATAAGATCACCCCAGCCCCCGGCGCCGCGGCCGCCCGAACTCCTGCTCGATTGCTCCGGCATTCGAACCGCTTCGGCTACCTTCGAGCTGTCGATCGGCGTCATACCCATCGTGGCCAGATTGGCAGTCACACGAGCAAAATCTCCGCTCGTCGCCTTCCCGTAGCCCGCACTCGCGCGCCGGATTTTGTAAATCAGGTGACACGTCGTTTCAACGAGAACGCGGTGCGAAATGTTGAGCACCCCCAGTACGTCCTGCGCCACAATCTCATTCCAGATCCCCAGCAGTGCTTTGCAACGGCCATTCTTGTCTGCTTCGGCGATCCATTCGGCTGGCGGATCGCCGATGCCTGCGGTGACCAGCTTGGCGGCCGCCTTGCGGGCGCGATACCGCTGCGGATCCTTCCGTATGGCCCCGGAGATCTCGAGCACTGCAAGCGGTTTGCGTGGGCGTGGCATTCGATTGGCGCTAGGCCCTAGCGTACCTCATTTCGCGAGATTCTTGCTCGAGCGACTCTCCTGAAGGCGCCTACGATGCCAACAATCGCCATTCTGTTGATCATTGCGATTGTCGTCCTTAAATGGCCATCCAGGCCAAAAACTTTCTGAATTGCGGAGGTGTAAATGAAGCTAGTGCTGAGCTTGCCCCCGCAAAACGTAGCCCTTAGCGAACTGCTGTAATAGCGAAGGGAGACGGATTTGAGAAACGGGAAACGGGGCCGTTACACGCTGGAGTTCAAGCTGGAAGCGGTACGGCTTGTGCAATCGGGCCAGAGCATAGCGGAGGCATCGCGCAGTCTTGGTGTGGTGGAACAGACGCTAGCGAATTGGGTTAAGTTGAGTCGCGCCGGCAAGTTGAAGGAGGTCGTGGGCAAGACGGGTGTGACGGCGGAGCAGATGGAGATCGCTCGTTTGCGGGCGGAACTGGCGCGGGTGACGATGGAGCGCGACATCCTGGGAAAAGCGACGGCGTACTTCGCGAAAGGCCAGAAGTGAAATACGCCTTTATTGAACGCCATCGGCGGGTCTGGCCGATCTGTGTGCAGTGCCGCGTACTGGGTGTGAGCGTATCCGGCTTTCATCAACACCTTGCCCGACGAAGGAAGATTGCCAGTCGCCGGCATTTGTCGGATGCTGCGCTGCTGGCGGACATCAGCGCCCTCTACGCAGAAAACCGCGGAGCTTATGGCTGGCCGCGGATCTGGCGGGAGTTGGTCAAGCGCGGCATTCGCGTGGGCAAGCAGCGGGTGCAGCGGCTGATGCAGAAGCACGGCATACGAGCTCGCGGCAAGCGGCGTTTCCGGGTGGCGACCACCGACAGTCGGCATGATCTGCCGATTGCGCCGAACCTGTTGAATCGCAACTTCACTCCTGCCGGGCCCAACCAGGCCTGGACGGGAGACCTCACCTACATCGCTACCGAGGAGGGCTGGCTGTTCCTGGCGGTGGTGATCGATTTGTTCAGCCGCAAGGTGGTGGGCTGGTCGATGCGGCCGGACATGCATCGCAGCCTGGTGATCGACGCGCTGGAGATGGGCCTATTTCAGCGCCGTCCGCCAAAAGGAAAGATGATCTTTCACAGTGATCGCGGCAGCCAGTATGCCAGTGATGACTTTCGCCAGGTGCTCGATCAACACGGCGTGCAGCCATCCATGAGCCGCAAGGGCAACTGCTGGGACAACGCAGTGACTGAAGCACTGTTCGGATCGCTGAAGGTGGAACGACTGCACGGCGAGCGCTTTCAAACCATCCGCCAGGCCAAGGACACGGTGCTGGCCTGGCTGCTCTGGTACAACCGGCAACGCATGCACTCAACCTTGAACTATCTCAGCCCGGTGGAGTTCGAAAGCCGCTGGGAGAACCAACGTTCACTGGCCGCTGCATGAGGGATGTGGCAACCGAAGCAGACGATGGAAATGCCGGTTGGTGGAAAGCCTGGAAAACGATCAAACCGTTTCCCACCCTTCCCACCAACCTTGGAAATCGATCAAGCCGATTTCCACATTCCACCGTCACGACGACTACGACGAGATGAATTAATCTCTTCAAACCGAAAACCTAAGAGCTACGCATTCTGAGGGCAAGGTCATGCACGGTCTGCGAGCCGACCGCCCGGGATATTCGACCCCCCTACCCCCCTCCGCCTTCTTCTACGTCTCGCGCGGCTTGAGGGTCCTCAATGCCTTCAGGAAATCTTGGTCGGTCCGGCAGACCTGGCCATTCACTTCGCACTGGCCATCGTTGCGAATCCGACCATCGAACCAATCCCACCTCTCCCGATTCTCCCTGATGCGCTCGGCCGCTTCGCTTGCCCACTGGCGTTCGAGGACATGCGTGTCGCGCCGCTCGACGATAGCGCTAGCGATTTCATCAGGTCTGGGAAAGAACCTTGCGCCCGGAGTGATACGGTATTCCGCTAGAGCCGCCCGAACTTCATTGAGCGAGTACCGAAGCGCCAATTGCTCAAAGTCCCACAGGTACCCCTCCATTGAGTCCCTGAGATCCTGTGCTGGATACCTGTCCGCCATCTGCGCCAGCAACACTCCCAGCTCCACCGCTTCCGCGTCGGGCAAGCGCCTCTGTAATGGCGCGCTTATTGGCGCTAACGCGTTCGTGAGTGACGCTCGATCGACTTGCTCCATTGTTACCTCCTGTTGAACCCTGCGCTTTTTCTGCCTGCATGTAACGCTGATCAGTGAACCAGAAGCGATTCACTGTCTCGCCCCTGGCCCGGGCAGCCTGTCCCGCCTCGAGGATCTGCTGAGCTGCTCGCTCAATTCCGCCGGCGCTCTTCGCCAGCATGCGGATCGCCTCGGCCGCCACAGCCCGCGTCCCGAAATCCGAAGGAATCGCGAGTTCTTCAAAAAGCCACACCGCTGCCATGAACTCTTCGCCAGCATCGGGGTTCACCGGCCTGGTCTGCGGCGGCGCCGGCGCACGCGCGGGGGGACGGTTCCCTGACGGATCAGTGATGGATACTCCATTAAGGGGGTGTGGGGGTTTGTCGTCAATGTCACCCTTTTCAGACGTCAATGTCACCCTTTCCTGCGCCAGTGTCACCCTTTTTTGTTCGGAATCCGTGACACCTTGACACCCTTTCGGCGTCCCTATTTCCTCGGGTGCCGTCGCACTGTTCGCCTGCGAAACGGTGACATCCTGACACCCTTTCAGCTTGGCCACATTGATCACGTACTGAGTGTGATACTCAGCAAGCTCATGCTTCCGCGCGCCGCGTTTGGGCCGGCCGCCACGACGTTGCAACACCGCGATCCAGCCTTGACGTTCCAATTCGACAACCGCCCGGATAACAGTGCGCTCTGAATAACGCGTGCGCTGCGCAATCAGCGCGTTGCCCGGAAAACAATTGCCACCGTTGTCATCCGCAGAGTTCGCGAGGACAAGCAAAACACCCGTCAAAGTCGCATCGCTGGGCCCGTTATCCCACACATCTGCCATTACTCGTACACTCATCGCGCTCTACTTCCCCTAGATGGTCCGACTGCCTTACGGCTTCGCCTGCGCCCGCGGCCGCGGATAAGTGCGTGCACATCCGCCGGTGTAAGCCGGCGAGGCCTGGATGCCGCTACCAAACGCTTACGCCCAGCCTCTAACTTGAGGAACGACGGGTTACTGCAGACCGTCCCGCGTGCCGGCACTGCAGAATGTAGTGATGACGACAACCCGTGTCGCTTGGCCGACGTCGCGTACGGTCCATCCAGTTGCACGTCCCTGGTACGAGGATTGTCCTCACAACGCCTGACGTCGCGCATCTTCTGTTAGCTGCCGGAATCTCTGCAGGAAAAACCCTTTAGCTAGCTGCGCCGACCATGGGTCGATCACACCCGCTAGAGGGGCATACCCCCCGTCAGGCTGAGACCCGGTGATCAGATCCCGCTTCTCAGTCGCCAGAAGGATCTCGTCCGCTTCCTTCACGATGGGCGGCTCAATGGAGTCCAAGCCAAACCGGTCAATGACAGCCTCCATCACCAACGCCTCGTATGCGCGATAGAGTGGTCCGAGGTGCGGAGACCGCTTGAGGGGACTCGGCAGGGTCTGCAGGTAGGCTCCAGGCGCGTCATGCAGCAGCGCCCAGAGCGTGACGCGAGGATCCCAGCATAGGCGACGCTCGATCATCAGCGACTGGACGGTCTCTGAGACGCGGACGGAATGCTCTGCAAAGCTATACGTGGTCCAGGTGTGTCCGGTGAATCGGCACGTCTGGGACAGCGCATGCGCGATGTCCTCGATGCAAAGGTCCGCGGGGTCGGGATTCAGCGGCCAGAACTTGCGGCCGGTGAACGTCCGGATGAATGTGTCTTCCGTGCGCGGGAGGCGTTCGACTGCCTCGGGGATCATCAACATGCCATGCTCCGGAGGATGGATATGCGCTCAATAGCTCACCGGCTCGCGCCCGTGAGGCCACAGAACGATTCAATCTGGCTGTCGGGCGCACAACCCAAACCTGATCGGGATGGCGATCGGCAGCCAATCAGTTAGTTTCGATTGGGTACGCGCCGGCGGCGTTCCTGCTGCACCAGCATGGCGTTCTGCACCGCGGATCCGTGCACCCTGGCCAACATCCGTTGCATGTCTTGACGAGCCTGCGCAGACCAGCTGCCTTCGACGTGGACATCGTAATAGTTCCCGCCACCCGTCAGTTGATGATTGGGCACGATATGACCATCCGAATCTGGAACGAATCGTTCGCGACCCATTTCCCCCACGTCGTACGCATGGCCGGCCAGCACTGGACCACCAAAGGCCATCGCCGGTACGTCGAAATCCCCCCAGCTGCCGCCGTCGGTTGGCCCAACCGGCGCCGACGCTACAGCCCCACCGCCGCCCAGCTTCACGAGGCCCAGGAGACCGCCGATAAAACGCAGGGCCGTCGACCATGGCTTGCTTGTCATCGATGCGACTGCCTGCGCCGGGTCGCCGGGCATCCCCGCGCCGCCGCCGGCGCCAGGACCTGCTATATTCACCACCCCGGCCTGCACATCCATCCGCCCAGTCGTCTGACCGCCACCTGGGAAGTGAATATGTTTCATCAACGCGCCCTCGATGTTCCCCAATCCAAACTTCACCGTCGACTGGGCGAGGCCGCGAAACGCGCCGGACCAGTTGGTTCGCGACCCGGTGATGGCTTTCGCCATCTCGTCATTCATCGAGCTCGAAAACTGGTTCCATAGCGCGGCCAGCTCGGCGCGCACGTCCTGAGAGCGGTCAATCCACTCGCTAAACATCACAGCCATCGAGTCGCGAAGCTTTAGTCCATCGCCCAGCGCCTTGGTCTCCGCCTGCTTGATGGCGACCTGTCCGGTGATCTCGTCGAGTTTGTTCTGCAGCTGCTGCAGCTTCGTTTGCCGCTCAGCCTCAGTCAGTGATGTGTCCCCCCTCACATCGCCGATCTGTTTGCCTATCTCTTTGCTGATGGCCTCCTGTTCCGCTTTATAGACCTCAAGCTGCTTCTGAGCTTCAGCAAACGCCGCCTGCTGTTTTGTGATATGCCCGGTCCCGGCCGCGATGCGCAAATTCGTTATTTCCAATGACCCCTGGAGCCGGGTATGGATCAGGCTGTTTTCCAATAGCAGATGGTTGTACTCATCCCACGCCTTGCTGTAATGGCCAAAATCAGCCATCATCTCGGCGCCCACATCTTTCTGCACGTCTGCGGGAACCGGTGCCAGTTGCTCCTCGCGGAACTTTTTCATCGGCTCGCGCAGCTTACTCTCACTGAAATTCTTAACCTGTGCGGCCACTTCATCCTGATATTTGCGCTGCACGGCTAACCACTCGTTGCTTCCCACCGTGAAAGCACCGATGTACTGCTGCCAGTAGAGAACCTCCTCCTCCACTGATTTCCCATGAAGAACCCTGCGAACTTCGTCCTGATGCTCTAGATCCCGCAACCGATCAGAAACCTGTTCAAGCGTCTTCTTTTTGCCCTGGTCGACCGCCTGGCGACCTTCTTCCTCCTGCGCTTTGACCATGTCGTCAAGCTGGTGGCCGCGGCCCCCGATCACCCCAAGAAACGCGCCCGGGTCGAGCGCCAGTGCACCACTGTTACGTTGCGCCGTGATGTAGTTGTATAGGTCTTCGGTGTCCCGAAGCTGCACTTTCTCCTTGGCCATCACCGCAGCCCGACCCTCAGCATTTATTTTCTCCCGCTCGCCGGCAGTTGTCGCCGCATCGGCGAGATGCTGATAATGCTCCGCAAGCTCTGCGAGCTCGGTCTCCTGTTTTTTAACGATGTCATCTGCGCCTTTCGTATTCATTTTGAACAACAAAAACCCGCCAAGAAATGAGACCTGGTTCTCTTTTTTTTGAAGCAGGGATTCGATTTCCTTATTACTGCGCGCAATCGATTCAACCAACTTATCCGCCGCAACGCGCGCTTCATCGAGCGCGGTCTTGAGCCTGTTGGGACGCTGATTAGTCAGCTTTGCAATCTGCTCCTCCAGCTTGTCGTTCGTGACCGCAAGTTCATCGGTGGCCAACTTCGATGCCTGATGCATCTCCCCGAAGGCCTCATTGATTTTTTGTGCAGCTTCATCGTTGCGCTTGATAAATTCGTAGACTTTCACCCCAGCCTCAGCGAACGCCGCACCCACACCAACGATTGCCGCGACAGGAAATGCCTTGGCAAAAATATCGGCGCCTGGGATCTTAGCCAGGAAACTAATCAGGTGCCGATTGAGATTGATGCCGATCTCTTCGCCGATCTGCTTCATGCCGGCGCGCGTCTCAGACAACTCGGCGCGAATATCCCGGCTGGTCTCGCGCATAGTCCCGCGCAGAGCCTCAATCTCTCTGCGCGCATTGATAGTCTTAGCGTCGACGGAGAGCAGCAGCCCTGCCACAACTTCGTTAGGCATTGTAGGCCCCCTTTATATCCAGCACCCGAGCCCACACAAATTGGCTCGCATGCCAGAGGGCATCCAACTCAGACTGAACCCCCGAAATAGCCGCGCGCTGCGCCGCCCAGCAGTCATCTAACTGACGCTGAAGCTCAGCAGCCTCCGCACGATTCTCGGCCCAGAGGTCATCCAGCCGGCGCAGGACCTCAATGTCAGCCGCACGTAAGCGAACCCAATAATTGTCCATCTGACACTTCGCCAGACTAACAGCGCTAAGGCCAGCACAGGCTGAACCCAGGCCATCTCGAAGCTTCTCGAACGCTACACCTGATGTAGTGAAGCTCTCTCTCAGTTCCCGTTGAACCTCAGCCATGCTCAGACAAAAAGCAGCTAATTTCTCTTGCTGCCTCACTTCGAATTGCCCCTGCAGGGTACTCATACTCGCCCAAAATTCAGGCAGGAGTGGTTTTTGAATCTCGGCCAGCTCGGCGAGAATGAGGCGACGACCATCCTCGAAAGCTCGACGCATAGCATCAAGCTGACCGCGGGTCAGTGTGAAAGCTTCATTCGGCATGCTTCTTCTCCTTCGCAACACGAGGCACGGCGCCAGAAAGCGCGATAAATGTCGTACGCAGAGTGTCGATTTGCTCTTTGGACGTCGCTAGAAGTGGCTCTGCAGCCCGACCTTTAATGCGCACGGAAGGCATATAGTCGGACGGAACCGCAGCCTTTCTTCGACCACCGAAAGCATTGTTTGCAACCGTGCTGGCGATAATTCCCGCCAGCAACTCAAACCTCTCAAATGCCTGATTGTGCTTGTCGCGCAGGAGCTTGTACTGCCGCACCGTGATGGCACGAAACCCTGGTTCAGATAGATCCAGAACCGCACGAGCGTATGCCCAAATGTTCTCCCACCACGCTAAGCCCCTCAGGCCATTGGAGGGTTTGGGGGTGTCGGTTCCTCCTCTGGCTCAGGATCGGGTAGCTGCGCACGCAATGCAGCGAAGGCAAGCTCAGTTAAGGCTAGCGTTTTCGGCCCCGAACTGAACCAGCCCTTCACCTCTTCGGCTGTGATGTCAGGCTGATGACGAAGCAGCCCAACAAAAAGCAGCGCCGCGATTTTCGTAGGATCCTTGCCAACCGGTTCAATAACGGGATTGACACCGATGGCGTTAAAGAACTGCGCAAGAGCTTCAAAATCGTAGCGAAGCGTGTAGGACTTGCCGCCCAGTTCAAAACTTGTGTCCTGCGTAAGAACGTCGATCTTCATTGGCAAATGAAGCTGCGAGGGCATATTTTCCTGCTTTCCTTCCCATTTTTTCCCCAAAGTAAAAGGCCGCCCGCGGGCGGCCTAAAGAGTAGCCGTTTCGATCAGCGCACAGCCAGATACAGCAGCCCACCGATGAGGCCGGCAAGGAGGTTGCCGGTCATCACGGCCAGGGCGATCCGCCAGAATGTAAGCGGCGCCACGGCCGTGGAAATAGAAACCGCTTGACCAGCACCCGAGTGGGCAGGAGCGCTCTCAGACTCGCGATCCGCAAGCCACCGCTCCTGCGCTTCGCGTACCGCCTTAGGATCGTTTGCCATGGTCGCCATTCGCACCCTCCAAAACCCTAAGAACTGTACCACAGATCCAGACCCTCAAACGGTGCGATGGCGCAAATCGCGGGGCGTTCGCCACCAGGATCCATCGAGCATCGGCATAGCTGGCGGACGTCAGGCCGCCCGACCAGGTGTCGACCTGGATGCGCTTCTGATTCATGCCCTGGCCGCCATCGAGTGTGTAATCGGGCAACGTCCGAAATCACCTGGTAACTCGCACACGGGTAAGTGGGACTTTCAGGCAGAAGCACCGGGTAGAACCGCGCCGGGCTGCCGATGACCGCCTGTACCCCGAATCGGCCGCCACTCGCTGATAGAACCCCTGTTCAAGCAACTCGCTTTAACCTCCGCAAGCTTTGCTGCCAGTACTCCGAAATGCGGTTCTCGAGGTCCACCGCGATCGCGCGCACCGCCGTTTGCACGTACTCATCGAAAGCCGGCCGCAGCACCGGATACGCCGGCACATGTCCGATGACCTGGCCACCGGTACCACGCCGGCTCTTGCGACCGTTCGACCAGGCGATCGAGCCGCCTTTCACGAGCCGATGGCCGCGCTCGAGCCAGAGCAGCATATATGCCATGAGCGGGCCGGCACCGATCAGCCAGCCGCTTCCAGATCTCTTCTTCGCCAGGCCGGGTAGTGTCCTAATATTTGGAATAGTAGGAGAAAACCGGCATGGACAATGAGAAGCCAGCCCCCCGGCGACCATCCCCAAGCCGCGCCTACCCAAGGAACCCGTACAACCGAGCCAGTAAGTGCCTCGAATCCAGCACCAGCAACCAGCGATCAACTCCAGCAAGCAGAGCGAAATATCGAAGAGCGGATGACGAAATTTGAAAAATCGTCCATCCGACTCGCTTGGGTAGCTATTGGGATTTCCACGCTTGCTGCCTGTTTTATGTGCTTGCAGTGGTGGGAAATGCATACCGGAGGAAAAGACACCCACGATCTGGCCGTCGCTGCCGAGAATCAGGCTGGATGGATGGAAACTTTCGCCTCCAAGATGCAGACCCAAGCCGATAGAACCAAGGAGTTGGCGGACCGAATGAAGGATCAGGCCGACGAGACCAAATCCATCGCCGAGCAGACTGGGCAGGTCGCCAATATCGCCAACGAAACCCTCTCCGCCGATCGCGCATGGATCGGATTCAATACTTTTCAAATCGACCGATTTGAACCCAAACAGACCATTAAAGCAACGATTCTTCTTCTCAACACCGGAAGATCGCCCGCAATGAGCGTACGCGCTGGACTCGGAGAGCTTTACTTCAAAGCTGCATCTACTAAGGATTGGCAGGATGCGGCAATCTCCGAAGCCATTCAAGGAGTTGAGCTTCGACCGCAACCTTCGATTCCGCCGCAGGGTGGGTTGCCCATACATTTGGAGAGCAGGAACCCCCTGCCTATTGAAACATACGACAACATCAGAAACGGGACATTCAAATATCTCCTTGACGGTCGATCTGAATATCGGGATGTTTATGGGAAACAACAGTGGATACGCTTTTGCGTCAGCATACAGTTTGTGCATCCCGATGACCCGGTTACATGGGCCTTCTGCGATGCCGGGAACGACATGAGCAATCCAAAGACAGATCGCCAAGCAAAACCAAATTAGGACACTACCCCAGGCCGATATCACCCTTCAACCAGCCAGGCTTCGCGCCTGAGCTCTTCTCCGTCGCCGTGTCGAACCGGGTTGGACGGTGGTCTCGCTCAAATGCAAGCCGCGCAAGACAAACACGCGAGCTAAAAGAACTTTTACTGTGTCCATTGATTTCTTCCTTCCATGCCGCTCAGGGAAAGATAGGACATCAGCGGGACCGCACCGATCGGCCAACCCGGTACTCGGCCTCTTCTTCCGCCAAACGGATATCGCCCTTTAGCCAGCCAGCGCGCGCACCGGTCGTCCTTGTCGTCACCTTGTCCAACCGCGTGTCGGGCACTTCGCAATGACGCCAATCTCGAACTCCGTGGTGTCCAACGTTCATTTCGTCGTTCGGCATCAGCTAGCCCCGTCGAGTTCTAGGCAGCTGAGCTCGCCTGATCGCACCGCCTCGGCCACCTTCGAGCTGTCGATCGGCATCCCCAACGCGGCGTAGTGCGCCTTCAACGTGCTGTAATCGCCCGATGTCGCTTTGCCGTATCCCCTGCAGGCCTCGTCGACCTTCCACTGCAGCTGGCAGGTGTTCATGAGCAGCATCCAGTGCGAGCAGTTCAGCACCCGCAAGACATCCTGAGCGACGATCCGGCTCCAGATCCGCAGCAGCGCGTGGCAGCGGCCGTTGCCCTTCTCGGCCTGCTCAGTCCACTCGGCCGGCGGATCGCCCAGAGCTGCAGCCAGCAGCTTGGCCACCGCCTTACGCTCGCGATACCGCTGTGAATCCTTCCGAGTCTCACCCCGATCTCGAGGACGCGGTTTCATGCTGGAGAACGCAGAGCTGGCCGGGAAAGCCAGAATGGCTTTTACTGTGTCCATTGTTTTCCTCCCTCCATGCCACTCAGTCGCTCTACTTGTTCGGCGATCACGCAGGACACTCGCTCCAATGCAGTTCCGGCGGCCTCTGAGCTAGCGAAAGATTCGAGCGTCATATTCAGGACTCCAGCCAGCGCTCGCCATATTTCCAATTCGCATCGGGAAGCCGGATCGAGAATCGAAGATGGAACGATCATGCCAACACCTAACTTTTTCCGCGCTTTTGCATCGGGTTGTTGCACCGATTTCCGTCCGAAAAATACGAAAGCCCCACAGCGAGGCAGGGCTTCTAGTGTGACGGAATCACTCATTCGGAACATTAAAGAGGCGGCGCGGCG
>Ga0207051_1021_pt1 | contig 27959 bp, 28 predicted proteins | sample Alteio_BWMinCont_61_FD_153292 | JGI IMG/M metagenome (GOLD analysis project Ga0207051, IMG submission 153292) | Enriched cells from forest soil in Barre Woods Harvard Forest LTER site, Petersham, Massachusetts, United States -... | ecosystem: Environmental > Terrestrial > Soil > Temperate forest >...
TTTTGGTCCTGACCACTAAACGGACCCATGGCTTATTAAGCGAGTTGATACATTCGACACTGCCGTCCCTGCTGTTATCGTCCATAATAAGGACTTCCATGGAAAGGTTGTTTTTGACCCGGACCAGGTCGATCCGATCGATCAATCCAGGTAAATTTTCAACCTCATGATAAGTCGGTATAATAATAGAAATGGCATGTTTTCGGTCAATCATCTTCTATTCCCCTATCCCCTATTTACAAGATCAATACACTTGAAGAACAAGATTTTTTTCATCATCATATATATTCTTATAAATGACTTCATATTTTTGTATATCCAGCTTGTTTTTTTCAAGAATATCCACATTTTCTTTTGCTTTGTGGATAACAATATATTTAACACTGTTCTGTGTCAATTGGGCTTTTTGTTTTCGCAGGTCTTTTAGCTCTAAATAATCTATGAGTGATTTACCAATTTTCCTGGAAAGATACCCCTGAACAATAGGAAACCCATGGTATGTTTGATACATCATGTATGTTGCGCGCTCAGGCTCCGGGCTTAAGTCCAGTATCCCAAATACTTTGTTTTCGTTATTGATCGCCTTGTAGCACGGGGGTAAAGATGCCTTGGTTGTTGTATGGCATATTGAAAAATAATCCAGGAACAATAGGGATATAATAAATACCAATAAATATTTTTTCTTACCTGACATGGCATAACGATTAAATAAATGTTTAAACGCGAAGGAAACTATTATTGCCAGAAACAGGTATACATAAACAACGAATCTTGACGGGCAACGGGCATTGGCAATAAGCGGTATGTGCGTTATGACGGCGTAAGGCATTTTAATAAAAAACCTTGCTCCTAATATATGAATGGAAGCCCCCATCGATATTATTAAGCCGGCAAGAAGGCCTAAAAAATATTTAGCCGTCTTTTTTATAATTTCCTTAAAAGTGGCCAAAACAATTAAAATATTCACCAGTCCGAGATAAGCGGTTTTTTCCCAATCATTATCACCTGTAAACATATTGTTCAATGCTGTCACTGTTTTTAGCTGTGCTAACCAGTGGTAGGGGTCCGGCACAATGAAAGCCAATGCATCCGCGACAAAATAATCAGTTCCTTCAGCAATTGTTTGCCCGCGAAATTTCATCGCCAAAAATACCATGTGCAACAACCAGGGAGAAAGTATTATAAATGTTAACCCTATGATAATGCCTGACTTAATAACAATATCTTTAAGAAAGACCCTTTTTCTTCGGACCGCCAGGTATATATAGCTCAATCCGATAAAAAATAGGGCAAAAATCATGTAGTTCCAAGTGCAGATACTGTTTAAAAAGAAAAAGAGACAAGCCAAGGATAAATTTTTCTTCGATGTGCTTTTTAACGTTTTTATAAAATACAGGACAAATAAGGGAATAAATTGGATTGACGAAAGTTCCATATGATGCAAAGAATGCGCGAAATGGGAAGGATTGAACGCAAAAATAAAGCCGCCGATCAGGCTGACATATGGGTCCTTGGTCAAATACCGGATCAATAAAAATGCCCCAATGCCTGAAAGCAGGAAAGTATGAAGTATTAACAAATTATACACTAATACAGAGGCCAGGAAATGGCCCAACAGGACGGACAGGAAAAGATTATAGAAAGAAAAAGAGTTATATAACAGAGAAGATCCCTGAGGGTAAAAAATGTAATTTGAAAACGTAAGGCTTCCGGAATGTTCAACAAACACTTTATGGAACCACCACATATTCCAAAGGTGCTGCATATTATCTTCCGGCGGCCCGATGAGCCGGCTGGATATTGTTTGAAGACAAGGGTAGAACCATACTATGGTGCATAACAAATACAGGGCCCCTGCTATTAATAAGTCGTGTTTAAGATACTTTTCATCATGCCCGCCGGTTTTAACAGCATTTCCCGGCCCTATATGTTTGAAGAAATATTTACAAACTATAAATAAGACCAGGTAAAAAATCAGGTCATAAAAGACGTAGTGATGGGCATTGATCCAATTATTCATACCAGTACCTTCATTTGTTTTTGAAGAGAAAGACACCCGTATCAATAAATTTCTTTTCTTCTATGAGAGAAAGCCTTTTCTTCATAAAATTAATGAATTTTTTATCGGGCGACCTTTGGCCGTATATGTACCAAACGTAACCCGGATTTTCTGTATTAATGATGCCGGTTATTATAGGGATGTCTTTTTCTTCTCCAGCCATTATGTGGACACTTTTAACAGAACCCTTTTTCTTAAGGTAATAATCAAAGTACCTGGGGACCCATGCGTACCCGATAATTAATGAGTTTTTATAATACTTGTCATTATCAGCCATGAAATATACTGCCTCCCGCCATTGTTCTTTACGGGGAGTGGAATAATAACCGTCCGAGACCAGCCAATGTAGGGAATACATGACAAGCATTACCGTAATGATGGCTTGATACATCGGGCGATTTAATAATTGTGTAATGGCACGTGAAAACAAAAGATATGCGGCTGGCAGTGAAATAATCAGGACATAGTTGACCAAGACAGGGAATGAAATTATAGATTTAAAATAGGCAATCAGAAACGGGATAAAAAGCCATGAGAAGAGAAGCCATTCGGCGGGGAAAGGCTTTACTCCAACGTTTTTTTGGCCTTTAAATTTTTTGGAATTATACAAGGTATGGAAAAACAAAAAAACATACATTCCAACTGCCAATATCACTATTTTTAATGAATCATTAAATATGAATAGAAGATAGTCGCGAAAGGACACAATTATGTTGCCCGGCGGCTTGATCCAGCCGATCTTATCGCTGACATTACCATGGCTTAAGTGCTGCGCCATTATAGGTAACCATGGCACATAGGCCATGAGAATGAAAAAATAGGCGGATAAAAGAGTAATCAGCGCACTGCGACTTTTTATGAAGAACAGCACACTCCATAAAGCCTGCAAGGCAATTAAAAACAGGCCAAAATAATGCAGATAAGAAGCGGCGATCGCAGACAGCACATATCCTAATTTTAAATTCAGTGATATTTTCCTGTCTTCGTTTAACCTCATTAACATTGTCACCCAAAAGTAAGTGGCCAATAAGGTAAAAAGAAGCAACATTGAGTAAGCGCGGCCTTCCTGACTGTAATAAATAGGGCACCAGAGCACGGCCGTCATTGCGGAAGCTATAAGCCCTTCCCTGCAGGAATATAACCTTTCGCCTAAAAGGAAAATGACCAAAACTGACAGGATACCACTGATGGCTGAAGGCAGTCTTAATGCCGATTCTTCAGTGCCGATGTATTTTTCAACAAAATAGGTAACCACATGATAGCCAGGCGGGTGCATATCCGGGATAACGCCTTTTTTAATTACAGTGCCTAAATTGCTGTAATTGCTCTTGTCCCAGGAAGCCAGCTCATCATTCCAAAGCGATTGATGACCTAGGCCATGGATCCTTAGCGCAGATGCTAAAATTAAAATAAAAACCAAAATTATAGAAATCCTATAAGAAACAGCCAATCTTCACCTCCTTGTCGGCTTAAATAACCTTACTTTGAAATTTGCGATGGATGATATTCGTTTAAAAAGTACAATGGACGGCGTTTACTTTCATTGTAAGTCCTTCCCAAATACTCTCCGATAAATCCAATAAAAATTAGCTGGATCCCGCCTAAAAACAGGATAATGACCACCAATGAAGGATACCCTTTAACGGTTTCATGATATAAAATGGTTTTAATGATAATAAACACAGCATAGCTAAACGCCAATCCCGCAATGAAAAAGCCCAAATACGTTGCTAATTTTAACGGCGCGACTGTATAGGAAGTGATCCCCTCAATGGCGAAATTCCAGAGTTTCCAATAATTCCATTTGGTTTGGCCGGCATGACGGGGATCCCGGTCATACAGTACGGCTTTTTGACGATACCCTATCCATGTAAATAACCCCTTCATAAACCGATGGTGCTCCCGCAGCTGTTTAAGGGCGTCCACCGCGCGGCGGCTTAAAATGCGAAAATCACCCGTGTTTTGCGGTATGCTTGTCCTCCCGAATTGGCCCATTAAACGGTAAAACGCAGCTGCCGAGGCTTTCTTGAAAAATGTTTCCCCTTTACGTGAAGTTCTTTGCGCATAGACCACATCCTCCCCTGCTTGTAAATGTTTAAAAAGTTCCGGGATCAATTCCGGCGGGTCCTGGAGATCAGCGTCAATAACGACGACCGCATCGCCAATAGCGTGGTCAAGGCCGGCTGTTACAGCGATTTCTTTGCCGAAATTGCGGCTAAAATCGATAAAAGCGACCCTTTTGTCTTTTTCACCCAGGTCACGGACAATCTCCAATGTCGTATCATGGCTCCCATCGTTGATATAAAGAATTTCCGCTTCCATCCCCATTGAATCAAGCACAAGTGATAAACGCTTATGAAATTCGGGAAGCACTTCTTTTTCGTTATATACAGGCACGATCACTGAAATTTTTTTATAATTCATTAAATACCCCTGTTTAATTGATCAATGTTTTTAAAGAGAATTACACCCGTGTCAATAAACCTTATTTTTTTAATAAGAGAAAGCCTTTTTTTCATAAAATCAAGATATTTATCATCGGGATCCCTGTGGCCAAATATGTACCATACATATTCCGGTTTTACTTTATTAATGATACTTGCCGTTTGAGGGATGTCTTTTTCATCACCGGCCATTATATTTACCCTTTTAACAGATCCTTTTTGCATAAGGTAATAATTAAAGTACTGAAGATTCCAAGCATACCCGATGATCAATGAGTTCTTATAATACTTGTCGTTATCAGCTATTGTATAGGCTGCCTCCCGAAATTGTTCCTTGGTCGGTTTGACATAATAACCGTCTGAAATCAGCCAATACAGGCCATAGGCAATGATCATAACTGTAATGATGGCTTGATAAATAGGGCGCTTAAATAATTGTGTGATGGCGCGTGAAAGCAAAAGATACGCGGCAGGCAGGGAAATAATCAGTCCCCTGTATATCAATACAGGGTATGAGACCACAGATTTTATATATAATACAGTGAACGGGACAATTAGCCATAAGAAGAGCAGTGATTCTATAGGAAATGACTTATTTTCGATATTTTTTATTTTTTTATGTATAAATAATTTAAATAATATAAGAAAAAACAAATAAACATACATTCCAACTGCCAAAATAACAAATTTTAGTGAACCATTAAATATATATTTTAGATAGTCGCAAAAGGACACAATTATATTTCCTGGCGGTTTGATCCAGCCGAGATTATCACTAATGTTATTACTTTGTAAATGATTTACCATTATTGTTAAACTCGGTATGTAGGCAATTAATACGAAAAAGTATGCAATAAAAAAAGTCAATAGCGCCCTGGGTTTTCGTATAAAGAAAACCACGCTCCAAAAAGCTTGCAATATAATTAAAAACAGCCCAAAATAATGCAGATAAGTAGCAACGGCAGCAGACAGGACATATCCCGATCCTAAATAAATTGATATTTTCTTTTCTTCGTTTAATCTCATTAACATCGTCACCCAAAAGTAAGTGGACAATAAGGTAAATAGAAGCAGCATAGAATAAGCGCGGCCTTCCTGGCTGAAATAAACCGGGCACCAAAGCACAGCCGTCATCGCGGAAGCGATAAGCCCCTCTCTGTATGAATATAACCTAACGCCTAAAAAGAAAATAACCAGGACCGACAGGATGCCGCTGATGGCTGAAGGCAATCTTAATGCCGTTTCATTATTGCCGATGTATTTTTCGACAAAATAGACAACCATATGATATCCGGGAGGATGCACATCTGACATGACACCATTTTTGATCACGGAGTTTAAATTACTGTAATGGCTCCTTGCCCAGGAAGACAGTTCATCTTCCCAAAGCGATTGATGGTCAAGGCCATAAAGCCTTAACCCGGAAGCCATGATCAGGATTAAAATTAAAATTGCAGTGATTTTATTCATAAATCAAGGAAGCCCACAATACGTTTAACGCAATCTATTAATGAAATCTGGTCGGAATTAACGGTAATGTCCGGATTTATCGGATCTTCAAAAGGCGCTGAGATCCCGGTAAATTCTTTAATGATGCCTATTCGGGCTTTTTTATACATTCCTTTGACATCACGCTTTTCAGCAACTTCCAAAGGGCAAGAAACGTAGCACATTTTAAAATTAGTGATGATTCCCCTGACCATTTCCCTCAAGTCATTAGTGGGTGAAACAAAAGTGGCTATTACAAATGTCCCATTATCATTAAAAAGCTTGCAGACTTGTGCCACACGGCGCAGGTTTTCCAATCGATCTTGGGGCGAAAACCCTAAATCCTTGTTGAGCCCATTGCGTACCACGTCCCCGTCAAGCTTCACTACATGAAGCCCCCGGCTGCTTAATTCGATATTAAGCTGTTGGGAAATACTGGTTTTTCCGGAGCATGGACGGCCAGTCAGCCATAAGGTCATATTACGTTGTATCATTTTTTATCTCCTGTGAAAATTCTCTTTAGAATCCTGGCAAGCCAAACCTCATCATTAAATCTATACCTGAATTTTTTTATATCTTTCCTGAACAGTTCTTCAACATCTCTCCTGGCCTTGTCATCATAGTAATCCTGGTATTTATCTTTTCTCTTGGATGCCCCGTCTTTAACCGTAAATGGAAAATCCTTCTCTATTTTTAATCTTTTTTTGATAAATTCAGTGTCCTTGCGTAATGACTCAAATTTCCCGATGAAATCTAAGTTTTCATCTAAAATATTTAAATAAACACTGTGTTCCTGGTGTTTTTCCAACTGGATATCATTTTTTTTGCTGAACCGGTAATCATTTTCAATGGTTATCGGATAACCAAATTCCTTCTTGTAACCGTCGATATTCAGGAATTCTTTACATGATATTTTAAAAAAATCTTCGTAAGCCCCTAAACAAGAAACCATCCGGTCCCATGGGTTGCGGACAAACGAAAATTTGAAATAGCTGTCCCAATACTCCTGATAGATCTTTTTAGCCTGACTGGCTAACAAATGTTTTGTTTCTTTCTCGATGTACCACCAATCATCCCCGCAGATCCATTTTTCTATGGCTGTGCCTGCGGTGCGGGGTATATGGATAAAAATGCATTTATATTTGTGCGATATCATAAATCATTGCCTCATTTTAATGACATAGCGCATGGTTTTGATCCGCCATTGCTCAATAAGCGGCAATTTTTTCAGATACAAATCCATGACCCGCATCTTGTTTAATTGAAGTTGGCTGTTTTCTTTTGCGATATAGGTTTTTGTGCCTTTCAGGAACCTGTAATTACCCCAAATTTCATTGACGTACTGAAAATGGGCAGAAAAAAGTGCGCGCATGATAAAGTCCAGGTCCATGGCATAATGATCTGATTCATCAAAGTGCCCGATTTTGTCGTGCAATGATTTATGGTAAAAATAAGATGCCGGGTTATGGGGGAATTGATTATTTACGCCTCCTATAAGGATATCGGACACATTTAACCGGCTGGGCTTGTTGATGTACCATACCGAGCCGTCGTCTTTAAAAACACGGCAGTTTCCCGCCAAAAAGCTTGGGTCCGGCAAAGTGTCAAAAATTTTCAAAATCCGGGGCAGCAAACCTGGTTCATAATAATCATCGGCATTAAGAATACCTATGATCTTGCCCCGGGACATGGCGATCCCTTTATTCATGGCTGATGATTGGCCGCGGTCCTTTTCAGAAACCCAGCGGATATGAGGATGCCGGCCGGCGTAACGTTCAATAATTTCAACTGTACCGTCAGTCGAAGCGCCATCGATGAGCAGATGTTCAGCCTGCGGGCAGTTTTGGCTGATGACCGACTGCAAGCAGGATTCAATGAACCTTTTGCCGTTATATACCGGTGTAATCACGCTTAATTGAGGCCTATTTACCTGGTTTGGCATTTAATCCTTTACTGCCCGGACACCGAAAATGACCGGATAATCTATATCATTAAAATTATATTCTTTTTCACTGATTTCTTTCCGGCCGATACCATAAAGAAAACAGGCAAAAGTGAAAATATTCCCGAACCTGTTCGTAGTGATCCTGTCTGCTGAAAAAAATTCACCTAAGATTTTTTTGAAACAAATATCGGAAATGTTCCAATGGATATCACAATTAGGGTTCTGATGGATCTTAAAACCAACACCTGAAGTCAATAATAAGACACCTGAAGGTTTAAGTATCCGGTGAACAGTACGCAAAGCGGAGGCGTAATCATAAATCATACTGATAACGTGTGTTAAAATTATACAGTCATAGGTGTTGGAAGGTATATGGCCGGCATCCGTCAGATCGGCAATAATGGTTGCTTTTTTATTTTCCCGGTTAACATCAAGGATGTCGCTTTTAATGACGCTTTGCTTTCCATAGTCATTTGTATATTTGTTATCACCGACCTCTAATACCGTCCCTTTGATATCAGAAGATGAGTTTAACAGGAATTTTTCTATATAATACCGGTCAACAGGGCCGCCTCGAACATAGCCAAAATCATGGCTCATTGGCTTCATCCGGCGAAGGTCTCCGAAATTGATCTTTCCGACAGCCGGCACATAATCCGCGCCGTATTTAAAAATCTTAAAACGGCGGATTGCCCCATCCGGGACAAACTTTCGCAATAATATTTTCGTCCTGAGTTTATATTGATTAAGGTCAAACATAATATTATTGGTATCTCCAATTGTAATTGTGGTGCAACAGGTCAAACCGGTAATTCCTTTTCGTAAGGCTTTTGAAGAGAAAACGGGCCTTCAAATAATTCCGGATCCCTATGCCCTTGTAAAGTAGTTTTAAAACCCCTTTCTTGTGCATATCATAAATCCTGTCAGTCATCTTCATGGTATAGGTCAAGTGCCCTGCCGGATCCATTTCCCTGGCTGCGCATTCTTCCAACAATTTCGTATTGACCGCAAGAAGGCTTTCGATCAAAAATGGAGACGCTGTTTTTTGTGCCAGAAAGGAGCGGTTGAGTTTTTCATAAATTTTGATTTTTTGAAAAAACATATTTTCGGTGTTATCGGATATTCCGGTCTTGAGCATGCGATAGCAACAGCCGACAAAGGGCAAATGTTTCATATATGCCCCTACCCCAAGTATGCGGATCCACAAATCAGTGTCTTCGCTGCAGGTCAAAGTTACATCGAACCCCCCCACACGATCAAGCAAGGATTTGGGGACCAGAAAAGCATGGATAACGCCGCGGTTTGATTCAATAAATGAGGCCAATTGCCGCTCTTTACTAACTAAATGGACAGGACGATGTTCGCTAATACCATTGAGCTTAAGGAGCAGACTATCGCTGATAGAAATGGCCTCCGGTTCCTGCTCAATGTCCCGGAATTGCTTTTCTATTTGTTCGGGAAAAAGAAAATCATCGCTGTCTAAGAATTTGATGTATCGGCCCCGCGCCAGTTTTAAACCCGCATTACGTGCCTTTGATGGGCCCTGATTGTCCTGATAAATATACGTGATTTGGCCAGCATCAACATACGATTTAAGAATGGAAACTGTTTCGTCCGTTGAGCCGTCATCAACTACGATAATTTCTAAATCTTTGTAAGTTTGGGCCAAAGCGCTATCAACCGCCTGCCGGATATAGGGCGCTTTGTTGTATGTTGGTATAATGACGCTGACAGTCATAATTATTGCTCCAACCAATTTTGCAGGTTTTGCTCAAATTGGTCCCCGTTCCAATTCTGCACTGCAAATCGAGGCAGCAGATATGGATTTGAGTTACGCATGACCGGATTTTGCACAACAGTGCATGCATTTTGGAATTTTAAGCGCTCCACCAGTTTTACTGTTTCCTCATTGTAATTACCGTGCGGATAAGAGAAACTGACGATGGCTTTATTGACCCTTTTTTCTAAATCTGTTTTACTCAGATTGATTTCATCATTCTGTTTTTGAACAGGTATAAAGGCCAATTTTGGATGATTGACCGTGTGCGCTCCAATTTCGAAAAGCGGGCAATCCGCCAGGGACAGCAGATCGCCGGAAGTCATAGGCAGGCACTCTTTCCGCACGGCTAAATCCTGTCCAGACCATTGCCCCAAAAGCTTTAATGCAACCCGTCTTTCTTCAATTGATGAAGTGCCGAGTATTTGAATAAGGACGTTGTAAAATTCGGACCTGGACAATTTAGCAGATGTTTTATCATTTATAGTTTGGCCATATTCTATGGTTTGGCATGTCCCCGAAGGTTTTATTTCCCAGTGGTATTTTTTACCGGCAATGATTATATCGAGGATTTGAGGAAGAGTTTCAGGAGCCAGGACAGCGCGTCTCAGACTCTCCCAGAAAAATTCTTCCTGGCTATCAATGCATCCTGTAATGATAAAAAATGTTGCCGGAATGTCATGACGTTCAAAAATTGGTTTGGCGTTATAAAAGTTATCTGAATAACCGTCATCCAAAGTGACAGCAATGTCCGTTTTCCCAAAGGAAAAACGGTTTAAATTTTTCCCCATGTGCCGCATCTGGACAGGGCGGCTGTATTTTTTGATTATCCGCATCTGTTCTTCAAAATGCTTTGGGGACACATTCAAACCCAATGGGTCATAATCTACATTGGCCACCCGGTGGTACATGAGAATGATCCCCAGGCGGTTAAAAGGGTTTAAAAATTTTTTGATTGTCCGAGACGCTGGAATTTTCATATTGATTTCCTTAAGAAAAGTCCATATCTGAATCAGTCTTAGTTAAAAACCAATTATGAGGTCCTTTAATAATTGAATCCAGGCCATTACCGGTATTGTTAATGAACAATCCCTGTTCTTTTTTTTCAGAGACCAGTGAAAAGTTTTTACGCAAGGTATCATTTAACATTTTGTCATCGGAAGAAACCATCATTTTTATGGCCTGGCAACCTATTGTTTTTAAAGTTGATACCCCTGCTTCTAACAGGGCTGTCATAACAGCACTGTTGGACCTGTCAGTAAACATATCTACAATAATACCTTCATGATACCCTTCATATTTTTTGTCCCGGACGACAATGTAGCCTAAAACTTCATTTGTGCTGACAGCCCCTAATACACGATACGATATATGGGGGCATTTAAAGAACCGCCAGTTAAGGAAACGACTGTCCCTTACCTGGATATTCGTGTAATCTTTAGATGCCTTTAACCATAACCGGTCAAATCTTTCATCAAAATATTCAACGTCAATAATTTGGATTTTTTTTGGGTTTTTGATGCCTAAAGGGCCTATCAGGCGGTCAAAGAAGCGAAAGGTCCTGGAATATTCCACCAACTGGCTAAACTGCACCCATTTGAGCCGATTCCATAGATTTAACGTGTTATCCGCAGGAAACCCCATCATTAAATACGGCTGTGCGCTTAATTCTTTAGCCAGGTTTATCCCATGATAACCTCGGCGGTAATCGGGGTGGACCATGAAATCCCCAACCCAATAAGCCGGGTAAATACTATTACCGATTTTTACCTTCTGGGCAAATGTACCAACCATTCCTACGATATTGTTGTCATCTTCTGAAACAAAAATTACAGGATCTTCAGGTAAATTGTTCGGGTTTTGTTCATACTGCCATTGGAAACGTTGTACCGCTTTTTTATAGACCCCTTCGTTATAAACGGCACGTACAAGTTCCAGGACCTTCGGGTGATCTTCATGGGTATATCGCCTGATCAGTATATTTTTTAAAATTTCCATTTAATCTCCGGCAAAAAAACAGCATCAGATGTACTCTTAGGCCCTTCAATATCCACACGCATGACATCTTTATTACGGATAACGTAAGGGTGGATCATTTCTTTGTCCATGATGGAAAACCTGACCATATAAATCCCCTGTGCCAATAGATTTTTACCAAGGTCTATCGTTACCTTTCCTTGTCCCTGGATAGAATCAATCTTAATCCCTAATTTATCTGTCCGTGAAGAGCAGCAAAGCACGCCGTCAGCCCGTAATATACCGAACCAGAAAATCGGATTATCAATTTTTTCTTTGGCTTCGTAATATAACGTGAAAATGATCGGCTCACCAAGCTTGTAGGATTGATTGAATTCGACGCCGGTAATCTCCACCATGGTACGGGTATCGACACTTACCCGCTGGTCTTCAATGGCTTTCATTTTATTTCTAAGATCTGCTTCTTTCTGTTTAAAAATGATATTTTGATAATGAGGGATCACCTGGTCTGTCGGCCCGTCTTTGATCACTTCACCGTTTTGCAGGAGGATGATCCTCTTGCACAGGCTTTGCATCATATCGAGTTGGTGGGAAACCAAAACAATGGTTGCCCCCGAAGAGAGGAGATCACGTATTTTCTGGGCGCATTTGGCTTGAAATGATATATCTCCCACTGAGAGAACTTCATCAACCAGTAGAATGTCCGGATTCATATGCGCCGCGACAGAAAATCCCAGGCGTGAGAACATGCCGGAAGAATACCGTTTAACGGGCGTGTCAATAAATTCCCTGACACCTGAAAATTCCACGATTTCATCAAATTTACCATCGATTTCCTTTTTACGCATCCCAAGGATGGTTGCATTGAGATAGACATTTTCCCTGCCGGTCAAATCCGGATGAAATCCCGCGGTCACTTCAATAAGCGCTGAAACCCTGCCATTGATTTTCATGGACCCCTTGTTAGGAATGAGGATCCGTGATAAAAGTTTCAGTACCGTACTTTTACCGGCCCCATTGGCCCCCATAATGCCGACCACTTCACCCTTTTCAATATTAAAACTGATGTCCTTGACAGCCCAGAACTCAAGGTCCTGCAAAGAAACATTTTTATTGTTGCGTTTAAATAAATGAGGAATAGCATCACGAAGAGAATTTACTTTCTCACCTTTTTTGAATTTTTTCCATACATGGTCGAATTCGAGGGCGTATTTCATTGCTTAACTCCAATGTTATGGATTCCCGCTTTCGCGGGAATGACATAGATTTAAATATTTTCCGCAAAATAGGGTTCAGTTTTATGAAAAACCATCATTCCAATGATGAAAACAGCTGAAGAGGCCAATACCGCGTAAATCAGCCATAGTGCATCCGGCATCTGGTGTAAAACTACAACTTTATCGATCTCTTCAAGGATGCTTCCTAAAGGATTTAAGAGCATAATTGCCTTCCACCTGCCAAAGGCCTCGGCACTGTAGTAAACGGGCGTAAAAAATATACCGAACATTAAAATAATTTCTACAACGTATTTAATGTCCCGGTAAAAAAGATTGGCCGCAGAAAGGAGCAAACCTAAACCAAGCGTGTAGAGAATCAATAGAAGTAAAAGAAGCGGAAGCCATAATAAGTAAATACATACTCCTACTTTAACAATAATCAAAAGGACGACAAGGACTGCTATAGCGACACTAAAATCAAAAAGACAGGCTAACACGGTAGACAGCACTAAAACTGCGCGAGGAAAATAAATTTTGGTGACCAGAGAGCTGTTTCCGATTAGAGCTTGCACAGAAAAACGTATGGAACTGATAAAAAAGGTCCATGGGAGGACTTTAACTGATATGGAAATGATCCCTCGGGTGTCTAAAGAGTGTTGAGCAACGACGGCCATGACCTTTTTGATTAAAATACCCGCGCATATGGCCACGATGGGCATAAAAATAGCCCATAAAAATCCCATGGCGGCCTGTTTATACCTTACCCGTAAATCCCGTAAGGTCAGCATCATGATGAGGTCACGGTACTCAATCAATTCTTTTAACATTTGGATCATTGCATTGAACTCCTCTATAATTGACTTGGGCTTCCTGAAGAACAAGTTTTTCCTGTGGATCTGCCGGCTTCGCTATTTTATTCCGCTCCAATATCCCCCGCAGTATGCCGCGTAAGCCCGGTTCAGCATAGGTTGCCACAAACCAGCCAATAGTAACAACAATGGCGATCGGAATGACCGGTATTAGAAAATTCGGCATAAACGGCATCCAGTGCCCAAACTTGACAATACAAGAAACCAACATGTTTTCATGGACGAGATACAATGGGTAGCTGACGAACCCCAGAAACAATAAAAATTTTGAACTGATAATCAACCGTAGTCGTTCACTCAACATGACGGCCATAAAAAACAACGACATCACGACCCCTGCCAGGATTGAGTCTGCTCCTTTGGGAAGAGACGCCGCACTGGCCAAAGACATTAATACCGCCATCCAGAGCCAATTTTTTCTCCCCCCCTTAAAATAAAGGTAATACATCGCCCCGGAGGCAAACCAACCCATATATTCCGGAGAAAAGCGCCAGACAAAAGGGGCGTTCAAAACATAGCAAACAAACAAAGCAACCAAGCCGGCGATTGCCGCATTGACGCCAAAGATAAAAAAAATAAGGCCGAATATGACATAAAATTTGGCTTCAACGAACAAACTCCAGAAAGCATTTTCAATCACACCCTGGTGGGAATGGAAAATTCTAGTTAAGGCATCGTTGTCGATGAATGTAAGGCCTGGCAAAAGATCTCTGAGTACCGGGATACCCTGAGGGCGTTCCGGGAATAACATACGCGCGGTAGCGAAAACTAGTATGGAAACTATGAGCATTGCGGGAAAAAGCCTGAGCCAGCGCCTGTACATAAACTGGAAGAAATTGGTCGTTTTTTCAAGGGTCATGAGAATCACAAACCCGGAGATCATGAAAAAAAGATGAACACCCAACCGTCCGTATTTAAAGAACACGATCTCGCTATATTCGTTCCCGTATGGGACGATCTGAGGATAGCGGGCATACGCATGGAACAGGACAACCGACAGGATGGCTACTCCCCGAAGTCCATCCAGGAATGATATTCTTTTTAATTTCTCGTTCATTTGAACTTCCCCTCGCGAAACAAAGCAATAGGGCCTTCTGTCTCAATTAAAGAAAAAGGCGTCCGTTAAGGACGCCTTTTTGATGCCAATTATTATTTATACTTTTTTTTAAAATACTCTACCGTATGTTTCAATCCCTCCTCAAAACTGACTAAGGGCCGGTATTTGATTTTTTGTTGGATCTTGGATATGTCCGCGCTGGTCCTAAATACATCCCCTGCCCGCACGGGTAATAATTTTGGCTTTATATTCTTTCCGATTATCCGGTTTAATGCATCCACCAATTCCAAGACGGTATTATCTTTCCCGTTGGCCACGTTAAAGACTTGATGTTTGATGCCGGGTGTTGTGGCGGAAAGGACATTGGCGGAGATAACATTTTCGATATAGGTAAAATCCCTGGACTGTAAGCCCGTCCCGAAAATCGGCGGCGCTTCGTCATTTAAGATACAGTGAATGAATTTGGGAACTACTACAGCGTATTCGTCATCTAAAGCCTGTTTAGGCCCAAATACATTAAAGTAACGAAGGCATACGGTTTCAACCCCGAAGAATTCAGAAAAAATACGGCAGTAATACTCCCCAGTGAGCTTACTTAAGGCATAGGGTGAAATCAAAAGCGGCAAGTGGTCCTCTTTTTCCGGGAAGTTAGTGGTATCTCCGTAAATGGAACTTGAAGAGGCAAAAACAAGCCTTTTAATTTTATGTTTGGATGCGGCTTGCAGCATGTGCAAAACCCCGTCAATATTGACCCTGTTATAACTTAAAGGGTCTTCCAGAGATTTTGGGACAGAGCGTAATGCTGCTTGATGAAGCACATAATCCATGCCCTGACAGGCTTTATTGCAATCTGCGGGGTTAGTGATGTCTCCGCGGATAAGTTCAAACTTGTCCTTCCCTAATCCTTTGGCAAAATCTATATTTTCTTCTTTACCGGAATAAAAGTTATCCAGCACACGGACAAAATGCCCATTTTTGGTCAAATACTGGGCAATGCTTGAGCCGATAAAGCCTGCGCCGCCTGTGATTAAATACTTACTCATTTTCTTCCTCTCTATAGTTTATTCATGTTCTCGATTCCCGCTTTCGCGGGAATGACAATAACTATTTATAAATAGCGATAGAGGTAATTGGGAACAAAGTATTCGATACTTGTTAAAACGTGGCCTATAATTTTCGCGTGGCCCTGATTAAGTAGCTCCTCAGCGCGGTTTACCATCCCACGCTGGGTATCTCCGGCTTTAATGACCATTAAAACCCCATCCACATACGTTCCAATAACGACCGCGTCAGTGACCGGGATAACAGGCGGCGTATCAATCAAAATGTATTCAAACTGTGAACGCATCTGCCTCAAAAGATCAGTCATTCTCGCTGAAGCTAAAAGGTCTGCGGGATGGGATGGGACCTGCCCGCATGAAATAAAACTTAAATGATTAATATCAATATGGAAAACAATTTCGTCCAATTGAGCCTGGCCTGTTAAATATTCGCTTAGTCCCTTATGCTCCTCAACACCCAAATATTTGATTATTTTTCCTTTACGCATGTCAGCATCGATCAGCAGGACCTTGGGCTTGTGAATGGCATGGGACAAGGTAATAGCCAAATTAAGCGCAGTGACTGATTTGCCTTCCGAAGAAATGGAACTGGTAATGGCAATAATATGCGGAGGCTTTCCTTTGTTAAGGGAAAGCAAATTAGTCACTAAACTTTTATATTGTTCTGAAACCAGCGACTTAGGGTCAAAATAAGGTACCAGGCATGCGTCCACCCTGGATTCTTTCATTTTTCGGGCCACTACTTGTTTTTGTTCCTGGATCCTAATGACCTTATCAAGACGCCCTATGCGTTCCTTGGCGGCCTTTTGCAGAGCTTCTGTGATTTTTCCCATGAAATTTATTCCTTTGTCTGAGTATTGGAAGCAGCGATGGCTTCGATTTTTTGGTCCAGTTTTTTTGTATAGTTATTTAAAAAATCAATCTCTTGTTTATCATTGAGAATGGCTTCTTTGAGATTATCGTAATTATCTTTGCTGTTTGATGCTAAATCATTCATTTGATCTTTAACATTTCTGTTCCCATTCTCTAAACGAAGCTTCATATCGTGCATTTGGGTGTCTAAGACATTGATCTTTCTTTCCTGTGTTTTAACCTTTTCTTCCAAATTAAGCACTTGAGTTTGTTTTAATTCTGAGTTTTTCAAGAACAGCGTAATGGCTGTTGAACTTAGTGAAATTGCCCCCAGAGCACAGACAATCAGCAGGGCCATTAAAGCAGTCCTTGGCCAAGACTGCGGTGCGTCTGAAAGATAGACTATCCCTTTTGTTTTATCTTCCTGAATATTTTGCCTTGATTCCTGGCTTTTTTTTAAGGCTTTTGAAATTAAGCTCATACGTACTCCTTGGCCTTTTCCTGCCCAAATTGCTGGTTAGGGGCCTCTTCAATAACTTCCATTAAAATACGGCCATCAATAACACGGTTTTCAGAGACATAGCCGGTCAAAAAGGCATTATCACAAATTTGATTGATGAGTCTGGGTACGCCTTTAGAAAATTTATACACTAATTCTAAGGCTTCTTCAGTCATATATTGGTGATCACTGTCACTGGCAATTTTTAAACGATGCAGTACATATTCTTTAGTTTCTATTCCGGTAAGTGGAGTAAGATGAAAATAAACGGCAACACGCTGGCGTAACTGTTCCAAGCGGGGCAAAGCCAATTTTTGCTTGAGTTCCGGCTGGCCCAACAGGATAATTTGAATGAGCTTTTCTGTCTCGGTTTCCAGATTGGACAACATGCGGATTTCTTCCAAAACTGCTGGTTTGAGGTTTTGGGCCTCATCAATAATAAGGACCACGTTATTATCCTGCTTAATTTGATCAATCAGATAGGAGTTAAGCTGAGAAAGCAGTTTGGATTTTGTTGATCCATGAGTAAATTCAATTTCCAGGTCTTCCAGGACCATTGAAAGCAAATCTTTGCTGTTTAAATGTGTATTTGTGATCAGGGCCACTTGTGTATGCCTGTCGAGCCTGCTTAATAAAGTACGGCAAACAGTTGTTTTACCTGAGCCTATTTCACCGGTAATCACCACAAATCCTTTACGCTGGTCAATGGCGTATACCAGGCTATCCAAAGCCTCAGTGTGTTTGTGGCTGGCAAAAAAGAAACGGGAATTAGGTGTAAGATTAAATGGACTTTCTTTAAACCCATAAAATTGATTATACATAATCCTTATCCTTTAATAAGCCCGTATGTCTGTATGTTTACAAACATGATTGTCAGGCTAACCATTAATACCCCTGCCGAGAACATCCAAAATAGAAGATGCACCTGAGCATACTTTTGTTCTTTCAGTGATTCCTCTGTATTGATTTTAGAAATAGCCCCTAATAATGGGACGTTTAAGAAAGCTGAGGCCTCGTGAACGTCTAAAAATGATTTGTCCAGAAATTCCGTTACAAATATAAAAGTGATCCCTAAAGCTAACCCCAGGAATAGGCCGATCAGAGAGACCAATATTTTATCAGGCCTAATGGGTTTTGAAGGAAGCCTGGCATTTTCGATAATCGTATATTTTGTTCCTTCATTGGAAGCCTGCAGACGTTGAGTTATTTTGGCTGTTTCCAAACGCTGAAGCAGGCTGTTATAAATGGTTTCATTGACATTTACGTCCCGTGCCATGACAGTGTCAATTTTGTCCATGAGCATGACTTTATAAAGGTCTTTATCGCCTCCTGAGGGAGCATTAGTGCTAAGGTCAGCGGCAGTCACGGTTTTGGGGCCAAGATTTTCCAAGGCTTGCTGGATTTGTGTAACCATGGGATTGGTCGCATCAGCTGTAAGCTTGACGTCTTCCGAATATTCCAGATTCTGCGATTTAAGTTCGTCCATTTTTGTTTTAATCTGGCTTCTTAACTCCTTGACTTGAGGGTGCAGTTCCGTGGAATCCACCAATAGCGTATTTAATTTATCTTTCAGGTTCGCGATTTCAGCGGATTTTATTTTTCCAAGGTAAACATGCAGTTGTTCTTCTATGAATTTAATGGTATTGGATGTCTCAAGGCTTTGGGCGAGCACATTGCGCCCAATGTAAATATCAGTCACATTCTTGACCACCGCTTGGGCTTGCTGAGGGCTTTTTGAAATATAAGAAATTTCAATGATGTTCCCATTTGCTTTAAAAATAATTTTACTCTGGAGCGATTTAATCAATTGTTCCGTTTCACTTTGTGAATGGTTATCTTTTTCCAATTGCAAGCGTTTGACCAATTCATTCAGGCTGTTCCACCCCAGCATGGTTTCTCTGATAGTCTGAATATGCTGTCCCGCAGTTGCGGAAATGGCAATGTTAGTTAAAAGCGGGTTGTCATTCTTTGCATCTTCAACCAATATCTTCATCGAAGAAAGGTACTCTTTAGGCAAAATCATGGATGTGCAAATCCCTAAAACAAGCCCTACAAATGAAGGAATGATAATAAACCATTTGCGCCTGAAGAAAACTTTTAAATACTCAATAACACCGTGATTCACATCTTCCATATTGAATGACCTTTCCACTAGCCCCTCCCACAAGGGGAGGAGAAATTTTATAAATTTATACTTTGTTTAAAATGCCACGGCTTTTGCCGCTCCCGCTGCTCCGTATGTATTTGCTGCCGAACTGATAGGATTAGTTACAGGACTGATCATCCGCATGGCTTTAGTCAAAAAGGTTGCAGGTATATACAAACAGTCCCCTGGGTGCATCACATAATTCTCACGCAAATCTCCTTTGTAAAGCAAAGCCTCCACATTAACTCTTTTTCTTATAATATTACCGCTCGCGGAAGGAGTAAATAAAGATGCGCTATCCGTGGCCGCCGATCCTATTAAAGGTAACCCTGCGGACAATAAAGCATCACGGACCGTAATGGTGTCCCCATGCATAGGGATCCTTCCAGGAGTAGCTACCTCACCAACAACATAGACAATTTTACTGTTATATCCGGCAATTTTAAGGATGACTTCAGGCTTGATGATATATGTAGATAATTTTTTGGCTAAAATTTCAACAGCTTGGTCTTTAGTATAACCGGCCAAAACCACATCTCCAACAAATTCATATTGGATCTTTCCTTCCAGGTTAATGATATACTGGCCGCTGACTTCCGGATGGCGCATGACTATAATATTAATCACATCGTTAGGCCCCAAGGTATATTGACTGTTATAATCTATATAAGCCTTGGCACCCGAAAAATTTTTAAATTCACCTGCACTCATCGTTTCTTTGATTTTATCATTATTTATGATATTGTTTTTTTCAATATAGCCTTTATTTTCATCCTTAGACGTTGTATTTTGGCCAGAATTTTCATTATTTAACTGTTTCAATGCATCTTGGGTTTGGCCTGAAGTCATAAACGACATAAAACTTAACAGGACAGCTATGTGAATAGTTAAAATTTTTGGTGTTTTCATAATACGAAATCTCCTTCTTTGGTTTCCCATTTTCGTGGGTAAGGCAGTAAAAAAATATTTACTCTACTTCAATAATAATTTCATGCAATTGGCGTATTTGAAAAAGGTCATTTTCATCATAAACCCGCCAGCTTCGCCAATTACGTTTGGGTTTTTTAATTTTACCCATTTTTTCCCATCTCATAATGGTTTTGGCGCTGATACCCACAATTTGGGCTACCTCTGTAATAGTCATGCGCCTTTTCATCTCACTTGTGATCATATACGGGTTCTCCATATGGCAATGTTACCTAAGATATAGCAAAAAGCGTACCAATAAGACTCCTTAATACCGATTATGCGCTAAACATCTGCAAATTATAATATTAAAGATCAATAAATCAATTATACCAAGGTATAATATGACATTTTAAGTCATACCAGAATTAACCAACTGTATAAAAGAATAGACACTATTGTCCATGACATACCAGGACATAGGTGGTTATATTAGCATAATTTTATTTTTTTACCAGTTAAATTTTTAAAGAGTTGATTATATTTCATAACTATGTTAATTTCAATAAGTTATACTCCAGCCTTCCTGGCCTTAGCATTTGCATTTCTACAAAAATGTGCTATGTTATATGTATGCATTTAAATACCTCAAGAATCCAGGCCCAAAAGGCTATTTATTCTCTTTCACTTGAGAAATCTATCGCCATACTCATACTGCCTCATACAGAATTGGTGATCAGTATTGAGCAAGAATTGCAGGAGAATCCCCTACTAGAAGCAGAATTTGAAGATTCTCAGGTCAATATTGAGCAAATGAACGCTCTAGTCAATCTCTCTTCTTCTAATAGTCAAGGCCAGGGCTCTGCAATTGAAGAAGAACGGGAATTTGAATCTTCTTCTATGGCAAACATGATGACTTTGGAAAATTATCTATTTCAGCAGCTATATTGGGAATTTTCAGACCCAGAAAAGAGGAAAATCGGTGAATTTATCATTGGAAACCTTGATAAAGATGGTTTTCTACTTTTAACCTGTGAAGAAATAGCTGAAGCTTTGAATATAACCTGTATTTCTAATATTAAAGATGTGTTAAATGCTATTCAGAATTTTGAACCCCTTGGTATAGCTACTGGGAATCTTAAAGAGTGCCTGATAGTCCAATTACAAAGCCGCCAGTCACCTCTTCGTGATTTAGCCATACGTATTATAGAAGAAGAGTGCTTGTTTGAGGTGGGTAACAAGAGGTATGCGGCTTTAGCCAAAAAACTGTGTGTTTCCCTTCAAGAAGTCAATGAGGCAGTGAATTTGATCACTTCCCTTGAGCCTAAGCCTGTGCGTAATTATAGTCCCATTGACCCGACCATTTACGTTGAGCCTGATATTTACGTCCGTAAGAATGAGGAAGGGAAATTTATCATAGAAACGAATAAAAGCGGCCTTCCTGCCCTTAGGATCAGCCAATTGTACCGTAATACGCTTAATCAACCTAATATCTCTAATGAAGACCGTAATTTTATTAAGGAAAGAATCACTAGAGCCGTTAATTTTATTAGAAGCCTTTCCCAACGCGGTGAAACCTTGACAGCCATTGGCAGGTACATCTTAGAGAGCCAAAAAGAATTCTTTAATAGCGAGGATTCCACCCTTATACCCATGACACTGAAAGATGTAGCCGTACGTTTGGAGAGATGTGAGTCAACCATCTCGCGTGCCATTAGCAATAAATATATAGATACGCCTCAGGGGCTTTTTCCATTGAAATTCTTTTTTTCAAATAATGCTTCCCGGCAGGATGATGAAAATGTTTCAGCGCATAATGTCAAACAAGAGCTGGCCCAATTGATTGAAGAAGAAAATAAACAATCCCCTCTTTCCGATCAGGCCATTCAAACTTATTTTAATTCTAAAGGACTTCATTTAGCCCGCCGTACCATTACCAAGTACCGCCAGACACTGCATATCCCCGCGTCACATTTGAGAAAATAGGGCTATTTATTTACGGATTAGAAAAATGGCAATATCGGAAAGCAGATTGTGGGCAAAGGCGACTTCACCTTGTGCATTCAGGGCGCATTCCCTTTCAATGGTGATGGAGCGCTCATGACAAAAATCACGGAAGTCTTTGATGCTCAAAAAACGTAAATTGGGCGTATTATACCATTTATAAGGAAGGCTTTTGGTCACCGGCACCCGGCCCAAGAAGAATATCTGCAGGCGCGCGTTTAAATTGCAAAAATTAGGGATGCCCACAATGGCTTTCTTGCCCACCCTTAGGGCTTCAGCAATCACTTTTTCGGGGTCCAAAACTTCCTGCAAGCTTTCGTTTAAGATCACATAATCAAAACGTTTGTCGGCATAATCCGCCAGGCCGGAATCAACGTCTCCATGCGAAACACTCACTCCCCGCTCAACGCATTTATAGATGGCTTTTTCATCGATTTCAATGCCTGCGGCGCGGCAATTGCGTTCTTTCATCAGCAAAGACAAAAGTTCTCCATCCCCGCAGCCTAAATCGAGCACGTGGCTGTTGGGTTCGATCATTTCCAAAATATATTTGTGATCAATACGCATCATACCGTTACACCTCCCGGAGGTGTAACGGTAACATTCTTTAGAAAGTCCGATACTAATTTTGACTGGCCGTCTATTTCCACCAAAAAGGAATCATGGCCATAGCTGGTTTCAATTTCAATAAATGAAACATCAACTTCATTGGCTTTCATGGCTTTGACAATGTCTTTAGACTGATAGGAAGGATATAGCCAATCGGACGTAAATGTAATTATTAAAAATTTGGTTTTTACATCTTTAAATGCACCCACCAAATCAGTATCTTCTGAAAGGTCGAAATAATCCAGCGCCTTGGACAAATACAAATAGCTGTTGGCATCAAAGCGCTGCACGAAGCTGGCCCCCCGGTATTTAAGATAGGATTCCACCTCAAAGTCATGGGAGAAATCGTAGCCGACTTTTTCCTTGCCTTCCAATTTGCGGCCAAATTTTTCTTCCATCGAACGTTCGGACATATAAGTTATGTGGCCGATCATCCGGGAAACCGACATCCCTTGCGCCGGTAATTCCTTGCCGTAATAGTCGCCTTTTTTCCAATTAGGATCAGACATGATCGCCTGGCGTGCCACTTCATGCAAGGCGATTTGCTGGGCTGTGTGTTTGTAATTGGTGGCAATCAGTATTGCAGATTGAAGTGTGCCGGGAAAACGCACCGTCCACTCAAGGGCCATCAGACCCCCCATCGAACCACCGGAAGCAGACAGTAATTTCTTGATGCCCAGATGGTCTATCAAATATTTCTGGGAGATCACCATATCTTCAATGGTGATGACCGGAAAATTTAAACCATACGGTTTGCCGGTGGCTGGATTTATCGAAGATGGCCCGGTGGAGCCTTTGCATCCGCCTAAAACATTGATACAGATAATAAAATATTTGTCCGTATTAAAAGCTTTGCCGCTGCCGATCATAGGGTCCCACCAGCCGGGGTTTTTAGCATCTTTATGCCATCCTGCCGCGTGGGCGTCACCGGTCAAGGCATGAAAAATCAAAATGGCATTGCTCTTATCAGCATTTAATTGGCCGTAAGTTTCATAAGCCAGGGTCACAGGCCCTAATTTGACGCCGCTTTTTAAAACCAGCTCATGAGGCGGATGGGCAAAGGTGAAATATTGGGTTTCGATGTATTGGTTGGGCATGGGTATTTAGGCGTAGCGGAACATGGCCTCGATTGTTTTTAGCGCACGCAGGCGTGTGGGCTCATCTAATATGACCCGGTCTTTGGGTAATGGGTTTTTAAGGGCCCGTAATATATTTTCAAGCGTATTGGATTTCATATATTTGCACATGGTGCAAGTGCCAACCAATTGCTTATCAGGAAATTCCGATTGCAGGCGGGCGGAAAGCCCGCATTCAGTCAGCATTAAAAATTGTTTGGCGTTGGTCTCCTTCATATAGCCTAGCATTTGCTCGGTGGAACCGACAAAATCAGAATTATCCACGATGGCAGAGTTACATTCAGGATGGCTGACAATTTTGGCATCGGGATATTCAAGCCTTACTTTAAGGATATCATCCATGCCATATTCTTCATGGACGTAGCAGGTGCCGGAATAAAATTTGATGTCTTTTTTAATCTTTTGACGCTCCATGAAATTCTTCAGGTTTTGCCCCATAAATTTATCCGGCAGAAAATAAATCTTGTCATTTGGAATGCCCTTGGCAACTTTGTACACATTCGCGGAAGTGACTGTTATATCGCACTCAGCCTTGACTTGGGCGGAGGTATTGATATAGCAGATAAATGTATAGTCCGGATATTGACGGCGCAAGTCCCTGACTGTTTCTGCTTTGATGGAATCTGCCAAGGAACAGCCGTCAAGGGCAGCCGGGACCAGGACTTCTTTATCAGGATTGAGGATTTTGGCCGTCTCCCCCATAAAACGCACTGCTACAAAGACAATCGTAGTAGCGCTGGTCGTTAAAGCGTCCTTGCTTAATTTATAGGAATCACCGACAAAGTCCGAAACACCGTAGATAATCTCCGGGCTGATATAGGAATGCGCCAGGATAACGGCATTCTTTTCTTCCTTTAGCTCATTGATTTCATTGATGAGGGGTACTAATTCCTCGCATTTGCGCAAGGAATATTGGCACACGGACGCCCCCAGCTTGATATTTTTGAGCTTTTCGTATAGCTGTGGAGCTGTTATTTGGGTCTTTAACATAATCAATAAATATATACCTAATTGTTGAAATTATCAAGCGATGCTTCTGATACGCTTTTTACGCTTTTTACTAAGGCAGGTATTTAAACAACTTCGGAGTAATGAGATCAGTGAATTCCTTAACTTCTTTGATGGCTTTTTCTTTATCATTATTGCTGATATCAGCAGAAATTCGGATTAACGCGCTCCCTTTTCCTTGGCCAAATAGCGTGTTAAAGGCAACCAGTATCTGCTCCTTCAAATAGTCAGATGTAAAATTGTTTCCCACCTTAAACCAATAAAAGGAAATTTGATATAGTTTACCCGCTTGAAGCAGGAATCGATTAGCCCTAATGGTCAGATGCTGATAGTTCACGCGGATAAGATCATGTGTTTTTTCAAGGAATGAAACACCGTTTCCTCTATAACAAATTTCAGGAAGATGTGTAGTTTTATGGTTATTTTGAGAATAGACGATAAATAAATAAACCTCTTCTCCATTAGTATTACTGTATTTTCTAAAAAAGACATTGTCTGTTTCCAAAGCGATCAATACATCTTTGGATAATGGGATTTCTTTGGAAACCCAGGTTCCCACTGTGCGGGGAAAGTCCTTAACATAAACAGTATCCGTCTGCTTAAGGTCTCTAAAATAGAAACATAAAGAAAATAAACCTGCAGTGACCAAACAAACAGCCATGATCATAAAATTCTTATCGTCATTACGCATAATTTTTCCTATTTTAATAATTGCTCAACTTGGGACAACAAAAGGAACGCCAGGAGGAATACTGAAAGCCCGGCAAGATCCTCAACGAGTCCGGGAACATATTTTGTTCCCCAAAATTCGCTGACTATAGCCAAAAACATGATGCGCAGCATATTAGTTATCAACGCGATCGGGATTGAAGAAAGGAACAAGACTGTTTTTTTTACCTTTCCTGCTCTCAGCCAATAGGCAAATAGAGCCCCCAATGCCATAAGGGCGACCAGGGAACGCAAGCCGCTGCAAACATCTTCTACAAGGACACTGGCATGTTCTGTAAGAATATAACTCCCCTGTTGGACAGCGTGCATATTAATAACGTTTAGCATCATTGTAGCCATATGTGCAGAGAGTAATTTTAATTGGAAACTGATATTGATGAGAGTCACTACCGGTAAGGGGACCATAAAGACCAAAAATATGATCGGAAACAAAATTACTTGCAAAACATTCTTACCATAAAAACATAAAACAAAGCCGGCAAGGACAATGATCATTGAAAATCCGGAAGTAAAATAAACGCGAAATAACAAGCTTAATAAATGAATAACGACCCCTAAGATAAATAATTTCATGCCCCATAGTGAAGATTTCACTTTGGTATTCTTCAGTGCATCTCGCTTTTGCCAAATCAACAAAACTGATATCAAAGGGATTAGAATGCCATGACTATAATATGAACCCGGGATGAACCACCTCTCCCACATCCATTGCAATGTCGAGAAATACGCAAGGATAAATAAGAGGATCAAGATCCAAATTTTTTTGAATATATCTATATTCATCGTTTTAGTTTAAACCAAATCCTCAAGAAAATAGAACCTATATTCTATTCAAACTTTTATTTTCTAAGATCATAAAAAAAACCCGACGATTTTCATCGTCGGAGAATATTGCACGGGACCTCTAGCTTAAGATATTAGAACCTGTTTATTGCCCTCACTGACAACTTATTTAAACAGAGGTAATTTTATTTTTCTTAAGCCTAAATCCTATTAACCCCAAACCTAAAAGCGCTATGGTGGCAGGTTCCGGAGCTCCTGCTGTTGGAAATGTACCAACAGGAACAATTCCGCCATTTGGACCTATTGTAAGGCCGTTGTCAGAGCCGTTGCTGTTGCTTCCGCCACAGTTATCAGAGACGTTATTGGTGTCCATCGTCACTGCACCATTTAGCGCAATGGCTCTGCCACAGTTAATATTTACGCCGGTAGTCAAGGTGATGCTCTGGTCCGCGAGAATATTTCCTGTGAATGTGGTGCCTGTACCGAGAGTCGCAGAACTGCCGACCTGCCAGAACACACCATCATTTAAACCCGGATTGGTCAACGTCACTGATGAAGCGGATGCAGTGGTGAGAGTTTTGCCAATCTGGAAATTAAAGACTGCATTATTAAGGCCCTGGGCATTTAGGGTGAGCGGCCCGGTCAACTGAGCGGACGAATTAAAAGTATAGACGCCAGGTGTAAGTACAAGGGTGCCCAGATTCGTACCAGTTAGATTGCTAGTGGACACCATGCTTGCCAAACCGTTGTATGCTGCGGTGGCATCAGTCTGAGCCTGAAGAGACACCGGACCCGGTCCGTATATTGTCCCATTAACGATCCCCGGGCCACCGTCTACTGCAAAAAAACCTGTGATTGAGGTTTTTGGGTCAAGGCCCAAGTCTCCGGTGACAACACTCGAGCCGGTATTGGTTACCGTTGAGCTGCCCAAAACTGCGAAACTATCCGCTGTATTAAGGATGCTGGCAAACCCTGGTGAAGGGTTATAAAATAAAGCGGTTAAAGCCACCATTGCCGAAATAATTAAAAATTTGAAGTCCATGTCGATCTCCTGTTTATTTGATGGTTTTTTACAAAAATTTCTGCATTTCAAGCACTTGCGAAAAATGAATTAAATAAATTGATTTATGCTGGTATTGTAGGGAAAATTAGGAAATGGTCAATTATACCTAGGTATAATCCCCTTCCTATTTTTAAGACCCTGGAGGGTAACAATAACGTCCTTAAAAAATTTATTCAACGGGTATCCTGGGTGCTTTTCAATCAACATTTGGTAAAACGCAATCGGCTGGCCAGGTTTTTTCAATTTTTCAATGGATACAACGTTAATTAAATAAACCATTGACCCTGTCGTTTTCGAATCCAGATATGGGCTTGGGATATACTCCAGGAG
>Ga0207051_1023_pt1 | contig 26410 bp, 17 predicted proteins | sample Alteio_BWMinCont_61_FD_153292 | JGI IMG/M metagenome (GOLD analysis project Ga0207051, IMG submission 153292) | Enriched cells from forest soil in Barre Woods Harvard Forest LTER site, Petersham, Massachusetts, United States -... | ecosystem: Environmental > Terrestrial > Soil > Temperate forest >...
CTTTTTCAATGACAACTTCAGCGATCTGCACATGGCGTTCAGCCGGTTCATCAAAGGTTGAAGCAATGACTTCACCCTTAACAGAGCGCTGCATGTCCGTCACTTCTTCCGGACGCTCATCGATCAAAAGGACTATCAGGATAACTTCCGGATGATTAGTAACAATAGCATTAGCCATCTTTTGCATTAGCACGGTCTTACCGCTATAAGGCGGGGCCACGATCAAAGCACGCTGGCCTTTGCCGATAGGTGTTAACAAATTGATGATGCGGGTGGACACTTCCTCCTTGGTTGTTTCCAAATTCAGGCGCTCTTTGGGATAAAGAGGCGTTAAATTATCAAAGAAAATCTTGTCTTTGCATTTTTCAGGATTTTCAAAATTGACCGCTTCCACCTTCAAAAGGGCAAAATACTTCTCCCCTTCTTTGGGCGGACGGATCTGGCCGGATACCGTGTCCCCGGTTTTAAGGTCAAAACGGCGGATTTGCGAAGGTGAAATATAAATATCATCGGGACAGGGAAGGTAATTGTATTTGGCGCTCCGTAAAAAACCAAAACCCTCGGAAAGGATTTCCAAAGTGCCTTCGCCGAACATCAGGCCTTCTTTTTCAGCCTGTGCCTGCAGGATCTTAAACATCAAATCCTGTTTCTTAAGGACAGAAGCTCCCTGGATGTCCATGTCGCGGGCGAGCTTGGTCAGCTCCGCCATCTTCATGTCTTTTAAACCTTCTATGTGGACCGTCTTCCCCTGGGGGTTGGCGGGTTTATAATCACCGTTACCGTTTTCTTTAAGATCGTCTTTTTCCTGTTTTGTTTCTGTCCTGCTCATTGGTAGCTCCTTAGGGCGTTTTGTTTAACTCTGTCTTTTCTTTAATCTATTAATAATCGCATCAACTTGTTTTCGTGTTTGCATAAGGCCATGGCTGTTGTCGATGATAATATCGGCCATTCCGCATTTTTCCTTGAGAGTCATTTGGTTCTTGAGGCGGCGCACAACATCGTTTCGCGTTATCCCCAAACGCTTTTGGGCGCGTTTAATCTGCTGGGCGCGCGTGGCCTTGACCACTATAGTTGTATCAGTGATTTTGTCCCATCCGGATTCAAATAGAAGAGGTACATCTAAGATGACAAACCGTTCATGTTTATATCGGGATATCTTAGCTTTAACTACTTTGAGAGCCTCTGGATAAAGTATGTCGGTGAGTTTCTGTAATTCACGTGGATGATTAAAAACAATTTTGGCCAGCTCAGAGCGGTTAATCTTACTTGATTTAAGTATAGCACCTGGAAAAATTTTTGCCACCTTTTTTACACATTTTTCTCCCCGTGCCAATAGTCCCCTGGTGATGGCATCGGCATCAATGATCTTTGTACCTCGCTTGGCAAACATGGCAGCTACTGTTGATTTGCCTGTTCCGAGACTGCCTGTAAGTCCTATGACAAGCATTTTTGAAATACCTTCATATATTCCTTGGCGGATTTCTCCCATGAGAAACGATACCGCAAAGCCTGGTCGATTAAATCTTCCATCTGGGCTTTTTGCTTATAAACTTTTAACGACTCTTCAACCGCTTCAATAAAAGCTTCCTTGGTATATTCGGTAAATACAAAACCATTGCCGGTTTTATGTATTGGATCGTACAAATGGATTGTGTCAGCCAGGCCGCCGGTTTTATGCACAACGGGAATAGTCCCATAACGCAAAGCAATCATCTGACCTAAACCGCAGGGCTCATAGACAGAGGGCATTAAAAAGAAATCTGAAGCGGCATAAATTTTGTGGGCCATACACTCATCGAATTTCAGGAATTTTCCCACATGCCGAGGATGGCGCTGGGCAGCGTCCTCAATCATTCGATGATACTTTCTATCTCCCACTCCGGTAAAAATGACCTGCCCCTCCCTGGCGACTATACTATTGATGACCTCCATAGTGATATCCAAACCCTTTTGAATGCACAGCCTGCCCACAAAACCAAAAACCGGTACTTTTTCTTTCAATGGCAAATCCAGGGCCGCCTGTACCACCAGCTTATTCTGCTGCTTGTTCTCATTGACAACAGCAGGGCCATAAGGAAAATCCAGAAACGGATCATCTACAGGGTTCCATACTTCATAATCCAGCCCGTTTAAAATACCAAAAATATCCTGACTGCGGTTACGCAAAACACCATCGAGCGCGCACCCAAATTCCTCGGTCTGGATTTCTTTTGAATACTGGGGTGAAACGGTGGTGATGGCATCCGCGAAAATTATTCCGCCTTTAAGAATATTGACCTGATCATAAAATTCCAGGCCTTGAGTATGGAAAACGTTGCCATCAATGCCTAATTTGTCATATTGGCGCTTGGGAAAAATACCCTGATAAGCCAAATTGTGGATTGTCAGCACCGAGCGGGTGTTTTTGAAAAAAGGGTCCTTTTGATAATTAGTTTTTAGTAAAACAGGGATCAGGGCCGTATGCCAGTCATGGCAATGGATAATATCAGGGGAAAATTTGATATCTTTTAAAATACTTAAGGATTCATGACAAAAATACGCGAAACGCTCAAGATTGTCCTTATACTCATCCCCTGCTTCACCGTACAAACCTTCCCTGTTATAATAATGATTGGATTCGACAAAACAAACCCGCACATTTTCACCAATACGCACGACCGGCATAGGGGCCTTAACATTAGAAGTTTTATAGCGCGGGGTAATAATGACGACTTCATGGCCTTGCTTTTCCAATGCCGGAGGCAGGGCCCCGCACACATCAGCCAACCCGCCGGTTTTGGCAAAAGGCACCACTTCTGAAGCGCAAACAACTATTTTCATAAACCCTTACCTTATTATTCCCATTCAAATATAATTATTGATTAATAATCAAAATATGTTAATATATTATCATTAGTACCCCGGTGGTGTAATGGATTAGCATACTGCTCCGGCTAAGACAGAGGTACGGGTTCGAATCCTGTCCGGGGTGCTATATATAGGCCTTAAAAAATAGAGCCGGAGCTATTTTTTAAGGCCATTTTATTTCTTGCAAAGAACCATAAAGCCTGATATATTTAAAATGTCTTAGCCGGAGCAGTGTGTTGTCAAACTTCGTCAGGCCGCAAATGCTTTGCGGCCTTTCTTTTTTCCTGTCATTCCCTCGAAAGCGGGAATCCAACCAAGTCAGGATAAATTTATTCTTTTCGCCTCCACGGGTCGATTTTTTAACGCTGACGGTCCTCGCTCACTCGGTTCCTCAGAAACTCGTCCGAAGTTTTTCTGAAACTTCGGACTCGAACATCTTCGTCATTCCTCGCCTTTCGGCTCGGAATTCCCTCGTTCGCTCGGCGTGCGTCAGCTAAAATCGACAGTGTCGACTCAAAGAACAAATTTATCCCTTATCAGTATGTGCTCTCCCCATTTAATCTTCCATATATTTCTTAACAAAAGCATCAAATTCTTCATCGGTTTTACAATATTTATCTAACATTTCACAAACAAATGGCTTTACAGCATATTCTGCCCTATTTTTGGGAATCATTTTCTGTAAATATCCATATTGTTTTAATTCCAAAACATCCCCCAAAAATTTTGAAAAATCAGCATCACCATCATCATGCATATTAAAGTCTTGAACGAAAATGAAACACTTATTTACTCTTTGATTAAAATGGAATCTAAACTGTTCTCCCAACCGATTTCCAAAATTGGGGTAATATTTCTTCAAATATTCCCCCGCTTCCGTACTACATTCTTCTTGGGACTTACGATTTTCTTCGTTTAAAATATTTTGTTCCTCTGCTTTCTTAATTATTAACTCTTCCTTGTCTCTTTGAGGGAGGCTCCAAAAATAATAATATGCTATAGAACTACCTACGAGAATCATTACGCCTAAAATTCCTACTTTAAACCAGTTTCCCTTAGTCATATTATTTCCCACACATTAGAGGCCTGATACCGATATGTTCTCCTGCGTTGAATCGCTAAGGATGACCGCTATTATGTTTTCGGAACAATAAGGGATTTTTGGCCAAATGTCTGCGAGGCTTTACGACAATTTTTTTCCAAATGAAGAGAATCTTTAGAAAAAAATTGTTGTAAACCGAAGCAGACGGCCAAAATATCCCGTTCCGAAAACATAATAGTGGTCATCCGTTCAAAACGCCATGTCTGGATTCCCGCTTTCGCGAGAATGACAAACTTAAGCCACCTTCTCCATCTCAAGCCAATTTGGGCCCACTTTAACAGATGTTTTCATAGGCACTGACAAGTCCATGGCCCCTTCCATTTCCTTGCGGACTAAAGATGCCATGGGTTTAACTTCTTCTTTGGGCACGTCGAAAACAAGTTCGTCATGAACAGTCATAATCATGGTTGAAGATAATTTCTCTTTAGCTAATCGACGGCTGATGGCGACCATGGCAATTTTAATAATATCCGCGGCAGTGCCCTGCATGGGCGCATTAATGGCCTGGCGCTCGGCAAACTGGCGCAACCCCATATTGCGGTTATGAATATCCGGCAAATAGCGGCGGCGGCCAAACAAGGTTGTTACATAACCTAAATCACGGGCTTTCTGGATTTCTCCATCAAGAAAATGGCGCACCTTGGGGTAACGTAAAAAATATTTATCAATAAAATCCTGCGCCTGGGCGATCGGTACGTCTAAATCCTTGGCCAATCCAAAAGCACTCATGCCGTAAATGATGCCGAAATTTATCCTTTTAGCCGCATAACGCATTTTTTCGTCCACTTTATTTTCAGGCACATCAAACATCAAGGAAGCGGTATAGCGGTGGATATCACCATCTCCCTTGCAGGCCTTTTTTAATTCTTCGTCCCCTGCTAAATGTGCTAAAATCCGCAATTCAATCTGGGAATAATCAGCGGAAAGTAAAACATGGCCTTTAGCATAAGGCACAAATGCTTTACGGATGCGCTGTCCAAATTCCGTGCGAATGGGAATATTCTGCAAATTAGGATTATTCGAACTCAAGCGTCCGGTTTCAGCTCCGGCCTGGTTAAATGTCGCATGCAAACGCTTGGTTTTGCCATCGACCAGCAGGGGCAAGGCATCAATATAGGTGGATTTTAATTTAGCCATCTGCCGGTATTCTAAAATCAAAGCCGGTAAAGGATGTTGGTGCGAAAGCTTGGTCAAGACCTCTTCATTCGTCGAGAACCCGGTTTTTATCTTTTTGACTGTCGGCAGTTTCAGGCGTTCAAACAAGATTTCGCTTAATTGTTTGGGTGAATTGACATTAAATGGCCCACCCGCTTGTTTGTATAAAGATTTTTCCAATTCGGTAATTTTAGCTTCGCATTCTTTGGATAACTCTTTCAAAACCGCGACATCAAGCCTGACACCATTCGCCTCCATCTCAAAGAGCACATCAGACAATGGCATTTCCACATCATAAAAAAGAAATTCTAACTTTTGTTCTTTTAATAAACGCTTTTGGATCGCATACAGCTCGCGCATCCCCTCATCGCTGGCCCTGAGAGTGGGCAAATGATATTGGCCTTGGCCCGCTGACAATAAGTAATCCGCCAGATAAACGTCGAAGATTCCCGGAGCATCCTGCGAATGTCCGGTATGAGGACCTTTCGCGGGAATGACATGGGATCGAAAAAACTCTTCACTGACTTGCCCTTCTTTGCGCAAAGATTTTAAATCATAGACGATAAAAATGGGTTTGCTTCCATCCTTGCCTTCCACACAGGTCTTTAAATCTCCAACAGGTTCCTGGGACGGGGCATCCAAAGGCGCATATTCCTGGGCGAATTTACGGAATTCCAATTCATTAAATAGCGCGAATAATTTCTCACGGTCAGGCTCAGGGAAAGCCAGATCATCCAAATCAGCATCCAACGGCACATGCGGGTCTAGAGTAGCCAACTCTTTACTTAAAAAAGCGTCCTTCTTTGAAACTATTAATTTTTCCTGCAATTTAGCCGGGGCAACCTGATCAACATGTTTATAAATCCCTTCTAAAGACTTAAACTCTTCCAAGAGCTTGCGAGCACCGACTTCACCAATGCCTTTCACACCCGGAATATTATCAGACGTATCCCCTGCCAAAGCGATATAATCCGTTATTTGCCCAGGATCGACTCCGAATTTTTCCTGGACCTCCTTGGCACCTATCACCTTTTCCAGACGCGGGCTGTATAATTTGATGTGCTCACCGATTAATTGGGCCATGTCTTTATCATCAGAAGCAATGAAAACATCCACATTCTTTTTGGCGAAACGTTCACCCAAGGTGGCCATCACATCATCTGCTTCGAAACCTTCCAGCTCAAAGATCGGGAAACCGTAGGCCCGCACGATATCACGAATAACATCAATCTGGAGGACCAAATCATCCGGCATGGCTTGCCGCTGGATTTTATAATCCGCAAATTTTTTCTGGCGATGGGTAGGTTTACCCACGTCAAAGCAAACCGCCACATGTGTGGGCTTGCCGTCAGCGAGTAATTTACGTAAAATATTACAGAAACCAAAGACCGCGTTTGTAGGCTTACCCTTGGAATTCTTCAGGGCCTTGACCGCATAAAAAGCCCGGTAACAAAGGCCATGGGCATCAATGAGAAAAACTCGGCTTGACATAATCAAATGATTTCTTCTTCACGGCCGGTGATATTATCTTGACGCTGTAGTATCCCTAAAAGGCGTTCATTGTCCTGGGGCGCGTTAAAAACCACGACACCGGCCAGATGATCTCCGTGGGCATAAATCTTCCTGTAGATATTTTGAGGGCCGTCAAATTTTAGAAACTCCCGGCCGCCTTCAGGCAATTTGGTCCATCCGGCATAAAAACCATCGAGCACATTCTGGCCAAAATGGACCGGTGCAAAGGGCATAACAGACGGCTTGAAACACTCTTCAATACAAATTTCATCTTTGTCAGTCAGGGTAGGTTCTGAAAGCATGCGGATATCTGCCCTGGCTTCATCAAAAATAACCGTATCACAAGCCAGGACCTTGCCTGACTTGAACTTCACCGCCTTGACTTCTCCCTCACCTAAAATTTCTTCAACCGTATTTTCGCTCATAACACGTATGCCTTTGCCCTCTAAAATTTGTTTGAGCAAAAGACCGCTTTCTTCATCGAAAATATCAGGCAAAAGCCCGGCCGCCATGGACACCACAGTCACTTCTTTTTTCAAATGGCTTAAAGCACAGGCCATGTTCAAACCCTGCGGTTTAGAAACAATAACCGTCACACTATCAGTTAAAGGTAAATGTTTCTTCAAGGCTTTAATGGAAGACAGTCGCCAGCTGTCAAAAACGCCTGTCCTCTGATGGCCTTTGACCAAGGGCAAAATCAACTGCCCGGTGTCCACCACCACCAAACGGTCATAATCCATTTGAATTTTTTTCTCAGTGGTCAAATACCTGCGCTTGACGCTAATACGGGCTAAAACTTCGTTCGTCACCAGCTTCGGATGATGCGTTTCTAAGAAAATTTTGGACGCCGCGCATATTTGTTGCTCGGTGGTTGTGCCAGCCAGAAAATCCGGCAAAAGTGAACGGTCATACGGCAAAACACCTTCGGTCGTAAAAAGGGTTACCTGTCCGTCTTTGTCATGGTTAAAAATATTTTGAATAACGGGAAGTACGTCTAAAGAATTTCCAACAACAAGGGTTTTCATAAGGAATTCTGGATTTTAAAAGCTTTAACGGCATTGTTCATTAGCATGACCGATGTCACCGGGCCAACTCCACCGGGGACAGGTGTAATATAAGAGGCTTTTTGTTGGGCAGAACTGAATTCCACGTCCCCTACGATCTTACCATCCACTTGATTGATACCCACATCAATCACAATGGCGCCATCCTTGATCCATTCGCCTTTGACAAAACCGGGTTTACCTAGCGCCGCTACCACCACATCCCCACTTGCCACGACATGGGGCAGATCTATCGTTTTAGAATGACAAATAGTGACTGTCATGTCTTCCCTGAGGAGCAACAATGCCACTGGTTTTCCCACAATTTCAGAACGGCCGATGACAACCGCGTGTTTACCTTTTAAACTGACACCGGAGGATTTCAGCAATTCCAAGGCTGCCGACGGAGTGCAAGGGAAAATCCCCTTTTCTCTCATCAACAAAAGCCCGAAATTCATCAAATTCATTCCCTCAATATCTTTATAAGGAGAAATGGCATTAATAATGGCCCTAAAATTCATATGCGCCGGCAGGGGCTTATTGACAATGATGCCATGCACATGATTATAACTATTTAGTTCATTAATCAAATTCAAGACATCTTCCTGGGAACTGTCAACTTTAAAATTTTGCAATTCATAATGAATGCCCACATTTTCCGCGGTTTTTTGCTGCGAGGCCGCATATGACAGGCTGGCCGGATCATTGCCCACCACAATACTGAAAACACGCGGGATCTCTTTGACGGCTTTGCGCAATTGTATTATTTCTTCGGTCAACCGTTGTTTAAGCTGGGCCGCTAATAATTTACCGTCGAGAATGGTTGCGCTCATGAATTGATCCTCACCATGACCCTGGAACCGTTAAAAGCAGACATTAAAAGCTCAAGGGCAACTTCCACATCTGAAAGAAGATAGGGATTGCCTTTTTGGGCCAGATAAGAGGTTAATTGCAGGGCCTTGTAACACAGTTTGCAGACTTCTAAAGGGACAGCACGGGCTTCCCTGGCAGCTTGGACTTGCTCTTTTTTACCTAAGGAGCGGGCCGTGGAAACTTTTAAATAAGCTTCGCTGTCAAGGCTGGTCAATTCAAGCAATCTTAAACGGATAGATTCACTGCTTGTCAAATTCCTGGCTAAACGTTTATCCACGGCCTTGGTATTAGACTTACGGCCGATAGAATAGTTTGTCACCATGGAAATCAAGCCAACACCTAAAGCCGCGGTCAAGGCTGCCGCCGAACCGCCGCCGGGTACCGGCTCACGACGGGAAAGCTGGTCTAAATATTCTTGTAACGTTTTGTCTTTAAAATTAACTGTCATAAAAAGATCCTTCGCTTGTAGGCTCAGGATGATTCTGACGTTACGTCAGAATCACTTTAAATCAAAAAGCAAAAATTCACAATTATTCTGACTAGAAAACTTTAAGTTAGTATCTTTTTCAATTAGCGCTGCGTCCCCTGCCTCTAACGAATTTACGTTGATTGATAGTGAACCGGATATCATCTGTACCCATGCACCACGATTGTTCTTAAGTTCAAAGTTAAGTTCATGGCCCTTGGAAAGCCGCCCCCGAAAAACCTTCGCATCCTGATGGATGCTCACCGGAAAAGCAAATAAACTATTTTGCTGGTCTACAGGCAATAAATTTTGTTCATAAGCGGGCTTTAGCCCCTTGGTGTCCGGCACAATCCAAATTTGCAGTAAATGGACCTCTTCTTTGGAAGACGCGTTAAATTCGCTGTGCACCACACCCGTGCCCGCACTCATCTTTTGGACTTCGCCGGGCTTTATAATCCCTTCATTGCCCATGCTGTCTTTGTGTTTTACCTGGCCTGAGAGAACATAGGTGATGATTTCCATGTCTTGATGCGGGTGGGACCCAAAGCCCTGGCCTGCCGCCACACGGTCTTCATTGATCACACGAAGGCTGCGAAAACCCATCCATTTGGGATCGTAATAATCCGCGAAAGAAAATGAATGATAGCTGTCAAGCCATCCATGCTGGGCGTGTCCGCGGTCTTGTGATTTTCTGATAACGATCATATATTGGCACTCAAAAAATGTTCGGCATCCAAAGCAGCCATGCAGCCGGTCCCGGCAGAAGTCACTGCCTGACGGTAAATTTTATCCTGCACATCACCCGCAGCAAAAACACCTTCGACACTGGTTTTAGTGCTGCCGGGTTTGGTTTTGATATACCCTGTCTCATCTAATTCCAACTGGCCTGCTAAAAACTCCGTATTAGGTAAATGCCCGATGGCATAAAATAAACCGCCCACGGAAAGTGTGGTTTCAGCATTGGTTTTAACATTTTTAATTTTTAAACCGGAAACACCCTTCTCACCTAAAACTTCCAAAGGAATGGTATTAAACAATATTTCGATCTTGGGATTATTTTTAGCACGCTCTTGCATGACCTTGGCGGCCCGCAGCACATCACGGCGAACAATCATCAACACCTTGGAGCCATACTTGGTCAGAAAGGTGGATTCCTCAACAGCAGAGTCCCCACCGCCAACGACCGCCAACGCTTTATCACGAAAAACCGGCAAAGCGCCGTCACAAACTGCACAGGCGGAAATACCCTTCTGCCACAAATTCTCTTCCCCAGGGAGATGCATGCGTTTGGCGGTGGCACCGGTAGCTATAATCAAAGTATTCGCTTGATATTCTTGCCCTCCGGCCCACATTTTGAAAGGTCTTTTGCTTAAATCTACTTTATCAACGGTTTCAGTGGCAATACGGGCCCCGCAGTGCAAGGACTGTTCGCGCATTTTGTCCATTAAATACGGCCCGGAAATGGACACATATCCGGGATAATTTTCCACCTCAGTGGTGGTTGTCAGCTGGCCGCCCGCGGCAACACCACCAGCCAACTGGCCTTCAAACATCAAAGGATTTAATTTGGCACGGCCGGCGTAAATGGCCGCGGTATGGGCCGCCGGGCCGGAGCCGATAATGATAAGGTTTTCCATTTAACTTAAATTAAAAAACTGTCTAATATTTTTGACGGATCCTTTTTGACAGCTTTGTCCACCAGGTTATGCAGGATATCATCGTAACGGGGTTTACTTTTATTTTGAAAAAATAACCCAAAATACCGGCGTTCATCCGCCCCGTACTGAAAAGCCTGGGCCAGATTCGAAGGGTCATGTTCAACGACCTGGGATTTATCCGCCAGACGGCGGTCCGGGTCAATGCCATTGGGATGTTTTAAAAATGAAAACCAATTTGAATTTTTATGGTCAAAATTATTCGGGTCATAATGCGGGCAGCGCTGGGATATATGCACAAAGGCAAAACCCGGATGATCAAAGGCTGTTTTCATGGTATTGGTCAGATGGTCCGGGATCCAGTCCGCGGTTGACGCCACGAACGATGCCCCCAGCCCCAGGGCCAAGGTAATGGGATTTAAAGGATTCAAATACGTGCCTTGCGGCTGAGTAAAGGTCGGATGGTCTTTGCGTGTCGTGGGAGATGTCTGGTTTTTAGTCAAAGCGTACATCTCATTGTCATATAACAAAAATACGCATTTGAAATTCTTGTTGATGCCATGTATCAGATGATTGCCTCCGATGCTCAAGGCATCACCGTCGCCGGCATGGACAAATAAATTCAAATCCGGGCGCGCCAAGGCAATACCTAAAGCAATGGGGATAGGGCGGCCGTGGATCGAATGCACGCCATAGGTGTTAAAATAATTCGGCGCGCGGCCTGAACATCCGATGCCCGAAACATTGACTGTTTGGGCAGGTGCTAACTGGCGGTCAACGATAAATCTTTTTAAACCCATGATAATACCGAAATCTCCGCAACCCGCGCACCAGCGTGGATTTTCGGTATTTAATTCTTTAATGGTGACTGGCACCGGGGCCGGTTTAGATATTGCATCGGTCGTCATTTGAGGACCTCCTGAATTTTTTTCATGATAATCCTGGGACGCACCGGCCGGCCGGTTGCCTCGGCAATCAAGGGATGAATGTCCTTAAGGGTCTCTGATCTGAGCAATAACGCCAACGATGAAGGTTTAAGCGTATCTCCATAGGTGACTTCCACCGTCATCACTTTTTTATATTTGGCAAAAATGTCATTGAGCATTAACGGCAAAGGATACACCACGCGAAAATGCATGCCTGATGCCGGCACACCATGCTTTTCGCACAAGTTGATGGCTTCTTCAATGGCCCCGCGGGTCGAGCCCCAGCCCACGATTAAAATGTCATTCGTGTCTTTACCAAACATTTCCGGAGCTGTCAGGGCGCGGCGGACATGATGGATTTTTTCATTACGCACCCTGTGGGAACGCTGATGATTGTCGGCAAAATAATTGACCTTGCCGTTCTCGTCCGTATTAAGCCCGGTGATACGTCGCATCCCGCCTTCGGTGCCCGGCAAGGTTTGCTGGGTGCGGACCATTTCGATGGGCCCGGTCAACCGTTTCATATGAAAGCGGTCAAAAATAAAATCCGGAATATCATCCACATTTTTCATCTGTGCCAAAGGAAATTTGGCCACCACTTTATAGCTGTTGGCCGTCTGGAAATCGCTTAAGATAAACACCGGTACACGCAGTTTTTCCGTCAGGTAACGGGCCAAATGCGGCGCGTAGAAGCAGTCAATGACATTGGAAACACTGATGAGGACCTTGGTGTAATCGCCGTGACTGCCGCATAAGGCCGCCAATAAATCCGACTGCTCGGTTTTAGTCGGCATGCCAGTTGAAGGCCCTGCACGCTGCACGTCGATCAAGATCAAAGGGATTTCAGCCACCGTGGCAAAACCGATGAATTCCTGCTTGAGCGACAAACCCGGCCCTGATGTCGCGGTCACTGCGGGCATCCCGGCATAATAAGAACCGACGGCGCAACCGATGGCCGCGATCTCATCTTCCGCCTGGTGCACCACCCCGCCATAGGCTGGAAAATTTTTAGCCAAGTTATGCATAATGGAGGAGGCCGGTGTAATCGGATACCCGGAATACAATTTTATCCCGGCATCGATCAGCCCCATGCTCATGGAAGTGTTCCCGTCAATGAGTATCTGGTCCCCTTCGCGTTTATGCGTTTTCACATCGATACGGAAAAAAACTTTTTCTTTGGCCAATTGATACCCGTTATGATACAAGGTGATGTTTTTGGCCATGATATCTTCTTTGAGTTTCTTGCCGAAAGTTTTGATGATTTGAGCCTGGACAATCTCCTCATCCATATTGTAAATATAAGACAACATCCCCAAATAGTGCAAATTTTGTCCCTTGCCGCCTAACTCTTTGACAATGGTCTGAGATTCAGCATCCACGTTAAAAGGAATGATAGAAAGCCCCAACTTCGTGCAGCGCTTAAGTACCATTTCATAAGAATCGGGATTAGCTTCCTGGTCTCCCATATCCAATAAAATCTTGGCCGCGGGATTGAATTCATTATCGTCCAGACGGCGGTCCAGGACGATTTCATGCGCTGCTAAAATCAGGTCCGTATCATTACCAATATTGGTGACGTCAAAATCCGCCAAACGGATAATGACGCCTGAAAGGGCCGGACGGCTGCGGGCGGGCGGAGAAATTTCAGCAGGGATCATCGGCTCAACATAAACATATTGGCCCATGCCTACAAAAGCCCCTAACAGGATATCCCCTGCTTTCTGGGCACCGGTACCGGCATCCATAAGTAATTCAAATCTGGTGACTGGACGTTTCTCAAGTGACATAATAACCTCTTATCTATGGGAAATAATGGAGTTAGAGAAAAAAGCGTATTTTTATACTATAGCACTGTGAAGAGCTTTGGCAAGGAAAAAGCGAAATTGCTTACAATATGCCAAACAGTCGTTGGGATAATTTTTGAAGCCAAAATGCGTGTTTTTGCTCCTAACTTATCCAGGAATCAGTAAGTAGCAATTAGCATTTTGGCGGAAAAAATTCATCCCAACGGCTGTTTCTATTGGATCGCGGGGCGCAGTTCTTTGAGAGTCTTTAGTTCTGTCTTGGGGCTATTACTGTGAATTAGCTCATCCAACTCGACTTCAGATTTTATGCTAAATCCCGCATCCTTGATCATACGCAAGGTGCTGGCATTCGAACTGCCTTTAGCGTTTAAATACCCTTGCAAGAATAAAGAATTAGCCGGGTACAAAGCCATCACTTCCATTGAGCGCAAATGCATCTCTCGTCCGGCAGCTACCCTGATTTCTGATGAAGGGTTTAAAAACCTGAACAAACACAAAACCCTTAAAATAAAATCCGGAGTTATTCCCGAATTGTCACCCCGAGCGATCCCCAAATCGTCACCCCCGAATGCTTTTGTCGGGGGTCCAGTCAAAACATTACCTTCTATGGGCACCAACAGATTGACCGGAATAGACTCTGCTTTTAAAGCCCGCAGGCGTTTGGCCACTTCAATAATATCCGCAGGCTCTTCTCCCATGCCAACAATCATCCCGGAACACACTTTAAGCCCGGCGCTTTTGGCGGCCAAAAGGGTATTAATCCTGTCGGCAAAGGTATGTGTCGTACAAATATGCGGATAATGGGTCTCTGAAGTATTTAAATTATGATTGAGGCGATCCAGCCCTGCCTGTTTTAATTCGACGGCCCCTTCGTTGGACACAAAACCTGTGGAGACACAAATTTCTTTATCAGGGAATTCAGATTTGATCTGTGCTAAAACACGTTTGAGACGGTCAATGCGGGATTGGGAAGCCTGGCGCCCGGCAAAAACCATGCAATAACAGGAGGCGCCTTTGGCATACGCTTGACGGGCTTCCCCCAGCATTTCCTCGTCGGATTTGATACCATATTCTTCAATGTCCGCTGTCGAGGATTTGGCCTGGGCACAATAATAGCAATCTTCCGGGCAATGGCCGTTTTGGGCGTTGTTAAGGATATGCACGCGTACTTCGCGGCCAAAATAAGTCTTTCGCACCTGAAAGCTAGCATCCAAAAGCGGTAAAATTTCAATTGAGGCATCGGACAAAATCCGGCCGCAGGTGGGATTATCCAGCTCTTGGCCCTCTAAACTTTTACGGGCTAACTCTGTATAAAAAAAGCGATCCATAATTTAAATTGTCATTCTGAGGCGAAGGTCCTCATACCGGACACTCATTATTATTCGCCGAAGAATCTTAAGATGTCTTTAGTTTAAAATGCTCTTTAGTAATTGTCAACAGTTCTATTATGTTTGGTTGACAATACCCAAAAATCCTTGCAAGTCTTCCAGCGGTTTAACACTGATGATGACAGGTACAAAACCAGGGGCGTTTTGCAGTTGCTGCAGCATGGCAGGGTCGATGTGGAATTTGATCTCAGAACCGTTACTATAAGACTCTAGGTTTATCTTATTAAGATCAATACCACCTAAGTCATTCGATAAAGCTGTTTTATTGGCAATTGATATTCGTTCTTCTGGAGATAACATCGCTTCGTTACCTTTGGATTGATGAAGCAGAGCAAGAAGACCCGTTAATTGAGGATAATGTCTTATAACCAAACGCATTAAGGTCGCGGGGCTATTGAATTTGTTATCTAAAAATTCTCTACGGCTATTGGTCAAACTCAACAACCTGCCCTTTTCGATAAAGAAAGTAAGCGCACCGAAACGCTTAAACTGCTCAGGATATTCTATACGACAAACTTCTATCATTTGGTTATAATGATTGGCTAATGCTGTTATATCCGAATTTTTTTTAGTACCATCCGGGCTTAATGCATTTTTAAAACCAAGAACGTACCATTTAAGGACATTGGAAACCGCTTCAACGGCAGTATTCTCAGTCCAATAATCGTCTTCAATATCCCATGGCCAAAGCGCATCTTTATTCTCTATGTCTAACCAACCTTTAAGTTCCGGACGGCCAGATAACCATTCTATCAAAGCCCCTGGACTATCTTTTTTTCTAAAAAATCGCGTGCTTGTCAGAAAGCCGGATAAGCCGGTATCTTCAAAAAATTTAACTTGGCTCCCAGGGTAATGTTTGACACCGGACAGGTATAGTTGCGTCATGGTCTTTATGTCATTCTTTTTTCGAGCCTCTTGAAAACCCGGTAAATTAACATCCAAGACTGCCAACACATAATTCGCCACAGTATCCCGATTTTGCCAAAAACCGTTTGAAAACCTTGGACGCTGTCCTTGAGACTCAAATTCCTGTTTCCAATTTAAATAATATTCCCTGGCTTCATCATATGTTAATCCGCGGGCAATCATTTCTCTTTGTTTTTTTGTTAATCCTCCTTTCATGGCCGCATCAACTTTGGCCGATTGGGTGTTGTCCCCTTTTCCCTCTGCAACTGGCCCAATGGCTTGATTTGGTTTTTGTGCTTTAAAAATAGTTAAATTTTCTCCTTTAAAACCGCTCATCATGCCAACCCTGGGATAATCAGGTTCAATAGTATTTAAAAATGGCACTCCATCCCGTTCAATTTCAAATCCTAAATCTTTCAAATCATCCCGAACGTTTTGTTTATCGGTGTCCTCCATATCCCAATTTTCGGTTACGATATAGACCTGTCCTCCTGACTTTAAAATCCACATCGCCTCTTTGAGATACCCCAGAATATAAGATGGACCCGTCACATCTTTTCTTAATGCCGGGACGCCAGGCATATTAATCGTGACTTTATCAACCGAGTTGGAGTCAATCCCTGTATCTCTTGCGTCTCTTTTAACTAACCCTTCCACCTGCTTGCCTCTGGGAACGGTTTCATAACCGATAATTGCTACTTTGGTTTTGGAATTTTTACGATAAGCTTCTAAAAATTCTGCTCCTCCGCTTCCCATATCAACAACTTTTTCAATACCCGGTGGCACTTCATTAAATTTTTGAATAGTTTCTTCATCGGATGTCATAGCTGGATTTGTCTGGGCCAGTTGGGCTTGGTTAGGTTTCTCATAAACACTTATTTCTCCACCTAAATCAACAACAACTGCATGTTTCGGGTCCGAATCTACTCTTAAAGGGCCGATCAGTGATGAAGATTCTTTCAAATTCTCAATTGCTTGAAGAGGAAGCCTTTCAGGTAAAATATCTTTATACCCTAAGCTTTTTAATTTGTTATCTGTCAATATCCCATCATTTTGTGAATTTCTCGTTACTATAAAAATACTGCCTTCTGGGACTAATTCATTATCATTCATTATATTATTGAGAGCATCTGCGTAGTCTTGCCTTGCTTTTTTTTCTGCTTCATCACTTGCTTTAGGGCCTTTATAAATTCTTAATAAAGTATTGTAGCTGTAATGCATATACCAATATTCTGTATTTTTAAAATAAAAAACGTTTGGTTTGAATTCACTCAACTTTTGTACCTTTGTCCTTACCTTATTCTCCTCAGAGAGTCGCTTTTTAATACCATCAACATCTCCAAAATTTGCGACGATTGTTCCAAGATAATTTCTTGAACTTATTCTTCTATCAAATCCGATATTAAGATCTGCGATCACCCCTAAGGCAAGGCCAATATGTCCTGCTTTACTTCGGTAATCCTGCCCCATTACAGGAACTCTTTCAGACATCAATGGATCACCGCCATTCAAAAAGGAAAGCACTTGTGATGATTCATGAATAATACCTATACGTTCTAAAAGTTCAATTTTAAGGCGTTCCATTTGAATTAAAAACCTTTTAATAGCAATGGGGTCTCGCTTCTCTTCCGGTAAATTATTTTGCTTTTTTAGCTGATTTTCAAAATTTCTAATCTGTGCTGAAATACCAATAAGCTCTTGCTGCGAAGCCAATTGGGCGCTGTCCCCAGATTGAATAGCTTTTTGAAATGGCATGGTAAATGTGGCGCCGCCTCCTGGCGAATTTGCGGCTGTAATTCCTGGAACAACAAAAAATGCTTCCGTAGTACCAAGGCCAGTGCCACCGCCTATTCCTCCTCTAGTTGTATTGTTAAGGTTAAAAACCCTCTGTCTTCCAGTTGTCTGGTCTATGTCAAGATAATTAGGAGGGAGACCAGGGCCATTATCGGAAAGTTCTACGACCATTTCGTCATCCTTCTCAGTTAATCTCAACGTAACTTTAGACTCTATACCTTTCTCTTCAGCTGCTTTATGGGCATTAATGATCAAGTTATAAATTACACTTGCAAGAGCAAGAGGATTACCTTTAATTTCAGATGATAAATAACTATCACCTTCAATAATTAAATTTGTTTTAAAATTTTCAGGAATAATTTTAAGAATATCGCTGAAGGTTGTTGTTTCAGTAGACTCTTTGCCTTCGGCGATTTCAATCCCGGAACGAAGGCTTTCAATTGCTCGCTCTAAACGATCTAAAGCTTTAACCATAATGTCAACATTGTTATCGCTGCTTCCATCATTCATGTTTATGCCGGATTTTCCTATTGATTGAATCTCTTCTTTCTGTTTTTTAAATCCCTCGAGCGCTTTTTTCCAATCTTCTAATACCGTCTCTCTATCCCCCAAACTAGATGTATAATCCCCATTTTCAACTTTCTGAATACACGATTTTGCCAGCTCATCTCCGGCAGACAAAATTGATTGATAACCATTTTCACCAAATAAAGCATTATAAATAAGTTTAGCTTCATCAATATAAACGGATTTAACAATGTTTTCACCTCTATCAATTATTGGACTATAGATAACCCTGCTCAAAGCACTTCCGACATTCCCCAAGCGTTCAGAAATATCTAAAAGCTCTTCTCCATGAGTTGATCTTCTTAAAGCAACTTCAAGACGTTCAAATAGCATGTCCTGCTCTTGCTTAGAAATCATTGCCTGGTTTGTCCGGGCCAATTGGGCGCTGGTCCCATTTTTAAGATTAACTTTCCCTATTTCAGACCATTCACCTAATAAATCATTGTTATGTTTTCCAAAAACCAATTCATTAACCTGAAAATCTACGATATCTTCATCCTTAAATTCTTCTATGATTCTAAGAAGTTCCTTGGTTTCTGCTTCATTTAAATCATCAGTCAATTGAAGAAAGCCTGCTGGATACGTTGTTCTATCAAATGGAACCTCTAAATCTTTAAAAATTTTTTGTGCGCCATTTTCACCGGTACTTTCATCAAACTCGGGATAAACTTTAAAAAATGCCCTGCCCTGAACATAAGTATTAATAAATATGCCCTTCACACGTACACGAAAACCAGCAGCGTTTTTCAATTGAGTCCTGATTTTCTCAAGGTCATTAACAGAATATGTCCCTTGGAAAGTAAAATGGATTAAACTCTCATTGCTAAAAGAAACTTTATTCTTTAATAAGCGGGATTGATCTATTGCATCTTTAATTTTTTTATATCCAGGGCTTTGCGTTAAAATCTCAGCAGGAATAAATGCTACTAAACTAACGCCTGGCTTGGGCCTCCAATCTTTTGGTATCCTTGCATGAGTTGGGTTAACTAACGGTAAAAATCGTTCAATATAATTTGAAGATAATTTTAACGGCCCTTCCCCTTTCCATGACCTTTCTTCATATTGAAAATTTTTAGGGTCAATTTGCATTGCAAAATCCTGTGGGGCAGTTTGTGAACCTGCTGTCACGAAATTAGCATTCACATCAATTAGATCGCTTTTGCCTAACTGTGCTGTCTGGGAAATAACAGCTGCATCTTTCGTATAAATTAAAGCTCCAGCCATCGAAGCAGCATCAAATGTAGTTCCACCGGAAAAATACTTCCTGGGAATAGTTTCTTGCGTCATAGGATCGGGTTCTTCTTTGATGTAGTTGTAGACGCCTTTTTTGAAGGCTTGGAGATAGCGTTGGTAGATGGATTCGACGTCGTTGAGGTGGTTTCCCTGGGGTGCATTCACATTCAATGGTTTGCTTGCTTGGCAGCCGGCTTGGGGACACTTTTCTCTAAAAGTGTCCCCCGGTTGGCCACCGGGGATAATGCTTTTTTGATACTCTACACCGGCGACTTTATTTTTATCGCTATAGATTTGCGATAAGATGCTGTCTTTGATTTTCTTTTTGTACCACGTTGCTAAGATTAGGCTGTTGTAGACTTGACGCAGTTGGACGAAATTTTTGTCTTCGTTGACTTCCTTGGTGAGTTCGGGGATGACGATTTCGCGGACTATTTGGGAGCCGAGAGAACTCGTGTCCTGGATTCCCGCTTTCGCGGGAATGACAGTGGAAAAAGATTGCTTCGCTTCGCTCGCAATGACACTATGAGAAAGTGCCAAGTAGTCTTGCTCAAGCATGACTTTTAATTTGCTTTCGACAACGTACGCTGTGCCGGCCTTAGCATTTTCGTAGACCACGGCTTTTTCTGGGACGATCCATACTTTGTTAAAGGTATTCACCGGGATATTGGTTGTTCCAAATTTTTTGGCTGCTTCTTCATATACCCGCTTCCAAAACCTCTTGCCTGTTTCTCCTTCAGGATAAATTAAACTTGCAGTAATCTGTTTAAGCATGTAATCTTCGGCTAACAAGTCTCGGCCCATTTCAGTTAGGCCAAAGCTCTGTGGAATGATACGGTCTTTTTCGTAAGGAGAGAGATTGACCCAAAGGTCTTTTTCGGGGATGGTTAAGCTAGCGAGAAAATATTTAATGAGTTTGGTGGCTTCTTGTTTTAAACTCCCCCTATCCCCCTCTTTAACTAAAGAGGGGGAATCACCCTGATCCATAATAAAGTCAAAACGGAAAGGATTATCAGGATGGACTTTGAGACCTTTGAGTATCGACGGACTAAATTCAGGACTTAAACCAACCCTCACCCCGGGTGCCGGCAGCCGAAATTCCTCGCCATCTGGTGAGGGAATTGAACCATTTGCTGAGCAAGCAATAGGGCAAATAGGGCCGAAAGTATTGGCTAAAAAGGCCAATATCAAAATCCCCGACAAGCAATAGCGCGTTGCCGGTATAAGGCCGAAAAACATCCGGGAATGACAGCTTGGAAATTTACTCATAATTATATAAAGTATGCACTAAAAATGCCTCAAAAACAAGAGCAAATGGCCTTTCTTTTGGAAAACGCTTGCCTCGCATAAATTCTGATATAAAAGTTGCTTTTTGGGCCTAATAGCGTATACTTAATACATATGACAAAGCCTATTCATACATTCCATGTACCGGTCATGGGCACCGCTTTTTCCATAGACACCCCTGTTAAGGTGGCGCGCTATGGCATTCACTCGGTGATTTCACTGGTGGATGACACCCTCATTGAACAAATGCGCAAGTTTTACAGCGAAAAAGAGGGCGAAGCTTATACCCCTATCACCAAATATGACGAAGATTTCCGTGCGCGGCGCATTACCGCTTACCTGGATCTGGTCAACCGCATTGTCCAGCGCCAATTTGTCGAACTTAAAGGCTCTGCTTTCGAACCCGGCACTGAAATCACCAAATATTTTGAATTGCTTGCCGATGATTCTGTGCTCAAAGCCGCCTGGCGGCATATGCTTATCCAAACTGATCCTAAATTAAAAGCAGACCTGCAAAAAAATTTACGCGAGTCCATCAGGCCCGGGGACATTAACGTCAATATCATGACCAAACTGGACCGGAATAATTATACGGCCCAAGGCGAACTCTTGGCTCCGGAATTTTCCGACGCTCTTTCTGCCCTGCGCGGCTATGCCCAAAGCGGTTTGCAGTCAGCCATTGTATTCTCCGCCGGCATCAATCGCCGATTATACTCTTATGCCGAACAATTCAAAGATTTTTATGCTGATGCTGCGGGCCATATCAAAAAGAAAATCATCTTGAAAGTCACTGATTTCCGGTCTTCCATTGTCCAGGGAAAATTCTTTGCCAAAAAGGGTTTGTGGATTTCCGAGTATCGCGTGGAATCAGGCCTTAACTGCGGCGGGCATGCCTTTGCCTCCGATGGATATTTGATGGGCCCAATCCTGGAAGAATTCCGTGTCAAACGCCAGCAATTGATCGAAGATTTACATAAAGTTTACAATGAAGCCTTGAAACTTAAAAATAAAATCCCTTTTGCCAAATCCCATGAGGTTAAAATCACTGCCCAGGGCGGCATCGGCACCTATCGCGAAGACCGTTTCCTGCGCGATCATTACGGCCTTAACGGCACTGGCTGGGCCACACCATTTTTGCTATGCCCCGAGGTCACCAATGTTGATCCTGTCACTTTGGAAAGATTATCCAAAGCCGGAGAAAAAGACTTGTATTTAAGCGATGTCTCCCCTTTAGGGGTCCCTTTTAATAACTTGAGGGAATCTTTAAGTGACATTGAAAAAGACCAAAAAGTCATGCGCGGCCGTCCCGGCTCTGCTTGCCCCAAGAGCCACTTGGTGTCTAATACCGAATTTACTCCGCAGCCGATTTGCACGGCCAGCCGCCAATATCAAAAGCTGAAAATCGACCAGCTTAATACGCTAAATTTGAATGAAGGGGAATACAAACAACGATTCGATGCCATCGTCATTAAGGCCTGTATTTGCCATGATTTGAGCGTGCCGGCAGTGGTGAAAAACGCTATTGAAACAAAGGTCCCCGGGTTTACCGCGGTTTGCCCTGGGCCTAATCTTGCTTACTTTTCTAAAATTACCACTTTAAAAGAAATGGCCGACCATATCTATGGCCGTATCAGCCTGCTTAATGACACGCCCCGGCCGAATATGTTCATCAAGGAATTGGGCATGTACGTGGATTATCTTAAAAAAGATATCACCAAGTCGCTTGGAATCATGAATGAACAAAAAATCAAATATTTTACGGAATTTAAAAATAATCTCTTTGAGGGGATTGAATATTACCGCACACTTTTCCCGCAAATGATGGAAGAATCCGTCGAATACCGCACCAAAACACTCAATGATCTGGAAGATTGCCGCCAGCGGCTGCTGGCTGTAGTTGAAGAATATTCAATGGCCTTCTCAGCACCTATCCCTGCTTTAGTTTAATTATAAATCTCTCCGCCCTTGTCCCTGAACTCTTGTGATTTTTCCTGCATGCCTTTTTCGGCAAACTCGCGCACATCCTGGGTGATTTTCATGGAGCAAAAATTGGGCCCGCACATCGAGCAAAAATGGGCGAGCTTGGCCCCTTCGGCAGGCAGGGTCTCATCGTGAAAACTTTCAGCGGTTTCAGGATCTAGACTAAGATGAAATTGGTCTTTCCAGCGGAATTCAAAACGGGCCTTGGACAGCGCGTCATCCCAGACTTTAACACCCGGGTGATTTTTGGCTAAATCCGCGGCATGGGCCGCGATCTTATAAGCGATGATCCCGTCTTTGACATCTTTTTTATTCGGCAGTCCCAAATGTTCTTTAGGGGTCACATAGCAAAGCATCGCCGTGCCAAACCATCCGATCATGGCCGCACCAATGGCTGAAGTAATATGATCATAGCCCGGGGCCACGTCGGTGGTCAAAGGGCCCAGGGTATAAAATGGCGCTTCATGGCAAATGCTTAACTGCTTGTCCATATTTTCTTTGATCATATGCATGGGCACATGCCCCGGCCCCTCGATCATCACCTGCACATCATGCTTCCAGGCAATTTTAGTCAGTTCCCCCAAGGTTTCCAGTTCACCAAATTGGGCTGCGTCATTGGCATCGGCAATGCTCCCAGGGCGAAGGCCGTCGCCTAATGAGAAACTAACGTCATAAGCCTTCATGATTTCGCAAATGTCTTCAAAATGCGTGTAGAGAAAATTTTCTTTATGATGCGATAAGCACCATTTGGCCAAAATAGAACCGCCGCGGGAAACAATACCGGTCATACGTTTGGCCGTCATCGGAATATAGCGAAGCAAAACACCGGCATGGATAGTAAAATAATCTACCCCCTGCTCAGCTTGCTCTATAAGTGTGTCACGGTAAATTTCCCATGTTAAATCCTCTGCCTTGCCATTGACCTTTTCCAAAGCCTGGTAAATAGGCACCGTGCCGATGGGTACAGGCGAGTTGCGTAAAATCCATTCACGGGTCTCATGGATATTTTTGCCCGTTGAAAGGTCCATCACCGTGTCCCCGCCCCAGCGTATGGACCAGGCCATTTTTTCTACTTCTTCGGCAATCGAAGATGATACGGCGGAATTGCCGATATTAGCATTGATCTTGACCAGAAAATTTCGGCCGATGATCATAGGCTCGATTTCAGGGTGGTTGATATTCGATGGGATGATCGCGCGGCCGCGGGCCACTTCATCCCGCACGAATTCCGGCCTGCAATTCTCACGAATGGCAATAAATTCCATCTCCGGCGTGATAATGCCTTGACGGGCATAATGCATCTGTGTCACGTTACCACCGGCCTTGGAGCGAAGAGGTTTGCGTATACCGGGAAAACGGATAGGTGCTAAATCCAGATCATTGTCCCGTTGTTTGCGGTAATGAGAGCTTGGGCCGTTCAAAAATTCAACGTCCCCGCGTTCTAAAATCCATTTTAAACGAAGCTGCGGCAGGCCTTGGGTGATATCAACATGTACCGACGGATCAGTGTACGGCCCCGAGGTATCATAAAGCCTGACCGGTGCATTAGGCGTTACCTTACCATTATGGTCTTTAGTATCGGAAAGTTCAATTTCGCGAAAAGGCACTTGAATGTCGGCCCTTGTTAGTCCTTGTGCATAAATTTTTTTGGAACCGGGTAAAGGCTCATAGAACAAACGATTGGTAAGCCCAAGCTTTTCGCTTTTCAAAGCATTCAAGGTCTGGGGAGTCATGGAGAAGCCTAACTAAAAGAAGTACCGCATCCGCAACTGGATTTGGCTTTAGGATTTTTGTATTTAAAACCGGATTCCTTCAAGGTATCCACGTAATCAATTTCAATACCCTTGACGAACTCAACGCTTTCCTGATTGATGATAATATTAACGCCATTTTGCTGGAAAGCAATGTCATTTTCATAAGGGGTTTTCTGGAATTTCATTTCATAGGAAAGCCCCGCGCACCCGCCGGTGACGACACCAAACCGCAAGGCATAGTCCTGCTTGCCCTCTTTGAGCATCATCGCCTGGATCTTGGCCTTGGCCGCGTCAGTTAAAGTCACTATAGGTTGTTGAGTTTTCGTCTCCATACAATTCAAATATAACATAATTGGCCTTTTTAATCAACTGATGCTAATCTCCCGCATTACCTTCTAAAAAGAAACTGTCATATCCATAAACAGCATATCTGTCCCATTGGTAATCCTGCCGCCAACGCCTTTGGGGATATAACCAACTGAAAAAGTTGTAAGGAATTTCCCAAAATCATAGCCTGCTCCAAAATTTGCAAAAGGCATGGCCGCAGGCCTATAGGATTTATCATCCCAGTCATTGCCAATTGTTAGGATACCCATCAGATTGGCTTCAACATATAATTTTTTATAGATGAACTTTCTATATCTTCCTCCTGCACCAGCGTAGAAAAAAGGGGAATTGGCGCAATTCTGGAAGAAGCCTCCGTCAATAATTGCAGAGAGCCCCCCTGTATGTATATTTTTACGAAAATCGTAGCCTAAGCCTATCCCCGGATTGAACACCCATAGCCCGGCATCATCGAGCCTAAGGGGAGCTCTATTGAAAGCTCCGCTTTTATCAAAATGATAGGAAAATCCAAATAAGTTGACATCAATCTCACGAGCCAAGCACGGTTTGGAAATAAAACCAATGATGAGAACTAGGGCCATTATTAAAATTATTTTCAGATGGGGAATCATATAATTGGTCGATCCTGTTACCTGACATTCACAATAGCCCGTAATTCTTTTTGCTGATCTTCATTCATTGGGCCGATGATGGCGACATTAAGACTTTGGGGATCCAGGATTTCTAAGGCCACACGTTTAATATCGGCACGGGTCACTGCCTTGATCTTTTTGATCACATCCCCCATGGTCTTGACCTGATCATTGCTGACAACACCCCCACCCATCCAAAGCATTTGGCTCATGGTGTCTTCCAACCCCAACAGAAATTGCCCCAAATAATATTCCTGTGCGCGTTTGAATTCATCCTCTTTAACGCCGCCAGATACAAGATTAGCAAAAACTTTAAGAATTAAATCCAGGGCTCCAACGATCTTGGTATTGTCCACCCCCGCGCTAATCATCAAAACCCCGGTATCATGCAAACTTTTGATGCCGCTGGAAATGGAATAAGCCAGCCCGCGTTTTTCGCGCACCTCGTTAAATAAACGGCTGGACATATTGCCACCGAGGATAATGCTCAACAAGGCCAGGACATAATAATCTTTATGATTAGTCTCATACGCCAGAAACCCCATAGCCAAATGCATTTGCTCAGTCTGTTTATAATACAATTTGGCAGCAGGCTTGTCTTGGGTGCGGCGGGCAGGAATGTAGGATGGTCCCACAGGGCCGGTTAAATTCCCTAATTTGGCTTTGACCAAAGCAACCAACTCTTCATGCCTCATCGGGCCGCAAGCGGAAATCACCGTATTCGCCGGCACATAATGAGATTTTTTAAAATCCCGCAATTGAAGGACGGTCATCCCTCCTACCGACGATGACGTACCGGTAAGGCTTTGGCCCAAAGGATGATTGGGCCACAAAAGCCCCTCAAGAAGTTCTCCCACATAATATTGCGGCAGGTCATGGTACATTTTTATCTCTTCTAAAATGACCGCGCGCTCTTTTTCTAAATCCTGGCGGGTGATCTTGGGAAAAAAGCTGATATCTGCCAGGACATCAAATGACTTTTTTAAATGACTGGCAGGCACCTTGGCATGGAAACAAGTTTCTTCTTCGGAGGTAAATGCGTTGAGATTGCCGCCCACTCCCTCGATGAGTTGTTTAATTTCTTCACAAGAATATTTGGCACTACCCTTAAAGGCCATGTGTTCTAAAAAATGGGCAACA
>Ga0207051_1025_pt1 | contig 25384 bp, 27 predicted proteins | sample Alteio_BWMinCont_61_FD_153292 | JGI IMG/M metagenome (GOLD analysis project Ga0207051, IMG submission 153292) | Enriched cells from forest soil in Barre Woods Harvard Forest LTER site, Petersham, Massachusetts, United States -... | ecosystem: Environmental > Terrestrial > Soil > Temperate forest >...
AAAAATCCCCTGGCTTGAACGCCAGGGTTTTCAAATTGTCAGCATCAAAGAGCTTCTTCGGAACAAATGAAACGTCCGCCTTCGCTCACTATTCTGGGCATTGAAACTTCCTGTGATGAGACTGCGGCCGCGGTTGTTCGCGATGGTGTAATGGTGCTTTCCAATGTTATTGCCAGCAGCCTTAAAGACCATCAACGTTTTGGCGGTATCATCCCGGAAATTGCTTCCCGTCGACAAATAGAATTCATCCATGGGGTGGTCGGCGAAAGTTTGGCCCAGGCCAAAATGACCCTTAAGGGCATTGATGCCATTGCCGTGACCCGTGCCCCGGGATTAATCGGTTCCTTGCTGGTGGGGCTTATGTTTGCAAGAGGGTTAAGCCGTGCCTCTCAAAAGCCGCTTGTTGAAATTGACCATATCAAGGCCCATCTCTACGCTAATTATCTGGTCCTCATGCCGGACACTCGCAGTAGCTCGCAACTGCCCAATGGTCCCCAGGCGTGCCCGCAAAACCGACTGCCGGCCGTAGGACTCGTGGTTTCCGGCGGGCATTCCAGCCTTTTTTATGTCGAAAGTTTTGACAGTTTTAAATTGTTAGGCGTGACACGCGACGATGCGGCGGGTGAGGCTTTTGATAAAGTGGCACGTATCCTGGGATTGGGCTATCCCGGCGGCCCCGTGATTGACCGTTTGGCGTCCGGCGGAGCCAATGACGAGATCAAATTTCCTCAAGCGCCTCTGCCGGGTACTTATGATTTTTCTTTTAGCGGGACCAAAACCGCAGTGCTTTATTACACCCAAAAGAATAAAAATAAACCGGATTTTTCGCCATCAAAAGTGGCCTATGCGTTTCAGGAAAGCGTTGTTGATGTTCTGGTCAAGAAGTCCCTGCAAGCATGCCGTAAGTTTCGTGTCAACACCCTTTTGATTGGCGGAGGGGTGGCAGCTAATTCCGCTTTGCGCGCGTCTTTGCAAGTACAGGCAAAATCCCAGGGAGTCGATGTTTTTTCCCCTCCGATGCTTTTATGCCTGGATAATGCAGCTATGATCGCCGGGCTAGCTTTTCATTCGTGCGGTTGACCTGGAGGTCATTTTGGTATATTATGGATTAATCAGTTAACATTTCCAAGGAGGTTCCCATGGCCTTTAGCCGTAAAAAACATAAAGAGATCCCGGAAGAAAAAATCATTGAAATCAATGCCCAAATGGAAGGGACCTTGACTTTTTCAGATCCGGTGAATTTAAAAATCTATGGCCGTTATACCGGTAAGCTCGATACCCGCGGCACATTGACCATTGGGTCTACCGCGCAGGTGGAAGCAAATATCATAGGCGAGAATGTCATTATCGCCGGAAAAGTCAAAGGTAATGTCATCGCCAAGAGAATGCTGGTATTGATGCCGACAGCGGTGCTACACGGAGACATATCAACGCCTAAATTAAATATTGTTGAGGGCGCTGTTTTTCAGGGCCGTTGCCATATGTTGGAAGATGTTTTATCCATCGATGATTTGGCGCAATATCTGGAAATTGAAATACCCGCTATTATGGAGTTGGCTTCGACAGGCAAGATACCTGCTGTCAAAGAGGGGGATAGCTGGAAATTTGAACGGGCCCAGATCGACCAGTGGGCCTCTTCAGGCAAGGTCCGGTCATGAGCAGTCAATACATCACAGTCCGTGAAACAGCGCAGATTTTGACCGTATCCGAAAAGAAGGTCATGGACCTCATTGAAGGCGGAAGTTTACAGGCCTACAAGATCGCGGACCAATTCTTGCGCCTTAAGCGTAATGAAGTCGTTAATATCCTTTCCACCGGGAAGGTCGTTTCAGAAAGCGTTGCTCTTAGTTACACTCCCGGGGAACGCGTGCGCGACTTTTTTTATTTTAATGATTTTTATTTGATATCCCTCGCCGTTATCGGAGTCCTGCTGTATATCATTTTTTTCACATATTAATGGCTCGACTTCGGCTCACCACGTATGGGGCAAATCCGTAAAATTAACGGTGTCTATTATATTGAATTCCATGCCCGTGGTCTGCTTTATTCACAGGTTGCCGGCACCCATTTAGAGGATGCCCAAAAATTATTGCTGCAGGTGGAAGAAAAAATTGCCGGCGGTGAAGCGTTAACGATAACCCGTCATATAGATCTACCGGATTTCTTCGAACGCTTTATGGCTGAAACAAAAGCCCAATATTTTAATGGCCTCAAAAGTGTCGAGCGATTTTCCTCCACCATCGATCATTTCAGCGGTTTTCTTGACACGGATTTTCCTCAAGTGCGCCAATTGGCCCAACTGACGCCTGTCCTCATTGAATCGTACAAAGTTTACTTAGTCAAAACACAAAAAGTGAAAGTCGTCAACCTGACTATTCTATTAATAAGGGACATTTTGGAATTTGGCATCAAATTGGGGTTTCTTAACGATAACCCTGCTTTACATGTGCGGTTATTGCCCTGGCCCAAGACGCCGCAGCGAAAAACAACCGCCCGTTATAATAAAGCCAGGCAATTATTGGCCCAAGGGGTGGGCTTGGGGAAGTTGTCCCAATTATTAAACTTGCCGGATATCTCACGGGCCGTTTACTTTGCCCATTTAATTCCTTTAACCAGGGAAGATGCATATAATTGAAAACTTTCAGGATTTCACGCCCATGGATTGTAAGTATCATAATGAGCCTGGTTTTAAGTTTTGGATTTTTTTTGTTATTCCAAAATGTTTTGAAATGCCTGCGCATTGCACGGATAAATGGGTTGAGCACCATACAACCCGGGCAGATGGATTATTTTTGGCGTTTAAGTTTCTATCATAGAATTTTAGACAGAGAAATTATCCTGAATTTCATTGATTTCTATGATTCATTCATTAAATACTATCCCACTTATTCGGATGATGATTATGGCATTTTAGCCTTCTGCTATTACTATTCCGGGAATATACAAAAGTCCATTAATTTATTTGAACTTGCTTTCCAAAAAGGACCTTCTTATTTCTGGTACCCCTACGATTTATCCATTCTTTACATAAAAACCCATCAATATGTGAAGGCTGTGAAATTATTAAAATATGCCATACAGCTCGACCCTGTATTTACTTTACACAGGATAAATAAAAGCCATGGATTTGAGCCTTTGATAGAACGGCATGTTAATTCAAATGAGATCATAGCGGTTTCTTCAAAACATTTAAGCCAGGGTTATACTTTAGCCAGTGCTTTATTGGGTTTTTTAACTTTAGTCATTCAAAATCATAATGATGATGCTGCCATACAAAAACTTAGGCTGGATTTATATGTTTTTTAACATTAAAAAATTTGTTCTTCCTTTAATTATATTTATTTTTTTATTAAAAATCGGGTTTTTATTGTCCGAAAGGAAACTGGTCTGGACTGACGAGATGTGGGTACAAAATAAAACGATTAATATGTGTTCATATAAAGACATATTTTTTAAGTTAAATTTTCCCGAACTAAATAATTCGCCCACATTTTTCATCATTCAGAAATTGTTTTCAGATATTTTTTCTTATCATTATTCTTTTCCCGAGGACAATCATGGATTGACCTATGTAACGGTGCATGAGCCAAGATTTCAGTTTATTATGAGGTCGCCATCAAATATTTATATGTCGTTAGCTTTGGCAATAATTTTTTATTTCTTTTCAGCCAGGTTTACTCTTATTGCAGGATTTTACGCCTTGGCAACCGCATTGTCGGTGCCAATGGTATGGATGTATTGGGTGGAAGCGAAACCATATTCACTCTGGTTTCTTCTGACTGTTTTGCAGGTATTAATATCTTGCGATCTAATAATGGATAAACATAAAAAAAATGAAAGGGCTGAAAAATGGCTTTTGTTGATCACGCATTTGTTATTGGCTTTTACGGTCATAAACAGTTTGATCCAGATTACAATTGTTACATTTTTAATTTCTTTATATAAGAAATTTTCCTATCGTTTTATGTTGTTGTTGGGCGGCCTGCCCATAGCTATTATCTTTATATACATATTCTTGTCATTCAACCATACAATAGGAGGGCCGGTGAATCCTTTGTCTTCCTTGCTCGATGTGTTGATGCCCGAACATGTTGTTTTTTATGTTATTTACCTGATTTTGGCAGGATGGGCCCTAATTGTTCAAAAAAACAAAATCTTTTTGAATGGTTATGTGTTAACATTATTTCTGCTATTCTTGACAAGCGCTGTATTTTTTTCTTATTATTTATACTATAAGCCCATGGGGAATATTCCGTTACACAGTCGTTATTTAATCTATATGGTGCCGATGGATATTATAATGACTGTTTTTGTGAGCCAGGGTATAATAAAGTTCTTTTGGAACAGTAAGCCGGTCGTGCTATGCATCTGTGTTGTTTTAGGGTGGTCATTGGCCTTACAGTCTTTGTTGACATATGAGTATATATTCTCACAAGGACTTTACCTGCACGTTCCCGGCTAATTAAATAAGTCATATTTCTGGAGAGGTGGGTCTGCATTTGGAAAACCGCAGCGACACAACACCACTCCCTGTTCTGGATTTATTTGAAAAGAAAATTTGATATTTGATAGTAAGATTTCGGTAGGGAGAGGTGGCAGAGTGGTCGAATGCGGCGGTCTTGAAAACCGTTGCCTCGCAAGGGGCCGTGAGTTCGAATCTCACCCTCTCCGCCAGTATATTTTTGCGATCAGTCGCAAAGCGTTGTAAATCATAGGTTTTCTTTAAACACCGACGGGAAAAGTCATCTTTTCCCGTCTTTCTTTGTCCCTTCCTTTCCCCCATTGTTTTTCAGAATCACCTTAATTCTGTCAAAATCTGTCAAAATTTTTTATAGGCCATTTCAAGGTATAGCAATATACCAGAAGTGGCTTTTTGGGCTGGCTACTGGTGAGTTAGCTCAAGCTTCCGCATCATTCCCAAACACCCTCAAGCAGAAGCTCCAACATTCTCCCATAAACACAAAATACCATGTCATTTCGGCTTCATCTATTGTCATTCCCGCGAAAGCGGGAATCCAGGATTTGCGAAGCATTATTTTTTTTTGTTCCGAAGGCAAGATTAAGAGGTGTAGTGAGATTTTTAGAATCATATTTGAAAGGATGGTTTTGATTCGCTACATCAGGGATATGGTGTAGCGGGTCAGGTAGCGTATGGAAAACCAAGAAAAACAACGCACACACAGGCTCATTCAGCAAGGCGGTTTGATTGACATGATCGGTTTAAATACCATCGACAAACCGTTGCTGGCGGGTCTGCTTTTAGACTGTAAAAAGAGGCTGGATTTGATGACGGAACAGCAGAAATATGAGTTAAGAAATATGGGATATTTAACGATGCAGGAACACAAAGGAAAGAAATATTTGGAACGGGCAAAAACTCAAATAAAACCAATGAAATTTTGGGACAACCCGGAGGTACAGTCATGGCAAAAATCTTTGTAAATAAACTACCGTATGAAAATTTTAAAATTGGTCCCGGCAGGGCCACGCCAAAGGCTTATTTTAACAATCAAAAACCGTTTAAATGGCCTAAGGGTTGGTTCGGTCTTTGGAAGGCTAAGAAGGGTAGTTTTACCCCAAAGAACTGGGAGCAGAGGTCAATTGCCAAGGTTTCCTATGCCCCAAATAGCTACCCCGGACAATGGAGGGTCCAGGGTAGATATTTGGCAAGGCAAGGGGCGCAGTTGGCAGATCAGCCAGGGCTTGGATTTAATGAAGAAGAGGATGATCTAAATATAGCCAAAACCTTGGCCAATTGGCAAGAGCAGGGAGATCCACGGCTTTGGAAGATCATTATTTCCCCGGAAATGGCCCATAAGCTGGATTTAAAAGAACACGTCAGGGCGATCATGGGGCATGTGGAGAAGGATTTGGGCGCGAGACTGGAATGGGTGGCCATTGACCATTACAACACGGATAACCCCCATGCCCATATTGTGATTAGAGGAATAGACCGGCAGGGCCAAGAATTACGGATTAAAAAGGAATATTTTACTCAAGGCTTCCGGTTAAGGTCGCAACAGGAGGCCACCCAGGTGCTGGGATTCAGGCTAAAAGAAGACATTCTTTTGGTAAGAGAAAAGCAAATCAAGGCATTGCATATTACTGAATTGGACAGGGAAATAGAGCGTAGATTAAACCAGAACCATTTTATCCATCTTTTAGCTGATCCAAAAAAAGTTTTTGCTTATGAAAAGGATTTGCAATTAAAGGGAAGGCTGATGTTTTTGGAAGGCATGGGCATGGTCAAAAGGGATTCAAGTATTTCATGGTACGTTGAACCAGGGTTTTTGGGCTGTTTGAAATATATCCAGACAAAGAACGACATCATAAAAGCCAAGAGGATTCAAGCGCTTGAGGATGAATTAATCAAAACCATCGAAGAATTGGACCACGCCCAGCAGTTGAAAAATAAACCAAGGGATCCGAGGCTTCGATTAAGTTTGAGAAAGGAGGATACCAAACATGACGAACCAAGAGCAAATTAAGAAAAAAAGAAGGACAGTACATTCGATCAGTTTCAAAGATGATGATTTAAACATCATAAAGTTGGCGGCCCAGCAGGAAAGGGTAAGCTTTGCCTCGTTTTTGAAAAACGCGACCTTGGCGTATATCAAGCAATCCCTTGAATATCAGCGTTTGGTTGAATCAGGGGAATTAAAAGAAACGGACAAGTCCATTGCTGAGATCATCAACGATTTCAAAGATACCATTGGCCAAACAATGGTGTCCATCAATGAGAACAATAACAGGAAGTTAAAAAGGATTGAATGGATGATAGAAGAGATAATCTTTATTTTACTGGTTTTTAATCCGCCCTTAGCCGGCAGTGAAGAGGAAAAGGATGCCATATTGAAATTAGCAAACCAAAGAATGAAGAAAATAATGAGTGAATTTAAGGAAGATTAATAAAAGTTCAAGCCGGAGGTTTTATGAAAGTACAATTGAAGACAGCGGGATCATGGTTAATCGATAAGGTTTTTGATTTTATTGGTTGTTTCTTGTGGACTCTATACACCGTTGTTGCAGACACAATACAGGGAATTATTGATTTTTTTATCAGTGCTTTTTTCCTTTATATTTCCTGGGGGATTATTCTTTTTGTTGTAGTGATTGTACTGTATTTGATTACCAAAGCATTAGGAGCGCGTTAATTTGGTTAGGCCATGCCTTTTTGGGTCATTAAAATAGTGAAAAAATTCGTAGCATTTTGTTTGATAGGTTTTGAGAATTGTTTGTTATAATTCTTAATCAAAGACGTGCTGAATATGGAAAAGAGATTGTTGCGACATTGTCGCAACAATTGAGTTGGAGTCATTTTGTAGAAATACTTCCTGTTAAAAATGAGGGTATATGAGTAGTCCAATAAGAATGAAACAATTGACATTTGACCATTTGGTGCAGTCTATTTGTTCTGTTCATGAAACGTTTTCAGCGCAGGCGACAAAAGCAATCAATATAAGCCTTACCTTGCGAAATTGGCTTATCGGTATGTATATTGCTGAGTTTGAATTGCGAGGTTTGGATAGGGCAAAATATGGAAAACGGCTAGTTGATGAATTAACTATAAAGCTTGAGAAATATAAAGTGAGCGCTTGCGGGCGAAGACAACTTTATAATTATATGACTTTCTATAGGGCATACCCTCAGATTGTGCGGACAGTGTCCGCACAATTTAAGCAGTTATTGTTACCCGCAATTATTCCGTCTGGGAAAGTGCGGACAGCGTCCGCACAATTAGAAATTGAACCAGAAAAATTGCTTTCACATTTATCTTACAGCCATCTTGAAAGTTTGTTTGAAATTGAAGATTCTTTCAAGCGCGTCTTTTACGAACATGAATGTATTAGGGGTAATTGGTCAGTACGGGAGCTCAGGCGCCAAATAGTGACGCTATATTTTGAGCGTTCGGGCCTATCTAAAAATAAAAAGAAACTCGCGGCATTAGTAGCTAAGAAAGCGGAGATAGACAAACCGGAATTTACCATCCGTGATCCATATATGTTTGAATTTCTTGGGCTAAGATCCAAAGATGTTATGGGCGAATCCCATCTTGAAGACGCCCTGCTGGACCGTTTGCAAGAATTTCTGTTGGAGCTTGGGCATGGTTTTTGTTTTGAAGCACGTCAGAAACGGATTATTCTTGATGACGAATATGCTTTTGTTGATCTTGTTTTTTATCATCGCGTACTCAAGTGTCACGTGCTTATTGAGCTTAAAACAGATGAATTTAAATACGAGCATGTCGGACAGCTTAATACGTATGTAAGCTGGTATAAAAAACACGCTATGACAGCAGGTGACAATCTCCCTATTGGCATCTTGCTATGCACGCGCAAAAACCATGCGAAGATAGAATACGCGCTGGCTGGAATGGACAATAAGCTTTTTGTGAAGAAGTATCAGCTGGAGTTGCCCAAAAAGGAAGAGATACAAAAGTTTATAGAAGAGCAGATGAAATAATAAAATTTGGTAAAAAATTTGAGGTCAGTCTCCTTGCGGATAGCTATATCGTCGAGTGATAGCCTACCCCTTACGGGGGACCGACCAGTAAATTTCGACCGGGGAACAATCTGATCTTTTTAGAAAACTATGCAGTTAAAAACTGTACGACAAAACTATATAATTTGATGGGGGATATGGCAAGTACTATTTTTTTGTTTTTGACTTGACGCTGTCAAATGATGTGATATACTTCAAATAATTACAGGAGCCTGTAATTACATTTTAGAATAACAAGGAACGAGAACTTCGATGAAGCTACGTTTGGAACGCACAAATACGAAGGCATTGAACCAAGGGCATACAGCCCTCTGGTCGATGCCGTCTTTTTGTCCCGCGTCCATACGTACATTCGTTCCTGGCATTTTAAGTTATAAAACCGATTCACAGATTAGATAAGTAACTACCCAGGAATTTAACGTATCGCACGGGGACAAGTTACTTATCTAAGAAGAGAGTCGGTTTTTTTGTGTCTATGGGGCCATAGTGTAATGGCAGCACGAAAGGTTTTCAGCCTTTAAGCAGGGGATCGTACCCCCTTGGCCCTACTAAGTTCTTTTATATATTTGATTTGGTTTGTTCGTCTAAAGGCTCAGGACAGTGGCTTGTCACGCCATAAATACGGATTCGATTTCCGTACAGACCGCCAAATATGGAGGGTAGGCGACAACGGCGTGGTCGCGCTGGTTTGCTAAACCAGTTGGGGTAAAGCCTATATCAGTCCGAATCTGATACCCTCCGCCATTGGAGAGCTCGCCTAATTGGTATGGCGCCTGTCTTGAAAACAGGTACGGGTAACACCAATCAGAGTTCAAGTCTCTGGCTCTCCGCCATGGAAACGTCGCCTAATTGGTTGGGCACCTGTCTCGAAAACAGGGAGGATAACACCTCTGAAGGTTCGAGTCCTTCCGTTTCCGCCAAATATGGGGGTTCCATAAGGATGGCGTCCGGTCTCCAAAACCAGGCTAGACGGAGCATTACCGTCAACCCCCGCCAATATATTCGGCGGGTGAGTGTAAAAGTAGCACATCAGGCTCATAACCTGAGGGACACGGCGCGATTCCGTGACCCGCAACCATATGACCAAGTGGCTGAAAGGCTAGGCGACCGCCTGCAAAGCGGTACTATGTGGGTTCAAATCCCTCCTTGGCCTCCAATGGGTCTATAACTTAAAGGTAGAGTGGCGGACTTTTAATCCGTAAATGAAAGTTCAAATCTTTCTAGACCCACTAAGTTGAACGGGCGTATAACTCAAAGGCAGAGTGGCTGGCTCTTAACCAGTAAATGAAAGTTCAAGTCTTTCTACGCCCACTAGTTGGTGTAATGGCAGTACGATGTCTGAATATTACCGGATCGTCTAATTGATAGGACGCAACGCTTTGGACGTTGCTATGAACGTTTGAATCGTTCTCCGGTAGCCAGGAGTGCAACATGGAAAAAACAGTGTTTGATTTGTTCAAATTTAATGAATTGTACCTCGTCGGGGGTACGGTGCGCGACCGTTTGCTTGGTTTTAAAACAAATGATCTTGATTTTGCCACCAACCTTCTTCCCGATGAAGTCGAGAAGGTGCTGCAAAAGGCCGGGTATAAGACCCATGATATCGGAAAAGCCTTTGGCACAATCTCATTCATGGTTGGTGGCAACAAGATCGAGATAACCACGTACAGAAAGAACGAAAAGTATCAGAGGGACAATAGACGTCCGGTTATTGAGTGGGGTAAGACTATCCATGACGATCTTATCCGCAGGGATTTCACGATAAATGCCATGGCTATTGATCGTGATGGCACGGTAGTGGATTTATTCAATGGGCAAGATCACTTGAATAGAGGTGTGCTGGAAACCCCTATGGACGCTGAGGAAATTTTTAGCGATGATCCGTTAAGGATTTTAAGGGCGGTCAGGTTCAGATCAAGGTTCGGATTCAAATACTCTGAAAGCGTGAAGGAAGCGCTTAAGAGCCAGGCAAGTAAATTATTGTATTTGCCAAGAGAAAGAATTCTTGATGAATTCAACAAAATACTTCTTGGTGGCCATGTTGGCAAGGCACTCGCAGACATGTACGCTTACAAGTTACTGAATTATGTCGTACCGGAATTGATCATATTGGCCGATGTAGATCAATACAGTCAGTATCATAGCAAGAATGTATGGCTTCACACAATCGGTGTTGTAGAGAACGCCCCAATTGATTTGGCACTTCGCTGGGCAGCTCTTTTACATGATTTGGGCAAGCCATTCACCAAGACATTTGATACACAGGTGCACTTCTACAACCACGAAGAAGTATCTGCAATCATGACAGAGTCAATATTGCACAGGTTGGTTCTTCCAAGAAAGCTTTCGGAAGAAATCGTGTACCTTGTCAGGAACCATATGAGGGCCAATTTGTATGACAAGAAGTGGACTGATTCGGCTGTAAGAAGGTTCGTCCTTGATACAGGGGAGCATTTGGATAAATTGTTACTTTTATCAAGGTCTGACATAACTTCTCATAATCCTGCTAAGGTCCAGCTTCATTTAGACGACCTTGAAGACCTGACCAGAAGGATTGAGGAGTTAAAGAATTACAAGGAACTCAAGTGTCCTATAGGGGGTAAGTCCATCATGGATCACTTCAACTTAAGCACAGGGAAAATAGTAGGCCGGTTGAAGAACGATATTATGGAAGCTCTTGCAAATGGAGAGTTGAGATTGGGTGAAAACGAAGAAGTGTATTTAAATTTTCTTGCGGGTAAAATTCACAGGGAATAGCTCAGTAGAAGAGCGCCTGGCTTGGGACCAGGAGGTCGTGGGGGCAGGACCCACTTCCCTGACCAATTGAAAGGAGTGATCAAGTGAGTAGAAGTTTAGTTCTTAACATGGATTACACGTTTTTAGGTGTGTGCGACTGGAAGGATGCTATCTGCGCCGCATATACTAACAAGGTTATTGTGGAGGAGAGCTATGATGAGGTAGTTCGTTCCACCACTATGGAAATGCGTGTACCGGCCGTTATTAGGCTTAGAAAATACGTTCGCGTGGTTTACGAGAGGGTGAGTTTCGTGTCCTATACCAAGAGAAACGTTCACCTTCGTGACGCTTACGTTTGTCAGTACTGTGCAAACAGGTGCAAGAGCGATGAGGCTACAATTGACCACATTGTTCCTGAATCAAGGGGTGGTACGGATTCCTGGGAGAACACGGTAACTTGTTGCAAGTCCTGTAATCTTTTGAAGGATAACATGACATTGGCGCAGTCTGGCTTTAAGTTGATCAAGATTCCAACCAGACCTAAAGGATTCAAGGAAATTGTAAGGATAAAACTAGGTGAACTTCACGATCTTTGGTTGAAATACCTGCAATAGATGTGGCCGTGGTGTAATGGTAACACGCTTGGTTGTGGCCCAAGAGATTACGGATTCAAATTCCGTCGGTCACCCCAATTTGGGGTTATAAGTCGGGTCCGTCGTTCAATAGGAGGACACCTGCTTTGCAAGCAGGGGACAAGAGTGCGATTCTCTTCGGATCCACCAATGCGGTAGAGGTGTTTGCGGCAGCATAATTCCTTGCCATGGAATAGGATCGAGTTCAATTCTCGGCTACCGCACCAGTAATCAATGCCCGTGAAGCATTTACAGTGATGCATCTGCCCTGTAAGCAGAGGAATTCGGCGCAAATCCGGACATGGGCTCCAAACGCCGCCAAGGCTTTGATAGCGAAGCGCCTGTTTCGTAAACAGGAAAGTCCGGTGCATTTCCGGATGGCGGCTCCGATGCTGACGAAGCTCATCAGGCTGAGCACTTCATTGGTAATGAAGAGGTAGCTGGTTCGAGGCCAGTCGTCAGCTCCAGACGCGGTTGAAGTGTTATTGGCTACACGCCGGTCTTCCAAACCGGAATAGAGGTTTCGACTACCTCCAACCGCACCAAAATTGATCTGGGATCGGATAAAGAATGTCGAGTTAGCTGAGATAGTTCAAGCGCGTGGCCGAAGACCACGAGACGAGGTTGCAAAATCCTCACTCGACACCATATTGGCAGATAGTATAACTGGTATTGCGCCTCACTGTTAATGAGGAGGATAGTGGTTCGAATCCACTTCTGCCAGCCAATTTAGACGCGCCCTTAGACCAACTGGCAGGAGTCGCCGCGCTTAGAACGTGGAATGTGATGAGTTCGAATCTCTCAGGGCGTACCATAAATAATAGGGGATTAGCTTAATAGCAGAGCAGCGGTTTTACATACCGAGGACGAGGGGGCAGTACCTTCATCCCGAGCAATGCTATTGCAAATTCGATGGCCTGCATGCCGCAGAGAGCGGCAGGCCTACCAATATTTACGGCGGTTAGCACAATGGTAGTGCGCCAAGCTTATACCTTGGAAGGCCCGGATTAGGCCGTGATGGAAGTTCAAGTCTTCCACCGCCGACTTAGATTGCGCCCATAGCTCAATAGCAGAGCAGAAAATCGATAATTTTCAGATGGTAGGGCAGTACTACCTGGGCGCACCATCCCGAGATTGCCAAGTCTGGTCTAAGGCGACGGTCTCATAAGCCGTTATCCGGTGGTTCAAATCCACCTCTCGGGACCATATGATAACGCCCTCGTCGTCCAACGGACAAGACGCCAGTTTGCGGAACTGGAGAAAAGGCCCAATTGCTTTGAATACAACCCTAAGTGCATTGAGAGGAGAATTTTATGCAACAAATATCCAAGTATTTTGAAAAGGCAGATTTGCCATTGGTAGTGACCAATGAACCTTTTGCCAGGGGAAGAGGCACTGGAGATATCTTCCAGATGACAATTGAAGGAAAAAAGATAGAGCAGTTTAAGATCTTCAAGGGAATTGGTACAGATGTCAGAGTCCTGGATGTTGACAAGGACAGGCGCCAGGTACTTCTCTTCGTAAAAGAACCAAAGAGGGTATTCACAGAAGTTCATTATGATCCCAAGCAGGGCAAGAACATTGAGACCAGACGTGAAACATTTGAGGGCATCAAGAGATATTTGGCCGGAATGGACGAACGGCACTTATTTATTTCTGAATTGCCCCATGAACGTGGCAAGATCAATACCGTAGAAGATGCGCATCGCTGGTTGAAGCCGGTGGAAGTAAAAAACACAAAGAAGAGCAAAAGTTCAAAGATGTGTCGTCAGGGCGAATGGTTTTTTGTCGATGTCACACCTGAAGAACGATTGTCTTTAAATGAAAAGGCAGATTGTATCCTGCCAAATACAGCTTTGCCAACACGAGGCAAACCACATACGGCTGATTATCTGCTGAACGTTGGAGGTAAGACCTTTATCAAGGGCAAGGTAAGACACGCTGATCATAAGACTATCAAATTTTTGGATTGGCAGAGAGTATATCGAAACACTGAACGTATTGCCAACACTTATGGTTGGATAGATTAAAGCGTTGAAAGGAAAACAAATGAATACGTATTTTACCGCTGATCCGCACTTTCATCACGCGAACATAATCAAGTATTGCGGACGCCCTTTTAAGGACATCAAAGAGCACGATGAGATGTTGATAGTGAATTGGAATTCTGTAGTCATGCCTGGTGATCTGATTTACATTGTGGGTGATTTCGGATTTGGTGATTTGGAAAAAGTGCTTAAAAGGCTCAACGGAACAAAGATACTTGTCATAGGGAGCCATGATAAGGACACACTGAAATACTCCAAGTATTTCGATAAGATATCACCTTTGATTGAGGTAACCATTGAAGGTCAGCCCATTGTGCTGTGCCATTACGCAATGAGAGTCTGGGGCAGAAGCCACTATAACAGTTGGCACCTGTACGGCCACAGTCACGGAAGGCTTGAAAGTTTTGGAAAGAGTTTTGATGTTGGGGTTGATTGCCATAATTTTTTCCCTTGGAGTTTTAAGGAAGTTAAACAGAAGATGAGTACTCTGCCGGATAATTTCAATTTGGTTAAAAAAGCCCCTGTGGTGTAACGGACAACATGTCTCTTTCCTAAAGAGAAGACTCTCAGTTCAATTCTGAGCAGGGGCACCAGGAACTTAATCCGTCTGTGGTGTAATGGACAACATAAAAGGCCCAATTGCTTCGCTTGCGTATGGGTGATTAAAATGCGAGTTCAACTCTCGCCGGACGGTCCAGCATATGCCCCCGTGGACCAATGGATGTGTCGACTGTCTTCTAAACAGTCATATGCAGGTTCGATTCCTGCCGGGGGCGCCAAATATAGGAGAAGAGCTATGAAAAAAGATCATTCAGAGGAAAAATATGGTTTATGTTTCAGATGTGAGCACAGGGCACAGTATCTGCATGATAAGTTAAATGCAGGTGAGAATGTTTTTGTTCACAGTCCACGTAATGAGTGCAGCCAGACTTGGGCAGTAAATTCGTGTTATATGTATAGACCAGTCAGCCCATATATTTTAAAAGCTAATAAGGGTGAAAAGCGTGGACTTACGTGGCCATGGATGATATCCGGCCGTGCCCACGCCGTTGGTGTTGCCAAAACTCAATATGTGGCCAAGAAAGTTAAAGAAGGGTTGGTGTTTTTATGCCATCTTTAAGGAAAACAAATGGATAATCCAGAAATTTTACAATTAACAGATGAGGAACTCATCACATTTTTCGACCAGCTTTTTCCATACGGATTTGTCGGTGAGGATGTCTTAAGTGAAATTGCACCGGAGGGATGGCAGTGTTCGCCATTGTTTTCTTGTTTTCACCCTACACCGGAGCAGATATTTAAGGATCAAGGTGCCCCGGAACCGACACTTGAAGATATCCGTACAAAATGCAAAGACACCCCTGTGAATGTTACAGATGAAGTAACAGAGCTTGTAGGCCGGTGCTTATGGGATATTTTTTCATGCAATCATGAGGTGTTTGCAGCGGATGGCCGTTTGGTGGATATCGGCTCCTTTCGTGGTTCCTCTGCTTTTCTTGATGGTTTTAGCAGGAAACTGGAAAAGAGTGCGTTATGGGAAGGTGATTATATGCGGTTCTATATGGGAACTGGTTGGTTACAAGTCTTTGGGGACTTGAAAGTTGTTTATAATATAATTTTTAGACGATTAAAAGCACTTGGCGCAGATTGGGTATATCGTTTTCCTGAAATGCATTTTGTGGACCTCATGCCGTTAAGGAAAGAGCTTGAACCACCAACTATCTATTCGCCATCGGAAGCATGGGAGGCTTCGAAGGAAGATGAACAACACCAGGCGGAAGTAGAAAAGATGCGGGCTGATCTAAATGAAATAAACACTCGTTCACGTAAAGAGGCTATGGATATGCCCGCGCCATTCACTGTGCGTGTGTATCATGATGTATACGGCCGCAATCCGCGCGGCTGGCCGCCGGGGTAGTTTATCGATCCATATTTTTCAGTTTGAAAATATTTATATAGGAAATAATTTTTTGTGGTTGGAGAAAATATGAAAACATTTGCTGTTGGCGATATACACGGCACCTATAGAGCCCTTTTGCAATGTTTCGAGCGTTCAAGGTTCGATTACAAGAAGGATCGTCTTGTTGTTATAGGCGATGTCTGTGATGGTTATCCTGATGTGGTTGAATGCTTCGATGAATTGCTAAAGATTGATAACCTCGTTTATATTTGGGGGAATCATGATAAATGGGCGTATGATTTTTATAGAGGTGTAACAGGCCCAGAGCCATTTTGGATAAAACAAGGTGGTGAGGCGACTTTTGATGCATATGCTAAAATCGGCGGTATGCCCGCTGCCCATTTGGAGATATTAAAGAATGCCCATGTAGCCTTAGAGGAAAAAGTATTGGGCGTGCTCAGGTTGTTTGTTCATGGGGGCATTGATCCAAACAAAAAGCTTGAAAAGCAAGATCCTGAACTATGTATGTGGGACCGCCAATTGCTTTATAGTGCACGGGAAAAACATCATCAAAAGAACGAAGATTATAAATTTGGTGGTTATGATGAAATATTTATTGGCCATACTTCAACACAAGGCGTTGGTAGGACGACTTTACCCACTCACTTTTGCAATGTATGGAATTTGGATACTGGTGCCGGATGGGATGGAAAATTGACCATCATGGATGTTGAAACAAAAGAATATTGGCAATCTGACCTTGTCCATCATCTTTATGGTGGAATCCAGGGTCGAAAGAATAAATATGACTATTAAAACTGTCAGAAAGGTTAATATGAAATTACCCATTATTCATGTCATTGGTTTGCCTGGGGCTGGTAAAACAACCCTTGCGAGTACCTTGAGTAAGAAATTTAAAATCCCAATTTTCACAATAGGTTCTTATCGGGCCCGTTTTCCTATGACAGTATTTGGAGAAGCAGATTCATGGCTGGCATTATTTAATGATTTATCCAAGCGGCATTGGAGCAACTGCATACTTGAGACAACAGGTTTAAATGCACGGGAAGGTTTTCTATCAGATGCTTTACCATTGGATAAAATGATAGTTGTAAAACTAGACGCTTCCCGTAAAGTTTTAATCAAAAGAGTAGGGCTAAAAAAGAAGAGAGAGCAAGGTGGGCAATGGCTCTATAGTGATCAATATCAGGACAAATATGAATTTGTCAAAAAAATGTACCCTCGATTCAAAGAAATCCCATCCCACTTCACAATCAAAACTGACCGATTGAAAAAAGAGCAGGTCTTCAGAGAAGCCGTATATAATATTGAAAGGTTTATTGAATAGTGCAAAGCACCTTTAGTGAGATATTGGGGTTAATTTAGAAGAATTTGGATAAATTATAACACATGTAATAAGCTATGCATAACAAATAATAATTATATATATTGTTTAAAACATGTTTTATTATTTGACAATATCTTTGATTGATGCTATCCTTCAAATAGGCCTGCCGCTCTCTGCGGCATGCAGGCTATCAAATTTGCAATAGAATAAGCACGAAAGGAGGCAAGAATATGGACTATTTTTCAATGACTGATAAAGGAATATTGCAAGAGCTGGGCAGCAGAATGAAGACCAAGCGGTTGTCGTCTAATATTACTCAATGCAATCTCGCTGCTAAAGCAGGAGTTTCTATAAATGTGGTTCAGAATATAGAATACGGCAAGCCATCAACTATTCTTGGCTTTTTACGCGTAATGAGGGCTCTTAAAGTACTTAATCAGCTGGATTTATTTCTTCCCAAGATTCCTTTCAGACCAAGTGAAATTGTTAAATTAGAAGGTAAACGTAGAAAACGAGCGTCAAGAGTAGTGACGACTCAAGGGACATAGTTATGGCAAACGAAAAAATAATAGTTACAGCTGCCCAAGTTTATCTTTGGGGTGAGCAAGTCGGAACAGTTGCTTGGGACGACCAAACCGGTGTCGCTGCGTTTGATTACGATCCACAATTTATAAAAAGTGGGCTTGAAATCTCTCCTATTTATATGCCGCTTTCAACTGATGTTTACTCCTTCCCTGAACTGAAAATGCAAAGTCAGAATGGTCTCCCTGGACTATTAGCTGATTCCCTTCCTGATAGATATGGAAATAAATTAATTGATGACTGGTTGCAAATAAACGGTAGGGAGCCAGGCTCATTAAACCCAATAGAAAAACTCTGTTTTGAGGGCTCTCGAGGGATGGGGGCTCTTGAATATCGTCCCGCGATCGACATAGGATCGATGGAGTCAACTCCAATTGCTATAGACAAACTCGCTGAGCTTGCAGCTGATGTTGTTAATAAAAGACAAGAATTGTCGGCAAACTTGATCAAACATCCAACGGATGCTCTGCTTTCCTTGATTCAGATTGGTAGTTCCGCTGGGGGAGCACGAGCTAAAGCAGTTATTGCCTATAATCCTTTAACTGGCGAAATGAGATCTGGCCAAGCCACTGTACCGGAGGGTTTCGAACACTGGATCATTAAATTTGATGGGATGAAAGATCAGGACTTAGGTGATCCGGATGGCTATGGGAGAATTGAAGCAGCCTACTATCTAATGGCATTGAAAGCAAATATTAAAATGATGCCTTGTGAGCTATTACAAGAAAAGGGTCGTGCACATTTTATGACCAAACGATTTGATCGTTTACCTGGGAATGAAAAAGTACACGTTCAATCATTAAACGCTCTGCAACACTATGATCATAGGGCTGAGAATAAGTATAGTTATGAACAAGTTTTTTCTACAATTCTTAAATTAGGCCTAGATCATGAACACGCCCAAGAAATGTACCGGCGAATGGTTTTTAATATATTGGCGCGAAACCAAGACGACCACACAAAGAACCTATCTTTCATTATGGACAGGCAAGGTTCTTGGCGGCTTTCACCAGCCTATGATATGGTCTATCAATATGCTCCTCTTGGGAAATGGGCTCGTGTTCATCAGTTAAGTGCCAATGGAAAACGGGATGATTTTACTCTCGCTGATCTTGAGGAAGTCGCTAATAAATTTGAAATATATCAAGCCAAAGAGATCCGCAATCAAGTTGCTGATGCGTTAGCTATGTGGCCAAAATTGGCCAAAGAGAAAGGCATAAAACCAGAGATCATTAAAGCCATTAAGAGCAATCACCGTCTTCATATCATGGGTTGAATTTATCAAAAACTGGAACTTGGATTATTCTTCATTTCTGGCAATATGACGATCATGAGTGCTTGTTTTATTTGTGTCAGCAAACTATAATGCCCTTTATCTTCAATTGTGGGTATAGGTTTTTTAATATTTACAACAAAAGCTTATATTTCCTGTAATTGTAGTTACAGGACATATTAAGGTAAATACTTTAATTAGATTTTATAAGCTGTAATTAAGTGCAAAGCAATTAAAAAATATAACTTCAGGAGATAAAAGAATGGCCTATAGACCAGAAAACCACTTCGAGAAAATATTATTTTGGTTAGCAGGAGAGAAAAGCGCAAGCAGTAAGACTCTGCCAAGTGGTGAACTCAATGCGGTTGTTAGTTATTGGTTAATGTCTTCTAATACAGCAGCAATGTTTAGCACAATTTTATTAACATTAGCCGTAACATTATTCATAGAAATTAAATCTTGGGTTATTTCTTTAATTCCTTTTATTGGAGCTGTCTATTTTTTTATTAGAAACTGGGTATGCACTAAATGTGCCCAAGAGACGCTTGCATTATGGAAATAAAATCATAATTTATACAGTGTCAAACTAGAGCGAGGTTAATATGGGTAGAAAAGAATTAAGTATGCTTAAGTTCTTTTTAATATTATCAGTTTTTGCATTTATTCCTAAAGTTATGGCTCAATCTTTGTCGTTAGAAGCCGAATCTGATTTAAAAGAAGGAATCGCTTATTATGATAATCAAAAATATGATGAAGCTATTAATGACTACAATAGAGCTATCCAATTAGATCCAAATTACGCTGAGGCATATTCGTCTCGAGGTAACGCTTATAAAGAAAAGGGTAGTTTTGACCAAGCGTTATCTGACTACAACAAAGCAATAGAATTTTCTCCTAATGATGGTAATTCTTATTTCAATAGAGGATATATTTATCTTGAGAAAGATAATTTTGATCAAGCCATAGCTGATTACACCAAAGCAATAGAGTTTTATCAGAATACCAATGTCACTTACTGGATGGCCATTGCTTATTATAATCGAGGATTATCTTATTCTAAAAAAGGTGAATACGATCAAGCCATAGCGGACTATAACAAAGCTATAGAGTTAAATGCTAATCCAGAGAATATGTCTTATTTTTCAAGAGGATGGGTTTACGGCCAAGTGCGTAAATATGATCAGGCGATATCTGATTACAAGAAAGCGATAGAACTTAATATTAATAACCCTGAGGCATTTTACGATATTGGTGTTTTATACGGCATGAAAGATGATTTTGATCAAGCAGTAGATTATTATAATAAGGCTATAGAAAATAACCCTAAATATTTTGATGCTTATTATAATCGAGCTCTTTTATATGAAAAAAATAAGGAGTACGATAAAGCCATTGCAGATTATACAGTTCTTATAAAGAATAATTATAAATTATCGTCCGTTTATACACAAAGGGGGATTTGTTCTGGAAGCCAAGGTAATTATGATTTAGCAATCTTTGATTTAAGTAAAGCATTAACATCAGATCCTAATAATTCACTAGCAATTTATACAAGGGGTGGAATGTATTATATAAAAGGAAATATACAACAAGCGGTTATTGATTTTAATAAGGCAAGAGAAATTGATCCTAGCTATGCGAATAGATATTACGATAAATACTTAACTATTGAAAATGCACAAGTAAATCCAACGGCTCAAAATAGTGTAAGCGGGCAAGGTATTGATAGAAAAAGTCTTGTAGATATTTTTATTGAAAGTGAGAAAGAACAGCAGGAACAAAGTTATAGAAATAAGATGATTGACCTTCAAAAGCAACAATTAGAAATTATGCGTAATCAAGGCAATGGCAATAATTCTTATAATACAAATTGTTATGTTAATGGATCTAATATTAATTGCACAACGCACTAAAGCGAGTTCGAGCCCCATTAAAAGAGTTCCTGTAATAGAAGATACAGGAAGTGACGAGAATTGCGACAAATAGGGGAAGAATAAATGAGTGAAATAAAAAGAATTACTGAAATGATTAAAAGATTTAGAGATGAACGTGATTGGAAACAATTCCACAATCACAAAGATGTAGCCCTGTCACTAGTATTGGAAGCCTCCGAAGTCCTAGAACACTTCCAATGGAAATCCTTAAAAGAAGTTGAAGAACACGGCAAAACATGCAAAGACGAACTCGCCGACGAATTAGCCGACGTAGCCATGTATTTATTCGAATTAGCCGACAATTTAAAAATAGACCTACCTCAAGCCATGGCGCAAAAAATGAAGAAAAACTCCCTAAAATACCCTGTACACAAAGCTAAAGGTAAACATACAAAATATAATAAATTATGATTGTCTATTCTTCTACAAAAGAAACCTTCTCGGATGACATCCTAAGCAATCAAATCGTCGAAAAAATTCAACATCGCCTTAAACTCAATTTAGGTCATTACGTCGGAAAAGGCGAAGTACGCGCCTTTCAGAATTCCTTACGTTTTATGGATAAAATCTTACAAGATCCAATCATTCCCAATGACGCTGGCATATCCATTGAATATCAAATTCCCCAAACAGGCAAACGCATCGATTTTATAGTCAGTGGCAAGAATGAAGATGCGCGTGATGTGGCTGTTCTTATTGAGCTAAAACAATGGCAAGAGGCAAAGTTAACAAAGAAAGATGGAATCGTCAGCACTCATTTTGAAAAAGGCCCTGCAGAAGTCAGCCATCCGTCATATCAAGCATGGTCCTATGCCGCATTGTTAGAAGACTTCAATGAAACCGTTCGTAATGATAATGTCCTTTTAAAGCCTTGTGCTTATCTGCATAATTATGAGCCAGACAGTATCATCACAAATCCTTTTTATGCTGAATATCTAATCAAAGCCCCATTATTTCTTAAGCCTGATGCCATCAAACTGCGTGACTTCATCAAGCAATATGTTAAGCATGGTGATCGAGGGGATGTACTCTATCGCATAGATCATGGCAAAATCAAGCCTTCCAAAAGCCTTGCCGATAAATTGAGTTCTCTTTTACAAGGTAATCAAGAATTCATCATGATTGATGATCAGAAAGTGGTCTATGAAACGGCTTTGGCTCTATCTGATCAAACTGGTGCTAAATCTAAACATGTTTTGATTGTAGAAGGCGGCCCTGGTACCGGAAAATCAGTAGTAGCAGTCAATTTATTGGTCGCTTTAATCAATAAAGAATTAAATACCCAGTATGTCACAAAGAATGCTGCGCCAAGAGCAGTTTATGAAAGCATGCTATCAGGCTCATTAAAGAAAAGTCGCATTACGAGTCTATTTAGTGGTTCAGGCGCTTATACAGAATGCCCACTCAACACATTTGACGTCTTAGTGGTGGACGAAGCGCATCGCCTTAATAAGAAATCAGGTATGTTTCAAAATAAAGGGGAGAACCAGATTAAAGAAATCATCAAATCCGCTAAATTAAGCATCTTTTTTATCGACGAAGACCAAAAAGTAACCCTTAAAGATATTGGCGATAAAGAAGAGATCGAAAATTGGGCCAAGAAATTAGGCGTCAATGTCCAAAAAATGGCACTTACGTCCCAATTTAGATGTAATGGGTCAGATGGCTACGTGGCGTGGCTTGATCATACCCTACAGATCAAAGAAACCGCTAATACCATGCTGGATGCGACTGAATATGATTTTAAAATCGTAAGTTCACCCAATGAGCTTCGTGATCTCATTTATGAAAAGAATAAATTAAGAAACAAAGCCCGTATCGTTGCCGGCTATTGCTGGGATTGGATTAGTAAAGCTGATGATAAACTCAAAGATATCCAAATCCCAGAGCACAACTTTTCAATGCGTTGGAATTTAGCCAGCGATGGCGGATTATGGGTGCTCCAGCCTGAATCTGTAAAGGAAGCAGGTTGTATCCATACTTGCCAAGGTTTGGAGCTGGATTATATAGGCGTGATCATAGGCGAAGATTTAATTTGTCGTAATGAAGAGATCGTGACAGATGTATCGAAACGATCAGGCATGGATGGTTCAGTCAAAGGATACAAAAAGCTTTTAGCTGAAAATCCTGAACTTGCGAAAACACGCATTGATGCCATTATAAAGAATACCTATAGAACCTTGATGACCCGTGGAATGAAGGGATGCTACGTTTACTGTGTAGATAAAGAATTAGAAATATTCTTTAAATCACGCATAGCTCCAAATAAAACAAAAAAAGCTCCTTTATTTTATTCTGATGTGATTAAGCCTCAAGATGAAGAATTAATCAAAATTGAAGAAACAATAGATAAAAAACTCCAATATACAGAATATTTACCCATTTATAGCCTACATGCTGCTTGCGGCCTCTTTGGTAAAGGAGCCGACGCATCCGATGAAGGGTGGACCAAAGTCAATGACCTTCGTCTAAACAAAAATATGTTTGTTGTCAAAGTTAATGGAAAATCTATGGAACCCAGAATTCAAGAAGGAAGCTATTGTATTTTTCAGGCAAATGTTGTGGGCTCAAGAGCCAATAAAATCGTTTTAGTTCAGCACAATAGTATTTCAGATATAGATACAGGTGGACAATATACGATCAAGAAATATACCAGCAAAAAGAAAGAATCTGCGGATGAGACCTGGGAACATGAAGAAATCAATCTTTTGCCTCTAAATCCATCTTATAAACCTATTGTCATTCCAAATTCAGAAGAAGGCGAGTTTATGGTTGTTGCTGAATTTATAAAGGTAATAACTTAATAATGATTAAAAATACTTTACTAATTCTTGGTGCTGGTTCTAGTGCGGAATGCGGTTTTCCTGTAGGAGAAAGATTAATCCGAGATATTTATGAATTTGCGAAAGGAAGAACAAAAGGTTTTAATTTAAAGGATGGTTCTATAAATGAATTATTCTTAGAGAATAAGCAACTCGTATGGCGCTTGTTAGATATAGGCGGCCTAACTAAAAAAGATAATTCACTTTATGGGATTGAAGATATAGATAATTTTGCAGATGCTCTTTGGGCTGCGCAACCTAGATCAATTGATGAATTTCTTTATGACAGAAAAGAATTTAGTCATATAGGGAAGATTTGTATTTTATGTTGTCTTAGTAAATTTGAAGACGAAAAAGGTTTGAAGCCTGTTCTCAAAGGCGGCCTAAAACGGTCTGTCGAAGACGAGTTTATATATCCTAATTTAGAGTGGTATAGATATTTATGGCATTCTCTAACAGATGGAGTAGATGGAGATATTCAAAAATTCAAGAAGAACAAATTACAAATAATCACTTTTAACTATGATCGATCTTTAGAAGAATTTTTAATACGAGCAATACAAGCAAAGTTTGGATTGCCTGAATGGGAAGCATTTGATTTATTAAAAGAGGCGGTTTCTATTAACCATGTTTATGGTGATTTGGGCATGACTTTTGTGGAATTTAATTATTCGTCAGATGAAACTAAAAAAAGAAAAATAACCTGGGTGGATGATAGTCCTCGTCCAATGCCATACAAACCATTTCAACCGGAGGTTCTTTTTCGACTTTGGGGAAAACCTGGGGAATATGGCGCAATACATAGGGATTTGCAAGATCTTAGATTCACGCGCCAAGAGGATCAAGATGATTTGGCCAAAACTGTCATTGAAAGAGCACTAAGGATAAAAATATATAAAGAAGAATCTCCAAATGAATTGACAAATCATTTTAAAGAGCTGATTACAGCCTCAAGAAATATAATATTTATTGGTTTCGCTTACCATAAACAAAATCTGGATGTTCTTGGGTTGGGTCCTAACTTGTTGAGTTACGAGACCAATATATTTGGAACAGCATATGTTTTTTCAAATCAAGAGGTGTTAGAAAAGAGAGATTATATAAGAAAATTTATAAACTTACCCAATTCAACTCACAAAACAATACATATTTATAATGTTTGGGAAGGATTTAGTGAAGAGGGATCTATTATTCGTAATTTTTTTAGAAATGTTGAAGGAGCTAAGCTTAGTTAATAATTAGTAGTCACTTTTAGTCGCAAATCAGAATTCTGGACATTAACTTGATGAGCAATATTCCTAGCCAACTTATTAAATTATCAGAAAATGATTTAAGAAAGAAAGTGTTAATTCCGCTCCTGAGAGCATTGGGTAGTCCTAGGGTTGAGGATCGCCATGGCCCCAGAGAGAATGGTATTGATATATATTTTTCCCATTGGAATTTATTTGGAGACGCTAAACACTGCTGTTTTTTTATTAAAAAAGGAGATATTAAGAAAAGCGGTCCAAACGATGTTAGAAACATGGTAGCTGCTATTGGAGAAGCTACCAATTATTCTCATGTGATAATAGAAGGTAGTGTTTGCAAAGAAGTTTATATTCAGGAAT